>OLRW01000349.1_pt1 | contig 39194 bp, 22 predicted proteins | sample 1672701 | NCBI WGS metagenome assembly OLRW01 (sample SAMEA3136715, study PRJEB25190) | human gut metagenome | biome: human gut; feature: human-associated habitat; material: faeces | place: Austria | collected 2013
GATCTCTGTTCGGTTACATCCAGCGCAATGGGATTATATTCTGCCGTATAGCGCTGCGGCTCTGCGCCGACCGGGTACACGGTATCATCCAGCAGATAGCCCTCGCTGGGGGAGAGCTCCCGGATGGTCCAATCGTTGCCGCAGGCATAATCCGTGGTAGTGAATTGTCCGCTTTCGTTGGTGGTGTAGGTGTCTACCAGTTCCTCACCTTTGAAAACGCCGTAGACAGCACCGGCAAGTGTTGCGTCTCCCTGCGGCAGACCCGTTTCGGCATCCCGTTTGGTGACGGTGGCGCTCCACTTTTTCAGGACATTGCGGACCTCCACCTGTGTGACCGTGTTCCACTCCACCGCTGTTGTCTGGTCCTCCGGGACGACATAGATGATGCCCGTATCCACCTCGGAGAGGATATAGCCCGTGCCAATGAGCACATCGGTGAACACCGCTTTTCCGTTGCTGCCGGTCACGGCGTATTCGTCCACCGGAAGCCCGGCAAGGGACGTGCCGGTCAGATGGAACTTTACGCCCTCGTTCAGGCCGTCCTCAGCGGTCTTGACCACCTCCAGACTGCCCCGTTTCAGCGTGTTGTGGAAGGTCACGGTGGCAATCTGACCGGAGAGCACGGTCACTTGGCGCACCTCTTGGGGCTCATATCGTTCACTGCTCTGTTCCGTCACGGTATAAACGCCGGGACGGAGGTCATCGAGCTGCATTTCGCCGGTTGCGTTGGTCGTCACGGTCTGCTCCGTACCGCTGCCGGAAACGGTGAAGGAGATGCCGGATACCTCGCCGTCCTCACTGGTTTTGACGATCTTAACGCTGCCATAGCCGACCTTCAGGTGCAGGTAGGCGTACATGGGGCCGCTGACGGTATCCCGGAAGGTGACGACATCCTGCATGGTTCCATCGGGGCCATAGTGGCCGTCGCTCCAGACCACCACGCCCTGCCGGGTGTTGTTTCTGACGGCGGTGATCGTCACGCCGTCTGCAGGGGCTGTTTCGGCAGAAATGGTCAGGTCGTTCCCATCGACTGCAAAGGTCATATCCGACTGGGCCGAAGAGAAAGCATATTCGCCCAGAACGCCGTTGGTGTCCGTCAGGGTAGCTGTGTAGCGGCCGCCGGCCCAACTCAGTTCAACCGTCTGTGCAGCTTCCTCACTGCGGTCCATGAAGCTGGGGACGACGGTGTGCTTTTTCACGCTGGCCTCGATGCTGGCGTAGTAGGCAGAGAACCGACTATAGAGCGGATGGGAGGTGCGGTAGACGGACTTCACGGCATCGGCGCTGCCGGGGTCAACGTGATTGAAGTCCGCATCCCGCTCCCCGACCACCGTTTCCCACACCAGCACCTGCGTGGCCATCATGTGGGCCAGCTTGTCGGCGTCGGCATCGTTCTGAGAGCGCCAGCCGAGGGAGAGGTTTCCCTGATAGCCGTACTGCATGATGCGGCCGAGGAGCGTTTTCATGGTTCGGCCATCAATGGTGCGGTTATACTCGGCGGGGAAGGAATCCCAATAGTCCTCCCCACGGCTTTCGTAGGAACGGTACAGGTTGCGGGGAACGCCCGGTTCGATGCAGTAGCAGGCTGGGCCGTCGAAGGAACCGATGGTGTGCAGCGTGGTCATCCATGTTGCCTCGCCGGATGTCCAGCCGTTCATGTAGTGCAGTTCGTCGTGGCCCCAAGTGCCGCTGTAATCCAGATTGGCGTCTCCGTCTCTGGGGAACGCCACCGAGTACGAATCCGCTGTTTCTCCGGTGGGTGCTGCGGCATAGGCCGTCACGCCGGTGCCGAGGATGGCGGTGAAGCAGATCAGCAGGGCCAACAGCCCGGAAATGCTTCTGCGATAGAGTTTTTTCATTTGTTTGACCTCCTGAGAGTAAAAATAAAAAGCACCATCCGAAAAAGGATGCTGCTTTCTGTACGGTGTTGACTTGTGAGATGTTCTTTTTTCAGCCGGTACAGCCGGTAGGAAGGGGGTGAGGTGTGGAGAGGGGGGAGCGGCAAAACCGGCTCCGGCACACGGCCCGTCCAATGGGCAGACTTTCCCCTGGGCGGAAGATTCAGCGTTCGATCTCTCTTTGCCGCTTTCTGTAATAGTCCAGTGCCTTGATGATCGTATCCTCCATAGTCCGTGCGGGCGTCCCCGGCTTGAAATATTTGCTGATACGCTCCTTGGGTATCCGAAATTGTTCCTTCTGATTGGGCTTTTCCTCCGCCATGATGGACAGGATCACCGCATCGGTCAGCTTTCCGTCTCGGCTGAACGCCTTCATCTTAATGGCCTGTGCAAGCGACGGCGTGCAGTCCTCGCGTCCCATGGTGTCATAAAGCGCGCTCTGCTCCTGTTCGGTAAGGTAAGAAAGCTCCACCGCAGGGCGAAAGGCGATCCGACCGTCATCCACCATGTCCAGAATTTCCGGGATGAGGTTGGTGAGGCGGATATAGCGTTGGATTTGGCTGTGACTATCCGGCGATTCTGCTGCCAGAAGTTCACGAGATGTCTTACCACCAAAATTCTGCCCCACTGGGGCAGAATTTCCTTTATTTGGTCTGCCAGCCTGTCTCCGCATGGCTTCCAGCTTCATTTTGTACGCAAACGCCTTTTCTGACGGCAGGACCTTTTCCCGCTGGAGATTGCTGTCCACCATGACGATGATCGCTTCATCATCCGTCAGGTCCCGCACGATGCAGGGGATCGTGTCCCGCCCTGCCAGTTCGCTGGCCAGCTTGCGCCGGTGTCCCGACACCATCTGATAACTGCCGTCCGCCAGCTGGCGCACAAGCCCCGGCACCAGAACGCCGTGCAGCTGCACGCTCTCCATCATTTCCATCATGGCATCGTCCTGCCGCACCTTGAAGGGGTGGTTCGGAAAGTCGCCGATCTGGTCCAGCGGAAGGTCCAGCACCACATCCCGCTTGGCTGCGTCCCGCTGCTCCTGTGTGGTGAACAGGCTATCGAGCGATGTCAGCAGGCCGGATGCGTTGCTTTTCGCCAATGCCTTCCACCTCCTTCACCAGCGTGCCGTAGGCTCTGGCCGCACGTCCGTTCGGCTCATGCCGGAAAATGCTCTTGTCTGCCGTGCTGATCTCCGCCAGCCGCACGGTGGACGGGATGACGGCTTCCAGCACGGGCAGATATTTGCCGAAATTCTCCTTGACCCCGGCCACAACATCTCTGCGGAAATTGGTGTCATTGGCCATCGTCAGGAATACGCCGCCGATTTTCAGCTTGGGATTGATCTGCTGGCGGATGCTCTGCACCGTGCCCACAAGCTCCGTCATATCCTCGGCGGCCAGATAGTCCGCCTGCACGGGGACGAGCACATGATCCGCAGCCGACAGGGCATTGATGACCAGCATACCCAGCGACGGGCGGCAATCCAGCAGCACATAGTCATAATCCTGCTTAATACCGTCCAGATAGCGTCTGAGCACGGTTTCCCGGCTCATAACATTGACCAGCCCCACCTCCACCGCCGACAATCTGCGGTTGGCGGGAACGAAGTCAAAGCCCTCTGGGTGGTGCAGGATTTCCGGATGCTCCGGGCCGCTCTGGTTTTGCACGACGGCGTTCATCTGCTCGGACAGGGTGTGGGGCAGGTCGTGGGGCCTGCGCTGACCCAGCATCTTCGTGAGATCTCCCTGCGGGTCCACATCCACCAGCAGGACCTTCCTGCCGTCCATAGCCAGTCCTGCACCGATGCAATAGACGCTGGTGCTTTTGCCGACGCCGCCCTTTTGGTTGGCAACGGCGATCACTTTGCAATTTGCCATTTGGGGTTCCTCCTTTTCGTAAATTTAGCCGCCCGGAAAATCGGACGGCTATGTAATGATGGGTATAGAAAGACCATTCACTGTTTGACAGCTACATGGTTCCCTTTATGTGATGCTACTCGAAAAGAAAAAGCGTCAATTTATAATCGCATCTCTCTTGAAAAAGTGTCACGCCTTGGGTATAATAACCTTGGAAAACGTACAGGATAGGCGTGGAGGTGCTGATGATGCTAAAAAGGAAAATTGAAAAAGAGATCATGCACTGGATCGAGAGCAGCGACAAGGCTTTGCTGATCTATGGTGTCCGTCAGGCGGGAAAGACGTTTATTATTCGGGAGTGTCTTAAAGCGGCGGGGTGTGACTATATCGAGTTCAATCTCATACGACAACCGGAAATCGTCGAGATCCTGGCCGGTGCAACAAGCATCGATGACCTGATCCTGAAGCTATCCCTGTACAGCGATCAGAAAATCGTCCCCGGCAAGACCGTCTTTTTCTTTGATGAGATTCAGAAATACAAGGAGATCGTCACGAAGATCAAGTTTCTCGTGGATGATAAGCGATTCCGGTACATTCTGTCAGGCTCACTGTTGGGTGTGGAGATCGTGAATCTGAAATCCGCACCGGTCGGCTATTTGCAGACACTCACGATGTACCCGCTGGACTTTGAAGAGTTCCTGCAAATCTTCCATGTTGGCCAGCCCGTATTGGATACGCTGCGGAAGGCGTTTACATCCAAAACGCCCGTAGAGGAAGTCATTCACGGGAAAATCATGGAGATGTTCAATCTCTATCTGATTATCGGCGGTATGCCTGCTGCGGTGGAAAAATACCGGACAACCGGGAGCATTGATGATGTGATGGATGAACACAGAGCGATCATCGAACAGTATAAACTGGATTTTACGCAGTACGAAGCGGAAAACCGCAAACTGCTCCTCACGCACATTTATGAACTTATCCCGGCCGAACTGAATGAGAAGAACAAGCGGTTTATGATTGCGGACATCAAGAAAGGACTACGCTTTGACCGGATCGAGGACAGCTTCACCTGGCTTTGGAAAGCCGGTGTTGCTTTGGGTGTATTTAACACAACGGAACCTACGGTGCCGCTCATGCTGAATGAAAAAAGCACGCTGTTCAAGCTGTTCCTGTCAGATGTAGGACTGCTCACAACCATATACGGAAAAGCCTGTAAGCTGAAAATCGTCACCAAAGAGAAGGATATCAACAAAGGTGCCGTCTATGAGAATGTGGTGGCTCAGGAACTTTATGCCCACGGATATTCCCTGTATTATTATAACAGCAAGAAAAAGGGGGAACTTGATTTTGTTGTCGAGCAAGCAGGGCGGGTACTCCCCATTGAAGTGAAGAGCGGAAAGGGCTACGAAAAGCACTCGGCACTGGACAATGTGATGGCGGTTCCGGAATACGGGATTCAGGAATCCTATGTATTCACGAATGATAATGTAAAGACTGACGGAAAGCTGACCTATCTCCCCATTTACATGGTCATGTTCCTGCAAGACGAACCGATTGGGTTTATCGATATTTCTGTGGATAAATTCAAACTGTGAAATAACAGAACGGCAATGGAAGCGCTCCGTTCCCTAAAAGGGATGCGGGGCGCTTCCATTATATCCGTTCCTGCGCCAATGCTTCTGCCTGAGTGGATATGGGACTGCTCTTATGTTTCACGCTGGATGTAAATCGTTTTAGAAGTACAGGTGTTTGAGCTTTTAGCTGCCCAGAGCGTTTGCCAGCATCATTTTATATCTATCCACAACCGTAACCGGACCTATTATCTTAATATCCCCATTGAACTGGAATACCCAGCCCAAAAAGGTTTGGCTGACGGACACCTTGGCTACTGCCTTAAAATGGGCACAGTCTAACGGTGCTGTCTCTACATCGTCTCCAAATCGGTCAATGATATAGTTCATCATATCGTTTTTGCAAAGCAGGGTGACCGTTTCCGTAGAGCCGTCATACATATCAAATACCTGACGAGTAAATTCCGGCAGATTGAAATCAGCGGGCTTCTCAACTGCATCAGCCGTTAAAATATTGACTTCTTTCATTCGGTCCACACGGAAAGTGCCTATTTTCTGATGCTTCTCGCTGTATCCTACGGCATAATAATGATCTTCATTCCATACCAGAAAGTATGGAGAAAAGTGGTAGCGTTTGCCGCCATTATTGGGGACTTCCTTGCGATGCTGATCGAAATGGAAGTAGCGAAATGAGATTTGTTTTCCATGGTTGATGGCCGTATTGATGTTATCTACCAGATAGTATATCTGCTCATTGAACGACTTGACCCGTTCGGAGACATACAGATTGCTTTTTAACTCCGCAGCCTGGTATATACTGCTCATCCGGGAGAGCTTTTCGATAAGCTCTGCGCTTTTCTTGGCTTTAATAAACTTAGAGGATTCCACGGCATCGATCAGCAGCTTCAATTCCGGCAGCGTAAGCAGATGACTGCTCAAAGAATAGCGATTTTCCCGGCTGCGCTCCTCCTCAATGTCAATGCCAATGTCACAGAGCTTCTGAATATCCCCGGGTATAGTCTTCCGGTCACAGCGAATATCATTCTCCCGCAAGTATGTAAGGATATCCCCGGTCGTGGCATAATGCTCGGCGTCTGTTTTCAGCCAAAGATATTGCAAAATATATAGGAGTCTGCTCTTAGACTCAGCCATACATCCACCCCATTTTATCAATTTTCTGTGATTATAGAAATGACCTCCCCTGCTTGCGACAGGGTCAAGCTGGGGAGGTCATTTCATATCCGGGTTATTTCCGTGTACCGCTATGATTTATTGTTCCGCTGGGAACTTCGACAGTTTTCCGTTTGCTACACGGTAAATCAATGCAGCATCCGTCGTGTTTACGACACCATCACCGTTTACATCAGCTGCCAAAAGTTGATCCGCAGACAACGGATATTTTCCATTTGCATAACGGTAGACAATGGCAGCATCCGTGGAATCGACCTTACCATTCCCATTTACATCTCCATATTTGACTGCACTCTGATCTGCAATGGTCAGGGTCAGGGTGGTCATGGGCTTATCGCAGTGGACGCCGTATTCCATCTCCAGGGTCTCGCTGTTCTCCCGGTTTTGGTACATGGCGTAGGGGAAGGTGATCTGGAAATCGGTATCGCTGGCCTTCAGCGGCTTTTCGGACCAGGTCACATACTTCGTCACATCGCGGGTCTTGCCGTTGGCGTAGTAGGCCGTTACCTGCATACCGGTGGGATCGAAGGTATCCTTCACATTGTATGTCGTCTTGTCCGGCTGCTTTGTGATCTCAATGCGTTCAATGGTGCTGCCCACGGCCATCAGGTAGGCGGAGTCGTTCTTAAAGTAGATGGTGCCGTACTCATCCATGATGGGGCTGCAAATGGCATACTGGGCCTGTGCGCCGCTGGGAGTGAAGATGTTGTAGGGCGTCGTATAGGTCTCCGTTTTTCCGCTGGCGGTATAGGTCTCCATGGTTTTCAGAGAAACCTCGGTCTGACCGGGCTTGTCCTCCAGCACCCGGAGCTTGCCGGGGGTGAAGTTATCGAAGAAATACACATAGACGCAGCCGGTTTCTTCCTCATAGGCCGTGGTCAGAACGCCGCTGGTTTGGGGATAGCCATGGGTCCGCACCGTGTAGGCGATCTCCCAGTTGGGGATGTCAATGACCGTGAGGTTATGGCCGCTGTATGCACCGAACTGCGCCGTGCCGGAGATCCCGATATAGGCGCGGCCATTGTAAATGGTGGGCGTACAGGTGGACATGGCGGGATTGGCGGGATCGTCTGCATAGTTGTAGAGCTTCAGGGTGCGGACAGATTCGATGTTACCCTTCGCATCCACACTGGCCTCGAAGAAGTAGCCGCCCTTGCTGGTGAAGTAATACTTGCCGTTGTAATGGGTAATGGAACTGCGGATGTCTCCGGTCACGTCCATTTTGTAGCTGGACAGCAGTTCGCCGGTCTTGGGGTTAAAGGACAGCAGGCTGGGCTTGCCGGTGGTGTAGCCGGAAGCACCGTCATCCGTGCCGATCAGCAGGAAGTCGTTGCACACATAAGCACCGGCCCAATAGAAGCCGCCCTTGCTGGTGTAGTACCAGGTGGGGAGCTTTTCTTCCATCGTCTGCGTGGGGTCCTCGTCGGTGGCGCTCAGGCACACATAATGGGCCTCGTTGATCTCGCCCACCCAAAAGCCGGTATAGATGTAGCCGTCATGGTAGACGATGGAGCTGTTGGGCTGACCGCCGATGGAATCCCGGTAGATCCACAGGGAGTTCAGGGTGTTGGCGTCGAACGCCTGGATCGTGCCGTCAGACAGGCCCACGAAAATCATGCCGTTGGCGTAGGTGGGCGGGTTGATGGCGAAGCTGGAGTTGTGATCCATGGGCTTATCAATGAGAATTTCGCCGGAGATAGCATCCACCTTGTAAATGCGGGAGCCGGAGTAGGTGTAGATGGCACCGTCCACCAAAATGGGGCAGCCGCAGGCGTTCACATCGTAGCCGGATCCAATGGAGGTAGCCCAGTACAACTCGGCATCCTTGGCGTAGACCGGCGTCTTGTAGTCCACCACACCGTTATTCTCATTGTTTTGGCGTAAGTGGGGCCACGCAGAATCGAAATTGATGAGCTTGTCGTTGGCTGGAGCCTTCTTTAGCGTAATGGTCAGTGTACCGTCCTTGTCGGGGGCGGTGTAATGCTCCACCTTCTGGCTGATATAACCGGCGCAGGTGGTAGTGTAGGAATAGCTGGCACCGGGGGTCAGGCTGTAGGTGCCGTTTTTCTCCACGATGCGCTTGCCGTTCAGGTCGTTGGTCAGGAACACCGTGGCATCCGCCGGGGTCGTCTGGATGGTCAGTTGGATGGGGTCACTTTTCTGAACATGGACGGTATAGGTCAGCTCAATGCTGCCGGTATCTGCGTGGCAGACCTGTACCGAAATATCCTCATTATAAAGGTCTGTGTCCAGGACCGCTTCCGCGCCGGCCAGCGTATCATAGCGCACACCGTTGACCTTGGCATAGTACCCGCCGCAGCAGGCGGTGTCTGCGCTGCTATTGGGATAAGAACCGGAGAGATAGAGGGCCGTGGTCTCCCGGTCCACCCGAACATAGTAATCCGTGGTATCCCGGTCAAAGCGGGCCGTTGCGCCGCTGGTGGTCACAAAGGGCAGCGTCTCGTCCTTGGTGGCAACGGAAAGGCTGGACAGGTGCAGCTGACGGAGCAGCTGGACGGTGTACTCCTGATAATAGGTAGTGCCGTTTTCTGTTTTGGAAATGCGGACTGTCACCGTCTGGCCGTAACCTGCCTTGGCCACGGCATAGGTCAGATTCTGGGCAAGTCCCGTCTTGCTGACAGGCGTCGTGACCGTTACCGTCTGTGCAAGGTCATGGGTCTCCGGGACGGTGCTCTGGGTCTGATACAGAGCCGTCACGGTCCCTTCTGCCGTGGCCTGCATGGCAACAGAACTGTTGCAGTCGGACACCGTATAGTGGTAGGTGTGGTCGGCGGCAGAGAAGGTCTTGTCGGCGGCGTAGGCGATCCGGCTGGAAGCGTAGGTGCCATTATAGAAGGCCAGACCGGTCAGCCAGTCGGCGGTGACAGGCTCCGGGACAGACACATTCAGTCCACTGGAAGCCGTGAAGGTGATCTGCGTGTGATACCAGGTATTCTTCGTGGCGATGCAGGTATAGCTTTCGCCGGGGACCAGATGATAGGTCCCATCCACCGGTGCGATCTCGGAGCCAGCTCCGTTGAAAACCTGCACCGTTGTGCCGGAGGGAACGGTCAGCGTCACAGGCACGGAAGCGACCTTCTGAATGTGAAGGGTGTAGGCACTCTGCTCTCCGTTGGGAGCCGTGACCTGAACCGTGTGATCCTGCGTGTCTCCGGTCAGCTGCACCGTCCCGGTCCCGGTGACGGTGTAATCCTCCCCGAAAGGCTCAGCGGCAATCTCCAGCGTGGAGGAAACGGTCGTCAGGCTGTACTCCCGTACAGTCGGCTCGAAATCCAGAGGCAGCTTGGTCCCTTCCGCCGTAGCAGTCAGCGTTTTCAGCGTGGGGACACGGGTCACGGTAACATCGTAGGACTGGATCTGCGTGTATCCGTCTGCACCGGCATATTGGGCTTCCAGAGCGAAGGTCTTGCCCTCCATACCGGCGGCAAGCAGATAAGTAAGCGACGTGGCCGTGCTGTTCCAGCTGCGGGCCAGATTGGACATATCCTTGCCGTTGGTGCCGGTATAGATGGTGCGGAGCTTGGTGGTCTTGGTATCCGGGATATTGCCCATCGCCGCATTCAGATACACGCTGCTCAGGGCGTTGCCTGTGTCCTCAATCCAATACTGCGCCGTATGGTCCGCCTGATTTTGCTTGAAACGATAGGGTTCTTTCTCCGCATCCAGCAGCCGGATATTGCCGAACCACTCGCCGTAGGGCAGGGTCACGGAGACCTGTGCATCAGCGGAGACCGTCAGTGTACCGTCCGTGCGGTTATGGCCGCCGTCGGATACGCTGAGCTTGTAGTCGCCGGCAATGACCTTGGCGCTGCCGGTGCCGGTGGTGACGTTGCCATAGGCATCCGTCAGGGTAATGACCGGTTCCGCCACAGCGACTCCGTTCTGAGTCGCCGCTGCGGAGACGGTGTATTGGGTGCCGTCCAGAAGGGCCGCATATTCGGAAATGGCATCTTTCAGGGCTTGCAGCAGAGGCCCTGCCGAGTCGGCAGTCGCCGTCCGCAGGCCCTTCAGCGCCGCTGCATAGGCATTGGCCGCTGCCGGATAATTCTGCACATGGTTGGTCATGTCCAGGTAATCCGCCATCTGGAGGATCAGCTGGATGGCATCATCCGAATACGTCGAAGATACGTGGAAGCAAAGGGCCTTAATGGAAGAAGCCGGAGCGTCCAGCTTGTAGCCGCCTTTGTCATAATAGAGCAGATAGTTGGCGGAAACGCCGTTGATCTCATAAATGAATCCCTGCTCCAGGCCGACAAATTCAATATCTGAATCAGCCAGCGCCTGTTGAATGGTTTGTCCAGATTTATACTGGATACGGGTCGGCTCCACGATGGTGCTGTTGGCGTTCATGGCAACGAACACGAAGCTGCCGCCCTCGTCCTCTGCGGCCATTGCCGTGGTCGGCATGATGGCAGAAACCAGAAGCACCAGACTCAGAAGCAGAGCCATTACTCTTTTGTGCATTTTCCATCCTCCTTTAATTTCTCAGTACAGGCAGTTCCAGAGCCGGTACCGTATTCTCTCCCACGGTGTCCAGCTGTCCTTGCAGGCATCCAGTACACGCACGGCAAACGAGTCAATCTTTTTGCGCTGTTCCGGAGTCATCTCCTGGGTACTGAACAGCGCCTTTTGATTCAGCTCTGCGGCTTCTGCCGCTCCTTCCGGGGGCCGGATCGTGCTGTGGCGCAGCAGGTAAACGGCGTAGCCATAGCGCATGGAAATGGCCTCCCGGTCGTCTGCAGCGTCGATGGCGGCCAGCTTCTTCCGAAACACCCTGCGGCGATGGAAAATACATCCGGCCAGCAGCAAGACCAGCAGCAAGGGAAGAAGCAGTAGGTAGTGGGCATTCAGTGAGAAGGTAAATCGGTCCTGCTTGTGCTCGTTGACCTCCTCTGGCTGCTCCACCTCTACAAATTGCTGGGTGTTGTTCTCATAGGTATTCTCATCCGGGCTGTCGCCGCCCAGGGACAGCTCTTCATCGTCTATGTAGCCGGGAGTCACCTCGAAGGGCACAAAGCCGACACCGCTGACATAGTATTCCGCCCAGGCGTGGGCGTTTTCCTCTGTTAAGGTGATGGTCTCACCGGCCTTGTACCGGGCGGCATCCTCCGCCGAGAGGTAATACCCCTCCACATAGCGGGCCGGAACACCCATGTAGCGCAGCATCAGCACCGCTGCCGTGGCGTAATGGACGCTGTAGCCGTGTCCGCTGCGCTCCAGCGTATATTGCAGGAAGTCACCGCTGCCGTTCATGGTCCGGGCAGTCTCATCGTATGTCATGTTTTCCCGGAGATAATCAAAGATAATGGTGCGGATGTCGCCAATGGTCCGGGCTTGGGTGTCCAGCTGCAGCTGCCGCTGGAGGACGGCCCAGCTGTCCTGGGTCATCTGCAGGTCGATGGCCCGCAGATAGTCGGCGTATGCCTGCTCCTTGGATAGATAGGTCTCAATGCTTTCCCGTCCCTGAGCGGTGGAGAGGTTCCGCTGGATCTGATACCAGTCCGGCACGCTACCCTTCAGATAAGACAGGCTCTCTGCCGGGGGCAGGTCCGTGTCCCCGATGCGGTCCGCCTCCAGCGTTTCACTGCCGTAGACGGCATAGGGATAGTAGCCGTGGGCGGAACAGGCGGAGAGATTCTTGACGGTCATGGAGAGGGGGGTGGCTGTCTCCGTATAGCCATCCGCTAGAGCGATCTGGCTCTGGCCGTAGAAATTTGCCTCATGGAGCCAATAAAAAAGGTCCTTATATTGGGCTGTTTCTTCGGTGTCGGCTGCCTTCCAGCCGGTGCCGGTGTAGGTGTCGTATATCTGCCCTCGCAGATACACCTTTTCCGGCTGCTCCATCGTGACTTCCAGAGCCGGGGTGTCGCTTTTCTTCCAGGCGGGTAGGTTCTTGAGGTTTCCTTCCGGCATGGAATTGGTATCGCTGTCATAGCGCCGCTGATGAAGCTGCGTCTGAATCGTCTCGACCAGACCTGTATCCAGCTTTCCTTGGAAGGACAGGCCAATCAGCAGGCACAGGGCCGCACACAGGACCGGCAAGATCAGCTGCGCCGGAGCGCCTGCAAGGGTTTCTCCCGCTGCCGTGCGCTGCACCATCAGCAGCACCGTGCCGATGATCAGCAGTCCACCGCCGATGCCTATGGGAAACAGGCCCAGCAACAGGGCTGCATAGCAGGGCAGCAGAATCGGCAAGGCCAGCAGCATCCGTCCACTCCATGCGCTGCGGCTGAGAAGCAGCGACACCGCCAGTAGCAGAACCGTTACCGCCAGAGGCAGAAATTGGGCATCCGCTGCCGCAAGGTCCAGGTAGATCTTCCCGGTCTTTTTTGTCAGCAGGGTCATGAAATCATTTGCCAGTGTTCCAAAACCGGGTAGGACAAACTTGTTCAGTGCCAAGCTCAGAAGAAGCAACACGCCAATGCCCGCTGGAACGAGCCAGTTCCCGATTCTGGTTTGGTATACTATCAGCAACGCCGCCTGTACCAAAATCGCAGCTGCTGTCATAGCCCACCAGGGATAGGGAACGGACGGAAATGCAGTCGTCAAAAGCAAGCAGAAGCCCACCGTCAGCACGGCACAGACTGCCCAAGCGCCCCAGGGGAAGTGCAGCTTTTTTTGTGCCGTTTCGGTGACAGTCCACTGGAGTCCATTTTCATTTTTTCGCATGATGGGCTAAACCTCCAGTCGCTGCATGGCTTCGGAATAATTCTGCGGGGCAAAGGTGGTCGCACCAGGGTACTGTTCTTCGGTACAGAGGATGAAATGCACCCGCCCGTCCGTGAGCAGCTGTTCCTCCGGCGCTGTGCCAAAGTAGAGAATGCGGCTGTAACCGCCCGTTTTGGGCAGACGGCACTCTGCGCTGCCTTTGGTTTTTACCAGGGCCGGGATGGCCTGCAAAAGCTTGTTTTCCTCCGAAATGTCCTGGGCCTGCAGATCGTCCCGGTCCGTCCAGCACAGGGTATAGGGTACACCGCTTTGCAGCAGTGCCATGCCTGCGGAGGACACGACCTCCGCCAGTGCGTCCATCTGCCGGGGAGTGCCGCCGGTGCGCTTATCCCAGAATACCAAAAGGGAACGGCTCTCCGGCTGGCTGGCCTCTTTCAGAATCAGCTCATCTAACTTGGAGGACAGCTTCCAGTGAATTTGCCGGATGTCATCGCCGGGGCGATACTCCCGGAGCTGGTACACCTCGCTGCGGTCCTCACCCCGTCGATTGGAAGCGCCGTCGTCGGCATAGGCCGGTCGGGCGGTCATGTCCGCCTCCATTGGATACAGGTCCGGGAGGATAGTCAGACGGGCATCCGCTTTCACGGGGGCCTTCATGGGAAGCAGGCCCAGATAGTCCAGCAGGGTAAACCGGCTGATCTGCACATACACTCTGCCGCAGAAGCTGCTTTGCAGCAGGATGGTTTGGCTGCTTTCGCCCTGGGCTCCGATGCTGCCGGTCAGCGTCACCGACTGTTCTTCCTCGGTGAGATCATTGCGGATAGAGACCTGACAGCCATAGCGCATTACGGGCAGAAACGCTCCGTTGCGGATACGCACCCGGCAGCTGGCCGCCGTGCGTTTTGCCGCTGTGGCCGGGGTCAGAATGTCTGCCTGCAGGTGCCTGCGGATATAGATATTGACTGCCCAGGAGGCCAGGGGCAGCAGGAGCAGCAAGCAGAGTCCGGCCAGCGCCCAAAAGGAGCCGCTTGTAAGAAGCAGTGCCGCCAACGCCAGCAGCAGGAGAGAATAACACAGGGCACTGCCTAAGATCGTTTTTTTCATTTGCTGGAAAATTCCCGGATATCCGGCTTTTGAACGGAGGTAAGTACATTTTGCAGGATCAGTGCCGCTGTATATTCCTGAAGCCGTGCCTTGGAGTTGAGGATCAGACGGTGGACGCACACATCCGGGAACACGGCGCACACATCATCGGGAATCACATAGTCCCGGCCCCCCAGATAGGCGTTGGCCTTGGCCGCACGGGTCACGGCCAGAGCGCCACGGGGACTGACGCCCAGGGTCACATAGGCATTGGAGCGGGTCAGATCCACCAGCTCTGCAATATAGTCATAAATTCGGTCTGCCACATAGATATTGCTGACCTCTGCAATGAGCTTTTCCAGTTCGGCAGGAGAAGTCACTGTCTGGCAGGCAGAAAGCGGGTCCACATGATGGCGGTCCTTCAGCAGCGCCGCCGTGCTGGCCCGATTAGGATAGCCCATGCTCAGCTGGAGCATGAAACGGTCCAGCTGGGATGCGGGCAGCATCTGCGTACCCGCAGAGCCCACCGGGTTTTCCGTCGCCAGCACGATAAAGGGCTTCGGCAGGGGCCGGGTCACGCCGTCCACGGTGACCTGCAACTCCTCCATAGCCTCCAGCAGAGCGGATTGGGTCTTGCTGGAGGTACGGTTGATCTCGTCCGCCAGCAGCAGATTGGTCATAATGGCTCCGGACTGATATTTCAGCTTGCCGTCTGCCTTATCAAATACGGAGAAACCGATAATATCCGATGGCAGGGTGTCGGAGGTGAACTGGACACGCTTGGAGTCCAATCCCAGCGTTTTGGAAAAAGCCTTGGCCAGCGTCGTCTTGCCCACGCCGGGGACATCCTCCAGCAGCACATGGCCCTGGGCCAGGATGGCCAGCAGCACCTTGCGGACGATGTCTTCCTTGCCCAAAACGACCTTATTGACCTCTGCCTGAATTTGATCTGTCAGCTTGTTCATGCCTTTTTCCTCTTTCTGCCGATGATGTAGATCGCACCGGCGGCGATTACGACTACCGCACCGATCACGGCGCAGATGATGATTCCATTTGTGCCGGATGCCTCACGGGGAGCTTGCATTCCGTCAAAATCCAGCGCCCACGGCTGCCCGGACCGCACACGCTGCACAGCCACTAAGGCCAGGACGGATTGGGCCGTTGCCAGGCCGTCGCCGGCACCCTCCAGCACATGGCGGTAGGTGCCGTCCGCTTCCCGGAATCTGGAAAGCTCCGTCAGCAGGGTGTGCTCGTCCTTGACAAAACGGCTATCCGTCTCCGGGTCAATGCCCAGGGCGCACAGGGCCAGGATGACCTGGGCGGTGCTTTCCGCGTTCTCATCGCCGTAGGCGATATACCCGCAGGTGTCCGTCAGCTGGCCGGAAAGATAAGTAAGCGCTGCGTCGATCTCGGTCTCCAGCTGGTCCCGATAGGGGGCCAGTGCCTGCACCGCCATAGCGGTGATGTCCACATCCGATTTTCCGGGGATCAGGCCGAAGCCGCCGTCCGGCTCCTGGGCAACGGAAATGGCATTTACCATGCCCTCTCTGGAATACCGTGCATCGTCCGGGACCTCCGTATCCTCGGCATCCAGAGCCAGCAGCGCCCATATCCAGCCATTTAAGCCCTGAGCGCCCGGATCACCGGCGTAGTTATAAGTACCCTCTGCGATCAGGTCGATGGCCGAGCCATCGGGCTTCGTGCCGAAGTGGGTGGGGTCGCCCCCCAGGGCCAGCACCGTTAAAGCGATCCGGTGATACTCTGTGGCCTTGTTGCGGTCCAGGCATCCGTTTTTGGCGTATGCGTCCTCCACATGGGTTTTCAGTTCCGCTAAATAGTCGGAATAGCTCTCCCTTGTGCCGGACAGTGCCATAGCTATGGCCAGCCAATCGCAGACGGAATCGCCTGCGGGAAACAGCTCCCGGTCCTTCAGCAATTCACCCTTCTTGCCGCCCAGAGCGGACATTCCCTCCGCACTCTGTGCGATCTGTTTTTTCAAAGAGGGCTGCGCTTCCGCAAAGACCACCGTTGGGAGCAGAAGCAGCACGCAAAGAAGTGCCGCTAATATTCGTGTTGCTCTTTTCATGCTGCTGCCTCCCAGGTTCTATGGAATTTGTTTTGATAAGGGGTAAGGCCCGATCCCCGCCGCAGGAGCAGGGCAGGGGCCGCCTGTGCGGCGGTGGGGGATGGCTCCGTACCGCCGGTGGCCGGGAGAATATCTGTTTTCTCCTCATGGCACTTGGAGCAGCGATAGTGGATGTAACCATCCTCTGTTTCGGTGGGTTCCAAACGGTCCGTCTCCACGAAGTCGTGGCCCAGGGCTTGGTAGCCGCCGTTGATCCACAGGCCGCAGTAGCTGCTCAGTGAACCGTAGCCGCCTCCGGTGGAATCGTAGCCGCCGATGTCCTTGCCGTAGGACAGGGTGAAGCGCACATAAATGGTAATGCCGTTGCGAACCTTGTAACCGCTCATGCCGGTACCCTCATACAGGGTGCCGTTGATGGAGTACATCCAGCCGGAGCCTTGGGTATAGTCAAACTCCCCGATGCTGTCCCGGTCATAGTTATCATTGGTGGTGATGCCGTCCCGCAGGATCAGCTCCCAAAGATGCTCCGGGACATTGGCCCGGTAGGCAATGTCGCCTCGGTTGATTCGGCGCAGATAGAAGTTCATGGTAGCAGACCCCTGGTAATCCGGCTCATAACCGCGCTCCTGCAGGAAGCGCAGCAGCACGGACGCCGCCGTTTCGCCCTCCACGATGTCCAGCGTACCGGTATCCAGAATGCCCAGGCCGATGGTGGTCGCATCCAGCACCACATCCACCGAACCTGCCGGGTCGCCCTCACTGATTTGATGGTAGGTGACGGTGTAGACCTTCATGGTGGAGTTTCCGTTTCCATCCCAGGCCAGCACCCGGATGATGTGGGTCTCCTCATCGCCCAGTTGAGGGGGCTCGAAATACAGCTCATAGGTGGGCTGGGAATCGCCGTAGCTCTTTTCCACGGTCTTGCCGTCCAGCGTGACCCGAATCTGATTGGAGTAGATCACACCGGCCCCCAGCTCGGCGTTGGCGCGGGCGATCACCGTCAAGGGGAAGGTTTGGGAGGTCATGTCCAGGCTGGCCCCGTCCAGATTGGTGACGATGGAGGGAGGATAGTCCCCCATCGTCGGGTGGGTGTCGTCCGCGAGATTCGCGTAATAGCCCACCCGGTACTGAACAAGTCCCAGAAAGGTCTCCCCATCATAAAGAGACAGCACAAAGAGGTTATCTGCGTTGAAATCCAGCTGTGCCTCATAGTCCTGGTTATTCTGAGAAGTAAGCAGCAATCCGTTTCCGGAATTGGTCTCATTTTTCAGCCGGACACGGATATGCAGATCACCTTTACCCAGGGGATAGGCCACAAAGGTCAGCTTGCCGTCGGGCAACTCTGCCTTGGTAAGCTGCTGAGTTTTCAGAGTCGTATAAATGCGGGGCGTATCGTCTTCTTCACCGCCGCTGCCGTGGTCACCGCCGCTGCCGCCGTGGTCCCCGTCGTCTCCGCCGGTGCCATCACCATGGTCACCGGAATCCTCGGAGCCGCCTTTGTTATCGTCTGACTTGGAACCGCCCTGGTCGTCCTTGCCGGGGTTATCCGTGGGGTCTGTGGGACCCGATGGATCCGGCTTGGTGTCGTCGGGTTTCTGCGTGTCATCCGGTTTCTGTGGCTCATCCGGTTTCTGCGGGTCATCCGGATTTTGTGGCTCATCGGGCTTTTGTTGCTCATCAGGCTTCTGCGGCTCTGATGGATCCTTGGCAGTATCCGTATTCTCTGTATTATCCTTGCCGGAGCTTTGCCCGCCGGTGCTGCCGGATCCTTGTAGCGACTCCGCCTGGAGCCGATCCGGCTGAGTGCTGATGGGATTCTCCGGTCTTGTCCGACCGGGGGAGAGAAGTGAGAGGCTGATCCCTGCCACCAGCACAATGACCAGCAAAATACTTACGGCGCTTAACAGGCCGCTGCGTTTTTTCATACGGGTATCCCCCAAATACTTGTTTTGGATTCTTACCATCGTCTCCTAAAATAGGAGGCAATGGTAAAGCCCCAAAATATGGCGAATTGCCTCCCCTCCCAAAAGGGAGGGGAAGCCATGGATTCGCCTTGGTTTACTTGGAATTTTTGACGACCGCAACGGCGTCGGCGGAGTTGACGGCCTTATCTTTGGTCACATCCGCACGCAGGAACTTCCGTACAGAGACCTTCTCAAAGTCGGTGTACTTGCCGCTGTAGATGTCGTAGGTGAGCTGGGCATCGTTGATGTCCACAAGGCCCGTCTCATTGACATCATAGCTCTGGGTCACTTCCTCGGCAGTAGCACTGGCCTGCGTGATCTTGGCCTCAGCCGTAGCCTGGTCGAATGCCTCACTCTTGTCCACGATCACCAACCAGCTATAAACATTCTCGCCGTAAGCGGTAGTCTTATACATGACATTATCGCCGTAGGCAAACGCCTTGCCCTCTTCGGGGGTGCCGGTCACGGTCACCAGGAACACGGTCTTGTCATCCAGCTGCACGTACTCGGAGACGGCAACTTCCATCGTCAGAGTGGATTCCTTCTCGATAGTGATGACCAGATTGCCGGTGACTTTGGCGATGGTGTAGGTGTTGTTAGCACCCTCGGTGACAGTCACGGCCTTGCCGCCCATAGTGGCAGTGATGGTGTACTCGAAGTTTGCCTTCTTGTCCACGGTAAAGGTGTAGTCAGTCTTTTCCTGAACGGTGCTCTCGCCTTTAGCATCGCCTGCGCCGGTGCCTGCAAAGGTAACATTGTAGGTTTCCAGCGGCTTGACCTGCTTGTTGCTGTTGATGACGATGTCGCCGGTCACATCCGCACCGGGGATGGTGTAGGTGGTGGTGCCGTCGTCATTTACCTGGGCCTTAAAGCCGGTGTATGCCTTGCCACCGATGGTCACGGCCATGTTATAGGTGTAGCCAGTCGCAGGAGTCAGCTTGAAGGTGTAGTCCTTCATGTAGGTAGCAGTCGCTTCACCGGTGGTATCGTCGCCCAGGGTGACATTAAAGGTCTTGGCAGTCTTGCTGCTGGTGACCACCACATTGCCGTTGACATTGGGGACCGTGTAGGTGCCATCGGCGCCAATGGTGGGAGTAACAGTCTTGCCGCCGACGGTGACGGTGACAGTGTAGTTATAGTTGGGGTCTTTGGGAACGAAGGTCAGGTTGCCGCCTGCTGCGATCACGGAGCCCACCGCGTCGGTACGGGTAAAGTCATCCGACAGAGACACGGTGTAGCCGCTGACGGTAATAACGGCGGTGTCATCCAAAATGGCAGCCGCAGGTGCGTCAAACTCAATGGCGTTTGCATTGGTATCCACACACGCTTCCGTTACTTTCACATCGGATTTACCCTGACCGGCTGCCACAAAGCTCAGAGTCAGCGCATCGCCCAGCTCGGCGGCTTTACCGTAACGCACGATTCGCACGGTGCCGCTGCCGGGAATCACGCGATAACCCTCGATGCTGGTGTCTTCCATGTTCAGCGTCAGAATGGTGGGGTCAAAAGAGAAGGTCATGTCGTAGGCGTTGTAGGCGTTCTTGCCGTCGTTGTTGCCGATGGTCACAGGGATCTCCACGATTTGACCGGAGGCTACCTGCTTGTCCGCACCCATGGACACGGTGTAGCCCTTGGCTTCACTGGACTTCACTGTGACATCAATGATGTTGCCGGTTAATTTGACATCGTTGTCTTTAAGCGTATCATAGTCAGGCAGCGCTTCGGTTTTGACCTCAATGCGAGCGTTTTCTGCCGTGATGTTCTCCGTTGCCATAAAGGTAACAGTGGCAATCTTGCCGGCGTTAAGAGTGACAGGGTCGCCTGTAGTGCTTAGGCCGGATACCCGGATGGCATTTTTACCAAGGATATCAACATTATCTCCCACTGCGCCAGTAGTGCCCGTGCCCGACATACATCCAGGTTCAAGCTCGCCGCTGGTTTTGACATAAGCAGTCTTGTCAAAATAAATTGCCCACTCCCAGTTATTCAGGTTCGTAATGGTCTTGTCGATCGACAGTGTAAGCGTAATCGTATCACCCGGCTGAACCTCTGTCTTATCAACTGTTGTTGACATCGTCGGAACATCAGCAGCAAATACAGCAGGGATAAGGCTGATAATCATGGCGATTGTCAACAGAATGGAAAGAGTTCTTTTCATTTTGTGTTTAACCTCCTTATGGTATTTAGGATTCTGCGGGGAATTTACTCATTTTCCCGTTTGTATAACGATAGATCAACGCAGCATCTGTGGAGTTTACAGCACCATCGCCGTTAACATCTGCCGACAACTTCTGAGAATCTGTCAGTGTGTATCTTCCATTAACCGAGCGATAGACGATTGCTGCATCCGTGGAATTTATGATGCCATCTCCGTTCACATCCCCATATGTCACATCCGGCTTCGTGTCTGCCTTTGCATACTCAAAGGTGAACAGGGCGACGGGCCTAAAATTATTAGTGCTGCTGGATTCCAGTGTGATCGCCATGGCCGTTCCATCTTCGTTACGGATATAGCGGGTGACGGGGGTGGTGACAGTCTGGGTGCCGTCACCGTTGACCTTGTAGCTGTTTTTCAAGGTAACTGAGCGGATAGTTGCCGAGGACACCACATCTACAGCAAGGTCCGTCTCGTAGCCGTATGCAGTAGCGTCTGCGTGGTAAATATCCACACCCTCGTTGTAGGTAATGTCAACGCTCTCTGTTCCCTCCGGGACGATCACATGGTACTTGGGAATCTCCTCGTAGACATTTTTGAACTCCTCGTTGTCCTCGCTGCCCAGGGTAACGATGCCCTCATAGGAAATGTTCTTTGCATTCAGCTTCGTACCGTTGACAGAGATGGACTGGAAGGGGCGCTCCAACTCAGCGGTAGGAGATACATTCAAGATGGCTGTGGCCGGTGCGATCTTGGCATAGTTCGTGCCGCCGCTGTCGTCCTTGGGGATCGTCCGGTTGGGGTCCATGCCCACGAGGTAGTAGGTGCCCTCCTCTGTGGGGGCGGTGAAGGAGAAGGTGCTCTTTCCGTCATCCGCTTTCTTGTACTGATCGACTTCCTCCCACTTGTCGTTATACAGGAACACATCCAGGTTTGAGAAGGGATAGAAGTCACTGCCCTCAAAGGTCGTGCCGTAAGCCTTGGTGTTGACCGTCAGCTCCGTGCCGGGGCGAGCGGTGTACTCGTCCTTGTCGAAGCAGGTAAAGGCACCGCCGCTGCTGTAAAAGCTCCAGTTCGAGAACATGGCCACATCCCAGGTATCCCCATCCGACAGCACGATATAGTCAGAGGTGGAACCCCAGCCGGGGCTCATGTAGGGATAGCAATGGTTTCTGTAGTACATCAAGTTCTCGTCATGTCCCCAAAAGTTTGCCATATAGAGGCTGGTGGGGGAGCCGGTGATAGTCAGAGCGGCAAAGCTGTCTGCCGTATAGGCCGATGTTTCATCCATGTAACAAACATCTTCACCCAGCTTAAAGCTCGCCAGCGCGTCACGAGGATAGGCACCCTTGCAGCATTGCTCCTCCGGCAGGCCGATGAAGTAGCGCTCCAGCAGATAGAGATACAGGTGCAGGCCGGTGGGCCGCTCCACGATGTTCTCGTCGATGTATTTGCCTTCTCCGTTTTCCGTGTGATAGCGGTAGAATTCATCCAAGTTGTACCGGCCCAAGTCAAAGTAGGGGACGGTGATGGCCTTGTGGCACAGCACCGTGCCGTCGCGGCCTCGGATGGGCACGCCGTCGTTGGAGATGGTCACATAGACCGTGACCTTATCTGCCGGGGTCTCATCGTAGTTGTACTGAGCGTCCAGACCGTGGGGGGCTTCCTTGACTGTGATGGTAAAGGTCACTGTGAGTTCTTTGCCATCCGAGCAGGTCGCCTTGACCTTCGGCGTGTAGGTGCCGGGGTCTTTCTCTGATACATAGAGTGAGCCGTCCTTGACCTTGGTTTGGGCGCTGAACTGCGCTGCGTTGGTCAGCGTGTAGGTCAGCGTATGGCCGTCTGTATCTTCAAAGACGTCCCCCAGCTTGATCTCCAGCAGGCTGCCGGCCACAACCTCACCGGTGGTGACGGCATCCGCCTTCACGGAAACGCAGGAATCCGCAGCCAGCGCCGGTATGACGCCGAATACGCCTGCCGACAGAACCAAAGTCAGTGCCAGCAGCAGAGATAGTATGCGTTTTCTCATATTTGTTTACCTCATTTATGTGTAGGTTACATCCAGCGCGCGTAGAGCGTCATGTTGCTGCGCACCGGGTCTTTCTGTATATCCCAGGGCTTGGTGAGCGCCTGATCTGCATACCAGCCGCCGAACACGGCGCCGGGCTTTGTGGGCGTCATGACCTCGCCGATGACGCCGCCCCGCTTCACGGAAACGGCCTCCAGCTCTGTGCCGCCATAGGTCTCAAAGCGGACCTTCTTCTTGCCCAGCAGGGCCAGCAGAATCAGCAGCAGGGCCAGCAGGCCCACGCCACCGATGATCCACCAGATGACGCTTCCTGCGGCGACACCCTCGGCCCAGTTGGCGTAGAGGGTCATGTTGCCCTTAACGGTGTCCTTGTGGAAGTCCCACTTTTGGGTGCGGTCCAGGTCTCTGTACCACCCCTCCAGGTGGTAGCCCTCCCGGATGGGGTCCTCGGGCTTTTTCACCTTTTCGCCGTACTGGACGGTCTGGGAGGGGACCTCCGTGCCGCCGTTGCTTTCAAAGGTAACGGTGCAGTCCGTGGTGACGATGACGGATACGCTATTATCCTTCACGGTGTATCCGGCCATGCCGTCCTGGGTGGAAACCAGGGTGTTGGTGGGGATAAGCTGCGACACACCCTTCGTGCCGATGACCTTCATCTGAAAGCTGCCGACTACCACCTCCGGCTCCCAAGCCTCGCCGCCCTTAAAGGACACGAAGTTCAGATAGAAGGCCCGCCCGCCGGTGCGGCGGCCTAAATCGCTCCAGCGGATGCCGGGGGCGGTCATTACGCTGCCGTCCACCAGCTGGAGGAAGGTGTCGTCGTACTCGATTTCCGTCTGCATACCGTACATATCGGCGCTTTCCTGGGCGTCGGTGCGCTTGAGCACCAGGGTCACGGTGATGGTCTCGCCAGTGGTGGCCCGAACCTCAGATGCACCGCCTACGGACAGGTCAAAATTGTAGCTGCGGCTCTCGTCTGTTTTGCTGCCTGTCTGCGAGGCAAAAGCTGCGGTGGGCAGCAGACACAGCAGCAGACACAGGGCTGCCAATAGTGTAAAAATGCGTTTTCTCATGCTGATCTCCTTCTCTCTCCGCCCGGCTGGGTCGGTTTATTGCCCGGCTTGACCGGTGCGAAGCCCCCAACGGGGGATAGCCTCCCCTCCCGCCGGGGAAGGGAGGCTGGCAGGACCTTAGTTAAACTGATTCACGATGGCCACAGCGTCGGTGTGATCCACCGCCTTAGTGGCGTTTACATCGGCCCGCAGGAACTTCTCCACGGAAACCTGGGTGAAGTCACTGTATGTGCCGTTATACATATCGTAGACCAGCTGCGCATCGTTGACATCCACCTTCCCGGTCATGTTCACATCGAAGCCCCGGGTGATGGTGACCACATTGTCTGCGGCGGAGATGGCGACCTTGGCAGCGGCCTCCTCCTGGGTCAGGGTCTGCCCCTTGTCCACGATCACCAGCCATGCGTACTGATCCGTGCCGTAGGCATTGACCTTATACATGGTGTTGCCGTCATAGGTGAAGGCACTGCCGCCCTCGGGGGTGCCCTTGACCGTTATGAGCATCATGGTCTTGTCATTCAGCTCCAGGTAGGTGGATACACTTACTTCCTCCGCGCTGTGAGAGACCTTTTCCACCTTCACGACCAGGTTCCAGCTATGGGCGTAGACATACAGATAGTCGTTATAATTCACGGCCTCGACCACATATTTCCCATTGCCAAGGCTGCGCACGGTGGCGGGTCTCTTAGAAGCCGTGGGCGTGTTGATGGGCTGATAGTAAGCCGTGACGGTGTAGTCGCAGCTTTCGCGCTCGTTCAGCGTGAAGTAGTAGGGCATATTCTTGCCCATAGAGCCTGCATTCCCGGAGGCTGTGTCCTCAGCGCCGTTGCCGGTGAACACGACCGGAATACCAGTTTCCTTGGTGGCGGAGATAGATATGCTCACATTTCCAACGATTTCTTTGCCGGGGATCGTGTAGGTGAGGGTGCCATCGTCATTGGCAGTGGGGACCGCTATGACTGTATGGACAAACTTATCCCCATTGTCTACACTGTAAACTACTTTGTAGGAGTAGCCGGCTCTCGGGGTGATGCCGAAGGAGTAGTCATTCAGATAGGTGACTGTCTCCGGACCCTTGGTCACATCCTTCTCCAACTCTGTGTCGTTGTAAATGGTATATTTCACATCGTACTGCTTGGGGGTCTTGCCGGTGTAGGTGACCTCCACATTGCCGGAGATATTCTCGATAGTGTAGGTGTCATCTGCGCCGAAGGTCAAGCCCTCGGTGACGGTGTCGCCCATCTTCACGGTGAAGGTGTAGGTATAGTGGCTGTCCACGGGCTTGAAGGTGAAGCTGCCGCCGCCGGGGACCAGGCGGGTCTCCGCGTCGGAGGTAAACTCATCCGGCAGGGTCACGGTGAAGTTATTGGCGTTCACCACGGTGTCGGTGTCGGCGATGGTGGCCTCCGGAGCGTCAAAGTTGATGGAGTTGGCGTCCAGGTCAAATTTGGCGGAGGTCAGCGTCACGGTGGAGCTGGCAGTCGCCTGGGCGGTGAAGTCCAGTGCCAGGGCCTCGCCCAGGGGCACGGCGTCGCCGTAGCGGCGGACCCGAATGGTGCCGTTATTGTCCTCCACGGTCAAGTTGCCGGCGTCATCGGTCTTGGTGTTTAAGGTCAAGGCCGCCGGGTCGTAGGTGAAGGTCATGTCGTAGGCGTTGAAGCCGGTGATGTTTTTCTCGGAGGAGGCGACCGTCACGGGGATACGCACCTGCTGGCCCGCAGAGATCTGCTGGTCAGCACCCATAGAAACAGAGTAACCCGTCTCGGTTTTCGGGACGGTGATTGTGCTACCGCCCTGCTCAGTAACAACGAGGGCTTCTCCGACATTAGGGTTGTTAATAGCAGCGCTATTGGAACTATTATAAAAAGTACCTCTAATTTTGTAGTTAATTGCTTGCCCAGCCTCGCAGGATTCGTTTACCTTGAATGTGACTGTTGCAATCGCACCGGTCTGACGTGTTTGAATCTTATCAAGAACATCCGTATTGGTTCCTCTGCTACTATCAATTTTGAAATCAACATACGATTTATAATCGCCTGAGCGTTTTTCTGTTACGGCACAGGTCATATCTTCCCAAGAACAGGTATAGTCTACATAAGTTAAAATATCTTTGTTATATTCAATACTACTGGTAACTTTATAGTAGTCCGTTGGAGCTTGCTCCATGTAAATCGTTGCAGTTATTGTGTCGCCTGCGTGAGGAGTTGCATTATCAAACATTAAAGTAAAAATTTGGGCGGTTTCGACGGCGAAAACGACCGGCGTTACACTGAAAAGCATTGCAAGTGCAAGCAAAAATGAAAAAATACGTTTTTTCATACTATTCTCCAATATAAAAGTATGAGGGCCGGGGAATCCGCAACCGGATTCCCCGGCCCTGCGTTTCAAGGGGGTAAAGCCTATTCAGGCCTACCGAGCATTTTTTAACGTAGCCTCATTTAAGGTACACGTTATCCGGTTTTATTAGATGAGAAGTTACCCAAGCGGATAAGTTCTGGGGTTCTCCAAATATTGAATGAGCGTATCAACATCGTCATCATTCAATCTTCCATTTTTATCAACATCCGCTTGAGCCCACTGTTCCGGCGTAAGAGTATCCTCGTCCTTGCCGTCATCAACCCACTTTTGCAGCAACGCAAGATCCTCTTCATCCACATATCCGAAGGGATCCAGGGTCACATTGCCCACAGACGGGGTCGTCAGGCCAATCAAGTCGGTCTGCCAGGTCAGAGCGGGGCTGTACCGGCTGGAGCCGAAGGCTGCGGTGGTCAGGCCCGTGTTCATGGTCGTCACGAAGTCTGCGGAATCCATTTCTGCTCTGGTCTTAGCAGTGGCCGTCTGAGAGGTGCTCTTGGCACTGCCAATGCCCTGACTGCAGGTGAAGTCCAGATAATACAGGTTGGACATCGCTGCGGAGGCGTTGTTGGTCATGCCGACCACTGCGCCCACATTGCTGCCGGTGCTCTCCACATAGGCCCGGTTGTAGCAGTTCTTGACGGAGGCAGACGCGCCGGAGGCAAAGGCCACGATACCTGCCACATAGTTACCGGCACCGGTGATGCTGCCGGTGTTGTAGCAAGCGGTGACGCCCTTGGTGGTCTGACCCACGATGCCGGCCACATAGCCGTTGCCGGTGATCGCACCGCTGTTGTAGCAGCCGGTAATAGTACCGGTAGCGTAGCTGGTGATACCGCCCACATACTGGTAGCCACGGATAGTGCCTTCATTGCCGCAGTTGTTGGCATTGGAGTTCACCAGACGGCCTGCAACGCCGCCCACGCTGCTCCAGTTGCCATTCACGCGGGTAACGGTGATGTCAACATCGGAGACAACGCCGGAGATGTTGGTATAGTTGGCGTAGGCCACCACACCGCCGGAATAGGCGTTGGCAACGCTGCCCGTGGAGGTCAGGAACATCTTGCCGGTCACCTTCAGGTTCTGAATGGTGGCGTAGCTGCTGCTGGTGCCGTTCATATAGCCGAACAGTCCCTTATACGGAGCCGAGGTAGTGGTGGCACTATAGTAGATGCCCATGTTCTTCACGGTATGATTATTACCGTTAAAGCTGCCCTTAAAGGCTGTGCTGGCGGTAGTGCCGCCGATGGGTGTCCAGTTGTAGCCGGCCAGGTCAATATCACCTGTCAGCGCACCGTTGATGGCATAGCTCCCGCCGTTGACTTGCGCCGCAAACCAAGCCAGCTCTGCGCCGGTACCGATCTGATACACGCCATCGGTCAGAGTGGGCTGCGTCAGAGTGGTGCCGTCCCATGCGCCGGCGGCAGAGGCCGTCAGCGGAATGGTCTTGGTCAGCACACCGCCGGACACATTGGCCTTGTCTGCGCTGCCCAGGTAGAAGCTGCCGTAGACATAGTCGCAGCCGGCGCAGAGCACCGCGTAGGTGTAAGTGCCGTAGGGCAGGTTCTCATACTCGCCGTTGCTGTTGGCGGTATGGACATTGCCTGCGGCATCCGTCAGCGTCACAGTGGGCGTGGCGGTGGTGGGATTGGTAATATTCAGCTTCAGCTTGAAGTTATAGCGCGGAGTGACCTCCACATTCACATTGGGGAAACGATTCAAGCAGAAGTTCACCGTGACCGCATTGAAGTTCGTGCCCACGCCGGTATCCGTCATTTTGTACAGGGTGGAGAACGGATTCGCCGCCGAGTACATGGACCCGTAGGTATAACCATTGGTAAGCTGAATATTTGCGGTGCTGCCGGAGCCAAAGTCTACACTCGTCGGGATCGTCAACTCCAGCTTGGCCTGGTCCATCTGCTGATACTGGGCGACATTGGTCTTATAGGCCGTATCGCCGATGGAATAGAACAGGTTGTAGGTAGTGGGGTTGAAGATACCACTGTACTTGTAGATGCCACGGTAGCTGCCCTCGAAGGTGAGAGACACCTTATCGCCGGGCATGATCTCCGTCTCCTGGGGATTGGAGGCGTTGGTGACCGTGGCAGTAGGAGGTGCCGGTGCTATCATGCATCTTGATGATCACAGTACCGCCGGCCTGCTCAGCCTCACGGAAGCCCAGGAGGCTTGCGTGATACTTGCCGCTGGAGTCCGCGGTCAAGGTGGTCCAGCCGGAAAGATGGGTATCCAGGTCACTTGCATCGGTGGTGACGATGGCGTACTGGACCGTCGTATCGCCGCTGCTGGACACCGAGAAGTCCAGGGTGGGAGCGGTATCGGAGCTCAGATAGAACCAGTTATCGTAGTTGTAATCCCAAGCCGACGGGCGGGAAGATGTCAAGCCATTGGAATTATAGGCGATATTGGCTTTTGCATTGCCGTTTTCGCTGGCATCATTGGTAAGCACGAACACACTGGTGCGCGCGGGATTGGTGGCCGGGTAGAGGCCGCCGTGGGTGCCGTGCTCGTCAGCGGTCGTATAGACATCCAGCGCCTTATAGTTCACGGCAACGATAGTTGTGCCATTGGGTGTGACATCCAGCCAGTTGCCCTTGGCATTGCCGCCGTTCGATGCAGTGACAGCGTTTTCGTCGCCGCTCAGCACTTTGAACTTGAACTCGGGCTCGATCATGATGTTTGCCGCGTCAGAGTTGATGATCTGCCACAGGCGGTAAGAACGGATACGCTCTGTCCCGCTCGTGTACTTGTAGCCGCTGGGGGACAAGAAGGTCTGAATCTCCGCTTCGTCACGGGTCTTGGCCATCGTGCCAAGATTAGAGAAGCTGTGGGAATACTGATCCGTGGAGTCTCCAGCATTGAAGGTGAATTCCTTCGCAAAACTGGTGGTGCTGCTCTGGAGCCATCCGGCCTTGGTCACATAAGTGGTGCCGCTGCGGATGTCCTTCAAGCGCCAGGTGTAGTTGGAATTGCTCTTGCTGATTTTGTAGGTCAGCGTTCTGGTAGCGTCAGCGGATGCGTTTGCATCGCCACTGGTGCTGCCCGTCTTCGGCTCAATGATCTGTGTGTTGAAATTATTATACTGGAAAAACAGGTTGAAGTCCGCATAGGCAGGAACCGTCACCGTCAGGTTGATGGCCTGGGAAAGCGCCAGGTTCTTTGTAACTACCGAGTACCCCGCAGCAGTCGTATTATTGATAGACTGCGTGAAGATGAAGCTATCAGCGGCGTCATTGATAGGCTCCACATAGGCGTTCCAAAGAGCCGCGTTGCCGGCAGCGTACATCATGAAGGGATAGTAGGTGTAGTTACTGCCGGTGGGAGCATAGGGTGTTCCGTGCTGCACATCACCGCCCATAATGGGCATGGCCACACGAGCCGTATAGTCCTCAGCGGTAAAGTAGTCGGTGCTGTTCTTTTTGCTCGTGGTATAGATGGAGTGCAGGCGCAGATAAATATCCGTGCCGCCGCCGGTGCCGCCGTCCACATTGGTCTCAGTGGGCAGGGTCAAGCTGTGGCCGCCCAGGTAAACATTTGCGCTGGTTTCCGAAGCTTTGTAGCCATAGGCGCGGAAGGAATATCTGCCGGCAGCCAGGCTGGCATAGAAATTGTTGTAGTTATCTGCCAGCGTGCCGGTAGAATCGGGCGCAGCCGTGGTAAAATCACTGGCCTTAAAGGTCAGAGGGCTGTAACCTTCCAAATCGTAGGTATCATTACCAATGGTAAGCTGATATTTGCCATCAACCTTGGCGATGGACAGGCCAGTATCCTCATAGATGTACTGGGTCTTGCCACCAATTTCATAGGAAGCAAGGTAGTCAGCACCCTTATCGTCAAGACCAGCCGTCTTGTAGAGCTTGATCAGCGGGTACCTGCTGCTATTGGTGGAATAGTTCATATCCCGACCGACATGGAAGGTATAGTGCTGCTCGATCGAGTCGTCTACGGTCAGTGTCAGCGTCCAGGTGTCCGTGGACAGACCGGCAGAGTTCATGGCATGGAACTCATAGACATATGTACCGGCGGTGTTCTCCGTGATCTGGATCGTGGTAGCACCGAACAGAGCCGTGGAGAAGTAGTAAGGACCTTTCTTTTCGCCAGTTCCGACCGTTCTATAGTAATAGTAGTCGGTGTAGCTCAGAGAAGAACCGTCCGGATTCTCGAAGATGTTGCCAGCCTGCAGATCGGACAGGTTATAGGCGTATCCTACCGACACGGTCGCACTTGCGGTGACCGGAACACCGTTCTTCAGCCGCGGGACCTGTGTGCCCTCCGCAGCGGTCAAAACAATGGTGTGGGTAGCCGTGCCGCTGTCGTCGGTAGCGGTAAGCACGATCGTATACTCACCAGCCGCAGCGGGAGTGTAGCTCAAGGTAGAGCCGTTCAGCGTTTGTGCAACGCCGTTGACGGTTGCTGTATAGGTCAGCGCATCGCCATCGACATCCGTGAACATCTCAGCCACATCCAGCGTCCAGGCATTGCCCAGGGTCACATTGGCTGTGGTGATCGCACCGGGAGCGACCGTGGGGGCCGACTTGCCTTCATAGGTGAAGGCGAGGAAGTGGACAGGCGCATAGCTGGCGCTGCTGTCATACTCCGGCGCATAGGCAGTTCCGCTACCATCTGCACCCAGCACAAAGCTCTTTTGGACCGTGGTCCCATCCTCGGCGGTACGGGAGTAGTTCAAGGGAATTGTGATTGTGATATCCCCATTGCTCTCCGTATAGGCCATTTCTACACCGCCGCCAGTCCACTGCGGCACATCGGCGTAGTAGCCGGATGCTACACCGTTTGTGGCATTGGTCAGTATGGCAGCGTCTTTGTATGTGGCCTTTACATAGGTCGTGCCTGTGGGAACGGTGACCAAATAATAGGGCACATTCTCGAAAGCAGAGTAGCCGGTAAAGGTCACAGAGTTTTGCACACTGATAGTTGCCGTTCCTGTGGTCTGGTCATTCGCACCATAGGGAACAATACTATCCAGCGGCGCAGCTACTGTGCCTTGTTCCGTTGCAAAGACTGCCGTGGGAAGGATGGACAGAACCATCATGAGCGCAAGCAGCATTGAAAGGAACTTTTTCGCTGTCTTTTGCATTTCCAATCTCCTCTCAGAAAATTTTTTATAATAAGGCCTGCCGGCATTATTACCTTAGCTGTGAGCACATTTTCGCACCCAATAAGAAAATAACAAGGTTATATAGAGGCGCGACACCCTATTGTAATTGGTGCTGCGCTCCGATCTGTCCAAGGCGAAAGGTGCTTTCGTTAAGAGGATTGGGCGGAAGGGGCTGGCTAAGCCCCTCCTGCCCATATGGAAAAGCTGGCGGATTTCCGCCCTCGACTTGACAGACTTTAGGCAAGCATTACATCTGTTGCAACGGAGGTTTCCTCCGTGGCTTCGTGAACAGCACATTTACTTTGGCGTTGCTTGGCCCGCTCGGCCCGTGCTGCCCGTTTAGCGTCACGCTCGCTCCGATGCAGCTGAATTTGGATATTCTTTTCGTTTTGATAGCGCCCGCAATTTCTATTGCGGGGGTTTTTGTATATAGGATTCAAATGGGCGGCTCTCAGCGCATCTTTCCAATCGCCAAAGCGCTCTGCGATGTAACTGCCGCCGACGATCTCGATGGGGGCAGGGGACTTTCCCCAATGTCCGGCGCAGCGCCGGAGATAGGCAGCCAGCTGATCCAGGCTGTCGCCTGCGTGTTTTTCCGCAAAAGCGCGGTCCTGCTCAGCCAATGCATCCCGTGTTCTTTTGGCAATGTGCTGCTCGTACCAATTCGCTCCGTCAAAATTTTGCGCACCTGCTACTTTACCCATGGGCACACCTCCTTAATGATTCATGACAAAAAAGCGCTGATAAACCCATACTGGGTCATCAGCGTACACTTCTGCCATATCAGCACCACGGAGAGAGCGCCCGCTGCCTTTGAGTCCTAACTACACAATTCTACTGACTTGCGCCATGAGATATCTTCTCTGCGTTTATGATCTGTCTTCTCACGATTTTCTCGCAATGACGGACTTTCGTCCCAGCGGTTTCCCGCCTCGATCATATCCTTGCGCTTACAGTGCCGACCGCATGGGGAATTGCACCCCTTTCCTTCAGGGCAATCACCTGGCTGTTCCCAGCTCGGATGACCGCCGTGCAGCATCATCGGACTCGATTATTCTTTTTTCCAGTATCAATTTGTTTATTAAGGGAATGCTACAATAGATCCTCCGAAAATGGGCTTTCGTGAATTTATCCCATTTGCGAAGCAAACTCCTCTTTAACCATCTACATTATATCGGCCTTTTTGCCGCTTGTCAATGCCTGAAATGCGGTTATTTAGCAAAATTCGCACACAAATCACAAATGTTTACATTGATCGCACCCAATTCACCCGCATTTTTGCAGAGCCATATCGATCAAAATTAAAATGTAAGTAAAATACGCCGTCAAAAACATCGTCAAGGAGGAAATCAATATGCCAAGGCGTGGAGAAAATATTTACAAGCGTAAGGATGGGCGCTGGGAGGGACGGTATATCCGGGGCCACTCGTCCTCCGGCCGTGCTGAGTACGGCTATGTTTATGCCAGGAGTTATCGGGAGTGCCGTGCAAAACGGCAGCAGCGCATGGAATCCCTTCAAGAACTGCCGGCGAAAACTTCCTCACTCACGCTGAATCAGGCTGCGGAGCGGTTTCTTGCGGACAAACAGGATAAATTGAAGCAGTCCACGCTTGCCCGATATGCCTATATGCTGGAACACTATATTCTGCCCGCTTTGGGAGCGGTGCTTGTATGCCAACTGACGGCGAATCAGATTTCCGATTTTCTTCGCCGTCTTCAGAAAAATGGTCTTTCCGGAAAAAGCACCAGAGATGTGGGGGTGTTATTGAAATCCATTCTGAAATACAGCGCCCCAAAAGCAGGCTGTTCCTGTCCGGGCCTGACTGTGGAGTTGCCAGTATATCGGAGAAAGCAGATTGACATATTCTGCCCGGATGAAATCCAGCGATTGGCACAGAAGATTGTAGTTGAGCCGACGACCACCGGGATCGCTATTTTGCTGACGCTAAACACCGGCTTACGCCTTGGAGAGCTGTGCGCCCTGCAATATAAGGATATTGACCTACAAAACGGGGTAATCCATGTCACCAAAACCGTGCAGCGTATCCGCAGCGGGGATCGCACTCGTCTGGCCGTGCTGCCGCCCAAAAGCAACAGTGCTCATCGTACCATCCCCCTGCCGCTGGACATGGCCACCCTCCTGAAAAAGGCTGTTCAGTCTCATCCCGATGGAGAAAAATACCTCTTGACCGGGAAAAATGTGCCTATGGAGCCACGGACACTACAATACCAATACCAGGTCTTGCTAAAGGCGACGGGTATTCCATATCGAAATTTCCATGTGTTGCGGCACACCTATGCCTCCCGATGCGTGGAGCGTGGAGTCGATGTCAAGAGCCTGAGCGAGATGCTTGGTCATACAGATGTCCGCACGACACTCCAGGTCTATGTTCACTCGTCCTTGGAGCACAAAATGCGGGTAATTCAGAGTATTTGCTTCCTTGCACCGGTGTTGGACCCGGACTGTTCGCCGTCACCGTCTCCGTCAGATCATCCGGAAGCACCCCGATACCAGCAGCTTTTGACGACTCTATCGCAAATGGGATAAATTTACGAAAGACAATCGCTTCTCATTCCCACAAGGTTCATTACAAATTCATTATACTGTTTGGCATGTTGTCGTCAATTCGTTTGCTGCGCCGATATGTGATAAAAGTGGTGTCCCCGTTAGGGCGACACCACTTTTTTACTGCTATGGGCGCAGAATGCCGTAGCCCATGATTTCATACTGCCCTACAGGATAGCGGTTCACCCGGCAAAGGTTTCCGGAATTGCCCTCGACGGCGTAGATAATACCGTTGTCCACCTTCTGGACAATACCCGCATGATCTGCCGCTCCGTCCTGGGAACCGGAGCCGCCCTTGTTATCCCAATCGAAGAAGATAATCATTCCGGGGACAGGCTCAGCAGAACCGTCAATCCACTGTCCACGCTCCCGAAACCACTGCACACCATTTTCACATCCAGCAAATTTCGGACAAACGCCCGTCTCAATATAGCCGCACTGATCGGCGCACCAGCTTACAAAACAAGCACACCATTCCACACGGTTTCCGAAGCCATACCAAGACCAATACGGCTCGCCGCCCACATTGCCCACCTGTGAAAGAGCGACGGTGACGATCTGATCGTCACTGTATCGGATACCGTAAAGCACCGCCGCCCAAATAGAGTTGTTCTCGTCCTTGAGCAGTTCTGCAAGATACTCCCGCTGTTCTGCGTCAAAGCCGTATAGGTCAGCCATTTCATCCACCGTCAAATGAGAAACGGTGATATAAAGCGTTGTTTTTGTGACTGTCGTTTCCGTCTGAACGATGTTTCCGTTTCCGTCGTCCGTTTCGGTAATTTCCGTTTCCGAGTGGCTTTCACTGCGGGAGGATATGGAGTTCATCTCCCAAAAGATGTCCGAGAGGATCTGCTTCTTACTCTCGTCCATCGTGGCAACCTCCTGCGGGTTGTCCTTGTCTGTATTCGTCTTGACTGCATAGACCGCAAGCACATCCTTCCAAACGGCTCGACCGCCGCTAATTTCCATATCATTATAGGATGCAGCACTTTTCTCTGCCTCGATTTTGGCATCGTAGTCGGCGTTGATCTCCTGCACAGCTGTCTGCATCGACATTCCCGTACCGGAATCCTCGCCGGAGAAGAAAATCCCAAACACAGAGCCGCAAATCAAAGCAATAAGACAAATCACAACAATGACCGCAACGGCAACCCAGCCGCCTGCGGCGATTGCAGCAACCAGTGCTTTGGTCGCTGCTATGATCGCCTTGACTGCCGCAATCGTTGCTTTGACGGCGACTTTCACACCGGCAACTGTCGCCTTGGCAGTGGCTTTGGCGGCTTGTGTAGCTTTCTGCGATGCTTTCACCGTAGCCTGTGCGGTTTTTTGCGCCGTCTTTGCCGCCTGCTGTGTGGTCTTGATTGCCGTTTTCGTGGTCTTGACCGACCTCTGTGCGGCTTTGGCTGCTCCTTTCCCGGCAGTCTTGATGGCTTTCTTACCGGCAGAACCGGCAGACTGTTTGATTGTCTTTTCCGTTTGCTCGACCGCCTTGATGGTCTTATTCCCAGAGGTGCGGACAGTCTGCCTTTTCATCGACTCAGCAGCTCGCTTTTCCCGGAACCTTTGAACACCATCCTTTGCTTTGGAAACATTCCGTTTCGTTTCTTCAAGCCCCTTGCGTCCCTGCTTATCAAACTGGTGCGCCGCTTCGTGCGTGATACGGTCAACGCCGCCTTCCACACGGTCAGAGGCGTACTCCTCGGCATTATGCTCATCGGGGTGCATTGTATGTTCCGCCTTTTCCTTTGTCTGCATATAGGCGGAGCGCATACGATCTGCGGCGATTGCCGCCTTGTCGATCTTCTTGATTGTGCCTTTCACGACATCTCTCGTTTTAATATCAGCCATTGAACCCTCCTTTCCGGGGCACACCAAAACGCCCCTAAATTAAAAATGAGGGGTAAAGGTATAAACACCTTACCCCTCAAAGTGTGGGAGCTGAAAAGCCTTGATACTGCTGGCTTTTTCAGCGCCTATTTTTCGACTCTGCCCGTTTTCTTCTTGCGTACTCTGCCTGCTGAGCTTTGTAAGCTCTTTGAGCGCACTTCTCGCAGTATTTCTTTCGGTTGCCCTTCTTGATAATCGGCGCACCGCAGGACACGCACTTTTCAAAGCGTGTGCCGAGAATAACCGCTTCCAGCAAAGGCTCTGCCGGCAAAACAGCTTTGCGGAAATACTTGCAGAGAAGTGAGTATGAGATGCTCTGCACACAGGCGCAGGGTTCTCCGTCGTCCAGCGCAAGGCAGTTACCGTTGTCATAATTGGCACAAAGGCGCTTAATTAGGGCGTTCGCTCTCTGCCGTTGCTTCGGCGTGAGTCTTGGCAGCATCCGCACCACCGTCCTCCGTTATGCGCTTCGCCACGACCACAAGACGGCTGTTGTTGCGGCTGTACTCACAGGTAGACAGCGTAATGAGCTTATCGCCGTATTCGGCGGTCACGCCGGTATCATAGAAAGACAGCTCCTTACACTTGGCAATAAAGTCGTCAAACTCATTGGTGCTCTCTGCGTCTATAAAGCGATAAAACTTGAATGCTTCGGGACTATCGGTGTAGACCACCGTGCGGAATACCGCAACGATCTCATACTCCTGCTTATCCGTCAGTGTGTTGAAGGTAATCATCCGATGCTCGCTCCAAAAGTCTTTGCTCTTGAACTTTTCAAGGTGGGCAAACATGGAACCGTTGGACATATGGTGTCCATAGATGACAAGATTGTCGGACGGCTCCTGCACATCGCAATCCTCCTGCACATAGGGACAGCCATAGTCGGAATATGCCTTGTCAAAGCCGTGCTTCAGGTAGAAGTTCGGCTCATTCACCGACTGCATTACGGGATAATTGATGTTAGTATCTGCAATGCTGATCCAGCCCACCAAATCGCCGTTCTGCTGATAAAGCTCTGCAAGCTCCGGCAGAAGCATCTTTTCCTCGGAGTATGGAATCTGCTCCGCCGGTTCCGTTGCAGCATCCGTCTGTGCCGCAGCGTCTACAAGTTCAGCCAGCTCGCCATAAAGCGCAGCTTGCTTATTCGACTCCTTGTAGTGATCGATAATAAAAAAGGTGCTTGTGCCGAGGACGGCTACAAACACCGCAATAAGAATCATACAGATTTTCTTTTTCATTGAATTTCCTTTCCGAAAAGCAAAATGCCCGCCTGTTTCCAAGCGAGCATTTCACGATTCTGTCGTTTAATATTCAGAGCTTAACAGGAAGTCCGCTATGTGCATCGTCTTGATACCCTCGTAGTTTCCTCCTGAGAACTCATCCGTTGTGAGAACATATTTGGGGTAGTTGTCGTGGATCTCCAACAAACGCTCATACTCCCGTTTTTCCGTTTTCGGAGAACGAAGCTCCTGCGTCACCTGCACATAGAGCTTTTCATTTTGCCGTACTGCAACAAAGTCGATCTCGCCGCTGCCGGATTTACCGACATTGACGGTATAACCTCTACGACAAAGCTCCAAGTACACGACATTCTCTAAGCTGGATGCCACGCTGTCAGCGTTGTAGCCGAGAACGCTGTATCGCAGGGCGGTATCGGCAAGATAGAATTTCTCCTGTGTTTTCAGGATTTCCTTGCCCTGTAAATCAAAGCGGGAGCATCGGTGAAGCAGGTACGCCTTCTCCAGCTTCTCCAAGTAGCTGTAAACCGTTTCGTTGTCCAGCGCACGGTGCTCCGCTTTCAGATAATCCGAAATGGATTTTGCAGAGAAGGTGTTGCCTACATTGTTGAAGGTGTACTTGACCACTCGCTCCAACTGGTCGATCTTCCTCACCTGATTGCGCTTGACAATATCCGAGAAGATCGTGGAGTTGTAAATATCCCGCACGATGGTGTAGACCTCGTCCTGAGAGAACTTCTGCAAATGCGTTGCCGGGAAGCCGCCCAAGCGCACATAGTTGGCAAGCTCCGCTTTTGGCTCTCCAACCTCGGTATATTGACTTTTGAACATCAGGTATTCGCCAAAGGACAAGGTGAAGATGCGGAAAGACACATAGCGTCCCGTCAGATAGGTCGAGATCTCAGAGGACATCATACGGGAGTTGGAGCCTGTCACATACAGGTCAACATCGAAGTCCGACGCCAGCGAATTGACGACCTTTTCCCAGCCCTTGATTTCCTGCACCTCATCAAGAAACAGATAGGTTTTTCCATCGGGCGAAAGACGCTCTTTCAGCTGTGCGTACATCTGCTTTGCCGTCATATCCTCATATTCCATCGAGTCATAGCGGCAGCTGACAATGCGCTCATCCGGAATATTCCGCTGTGTTTTCAATCTCTCCATAATCATTTTCAGGATCGTTGACTTTCCGCAGCGGCGCACTCCCGTGAGGATTTTTACAAATGGCGTATCCACATAAGCCATAATCTTATCTACATACAAAGGTCTGTAAATCATCGTGACCACCTCCGTTTGTAGATAGTATACCGCAATTCTTCTCAAAAGTCAATTTGTTTTGCGATTACAAACCGCAAGACTTTTCGACAATTTATTTAACTGCGGATTGTTTGCTGTAAGACGAGGGTTAAGCACCCTCGCCCGGTTTGGTGGTCATCAGCTTATAGAGCTTCGTGTTCTTGGGGAATTTATTGGCAAACGGTACAAGGCTGGAGCCGACCTTGATCAGTCCGTGACCGGCATCCACATTGGTGATATAGGAAAGCTGGGTGTCCGAGATGTTCAGCAGCTTCGCAAGCTCCAATCTGTCCGTGGATGCCTGATTGAGCATAACAATGAACTCGGAGTTTGCCAGCATCGTTCTTGCCGTGTGGGACTGAAGCAGGTCGTCCACATTCTGCGTGATGCCGGTCGCATAAGCGCCGTACTTTCGCACACGCTTCCAAAGGGTGAACAGGAAGTTTGCACTGTACTCGTGCTGGAACAGAAGGTAGATCTCATCAATGAAGATGAAGGTGTTCTTGCCCTTGGCTCGGTTCTGTGTAATACGGTTCAGGATAGAGTCGAGGACGACCAGCATACCGATGGGCATAAGCTGTTTGCCGAGATCAAGAATGTCATAGCAAATCAGGCGATTGTCCGTGTTCACATTGGTTTTCTTTGCAAAGGTGTTCAGAGAGCCATTGGTAAACAGCTCAATGGCAAGAGCGATTTCCTGCGCTTCGGGTTCGGATTGCTTGAGAAGCTCCGCACGGAAATCCTGCAAGGTCGGCACCTCGCCGGTGTAGTTGTTCTGCTGATAGGTGCGATAGACGCTTGCCGTACAGCGGTCAATGATAGACTTCTGCACTGCGCCGAGGTTGTTGCCGCCGATAAGCTGTTCACACAGGGACATAATGAACTCAGATTTCAGGATAACGGGATTTGCGCCGTCGCCGTACTCCCGGTTCATATCCATCGCATTGATGTGGGTGGGAGAAGTGGCAGAGATGTTGATGATCTCGCCGCCCAGCGCCCGCACAAGGGGCGAATACTCTCGCTCCGGGTCAATGATAATAATGTCTGCGTTGCCGGCAAGCACCTGATTGATGACCTCGCCTTTTGCGGTAAAGGACTTACCACCGCCCGAAACACCGA
>OLRW01000354.1_pt1 | contig 38983 bp, 37 predicted proteins | sample 1672701 | NCBI WGS metagenome assembly OLRW01 (sample SAMEA3136715, study PRJEB25190) | human gut metagenome | biome: human gut; feature: human-associated habitat; material: faeces | place: Austria | collected 2013
ATAAAACGAAATAAGTGAGAACGGATGGATTTTTCTCTCAGTTAAAAACGGAGACCTTTCTCATACCAGAATGTGAATTTTTTCAGGATACTGGTATGGGGAGGGTCTTTTATGTTATAATACTGAGCATTGACAGACAAACATGCTCCAGAGCCTGTTTGAAAAATAAAGGAGATACACATGGTTTTCAGCTCGATGCTCTTTCTATGGATCTTTCTGCCCTTAGTACTGGCAGCATATTATATAAGTCCCGGAAAAATCCGAAATGGAATCCTGGTATTTTTCAGTCTGCTTTTTTATGCATGGGGAGAGCCGCTTTATGTTTTCCTTATGCTGTTTTCCGTGGCGGTGAATTTTACCGGCGGAATTCTGATTGAAAAATATCAGACCAGGAAAAAAAAGATTCTTGTGGCAACTTTGATTATTAATCTGGGGTTGCTGGGATATTTCAAGTATTTTGGCACTCTGACAGAAGCCATAACCGGACTTTTTTCAGCAGATGGAACAGGAACCACTCTTTTTCAGGTGGCGCTTCCAATTGGAATTTCTTTTTATACTTTCCAGGCGTTGTCCTATGTGATCGATGTGTACAGGGGAGAGGTGCCGGCACAGCACAATTTCTGGCATATGCTTTTGTATATTTCCTTTTTCCCACAGCTGATCGCAGGACCTATTGTAAAATATCGCGACATTGCAGCTCAGATTACAGGAAGAAAAGAGACTATCCGAAAATTTGCAGCCGGGATAATGCGTTTTTGCTGGGGACTTGGGAAAAAGGTTCTTCTTGCCAATTCCTTTGCCCGTGTGGTGGATGAAATTTTTAAATATGGTCCATACGCGGTATCCAGGAAGGCTCTGTGGCTGGGCGCAATTCTTTACATGATGCAGATTTATTACGATTTTTCCGGATATTCCGATATGGCCATTGGTCTTGGAAAAATGTTCGGATTTGAATTCCAGGAGAATTTCAATTATCCTTATACAGCTGGTTCTGTGCAGGAATTCTGGCACAGATGGCATATTTCCCTGTCTTCCTGGTTTCGCGATTATGTCTATATTCCTTTGGGAGGAAATCGCAAAGGCGCGGCATGCACCTATCGAAACCTGCTTATCGTATTTTTCCTTACCGGAATGTGGCATGGGGCTGGAATAGCGTTTATCCTCTGGGGGCTTTATCATGGCCTTTTTCTTATACTGGAACGTGTGTGGCTTGGAAAAAAACTGGAAAAACTGCCTGGAATTTTGGGCTGGGGCTACACGGTGACCGCGGTGTTTTTTGGATGGATTCTGTTCCGTGCAGAAAATATTTCCCTGTTTTTTACTTATGTGAGAAATATGTTTGTGGCACATGGAGGAACCATTCTTCTTTCTGCATATCTTGAATACATTCTGAATAAGTCACCAGCGAATAAAGCAGCTTCATCTCCACCTGCTCCACCTCTTATCTCAACTATAACGTTCTTTTCATCGTTAGGGTCCTTTGGAAGAAGAAGGATCTTCAGTTCCTGTTCCAGTTCTTCTACACGTTTCTTGTTATCATTCAACTCTTCTTTTGCAAGTTCACGCATCTCTTCATCGGACTCTTCCTCTAACATCTCAAGGCTGTCCTCAATTGCCTGCTTGCATTCTTTGTATTCATTATACGCCTCTACAATCGGAGTCAGATCATTCTGCTCTTTCATAAGTTTGCGGAAGCGGTTCTGGTCATTTGCCACATCCGGTTCCTGAAGTTCATTTAATATCTCATCCAGACGGATGCGCAAATCTTCTAATTTATCAAACATGGTATTTCCTCCTTAACATTACTCTTTATTGTACCTTCCCATAACTACGCGGTCAAGTCCCGCTAAATCCTTTTTTATCTCGATTTCCTCATATCCTTCATTTTTCAAAAGTTCTGATACATCTTTTCCCTGATCAAAGCCAATCTCGAACAGGATATATCCTCCCTTGTTCAGATATCTTATACTGTCTTTTACGATCAGACGATAAAAATAAAGTCCGTCCTCTTTTCCATCCAGCGCAATCCATGGATCATGAAGTTTTACTTCCTCATCCAGACGACTGATTTCTTCTGTCCTGATATAAGGCGGATTAGACACGATCATATCGTATTTTTCGGTGACAGATTCAAACAGATCACTTTTTATAAATCTTGCATCTGTTCCCAGACGGCTGTTGTTTTCTCGTGCAACTTTCAATGCCTCTTCCGAAATATCGCAGCCGGTTCCTTTCAGATGCATCTGTTTTTTTTCGCCGAATTTTAAAATACTTTCCAGAATACATCCCGAACCGGTACACATGTCCAGGATCTGCATATCTGGTCTGATCCGTTTTAAAGCCTCTTCTACCAGAATCTCTGTATCCTGTCTTGGAACCAGCACATTTTCATTCACTTTAAAATTTAATCCCATGAATTCCTGTTCACCGGTAATATGCTGAAGTGGAATTCTTCTTGCTCTTGTGCAGATATCTTTCTGATAGCTTTCTGCTTTTTCTTCTTCTACTTCTCTGTCCGGGTCTGCCAAAAACACTGCTCTGCTGATTCCGGTCTTATATTCAAGCAGATACCAGGCATCCAGTTTTGCTTCCCGTATCCCTGCCTTTTCAAGTTTTTCTGTTCCACTCTGGTAGAGATTACGAAGTGTGAAAATTTTCCCGTTCATACGCCCTCCAGTCAAATACAGCTTCTACTGCCTGTATCGCTACTTCTATCATATCATCATCCGGTTCACTGGTTGTCATCATCTGAATTGCCATTCCCGGCTTACTTAACAGATTGACCAGGGCATTTTCACTGTTCCCCGCCAGTTTCAACACCTCATAAGAGATTCCGGCGATCACCGGAAGCAGTGCAATACGGACAACCACCCGCATCAAAGGCGATTCCACCCGAATCAGCAACAGTAAAATAATACTGATCGCCAGCACAAAAAACAGAAAACTTGTCCCACATCTTTTATGCTGTCTCGAACTTTTCCTTACATTCTCCACCGTAAGCGGCAGCCCATGTTCAATACAGTTGATACACTTATGCTCCGCACCGTGGTACATAAATGTTCTCTGAATATCCTCCATTCTGGAAATCAGCAAAATATACACAATAAAAATTCCAATCCGGGCAACACCTTCTATCACGGTTCTAAGATGATACGACGGAATAACCGGTTTCATAAGTGTCGACAGAAAATACGGCAATATCATAAAGATTGCAACTGCTGCAACAATGGAAAAGGCAACCGTTCCTGCCATCATCAGGTTCTCTTGCTTTTCTTTCTTTTTCAGATCTTTTCCGGAAAGCTCTTTTTCTTCTTCCTCTTCGTAAAAACTCGCCGAAAAAGTCAGCGTCTTGATTCCAAGTACCATGGAATCAATAAAATTAAAAACCCCCCGGACAAAAGGAATCGTAGTCAGTTTTTTCCAATTGCCGGTAATACTGTGAAACGTCTCTGTCTGAACAAAGATCTCTCCGTCCGGTTTTCTGACAGCCACAGCATAACGATCCTGATTCTTCATCATGATTCCCTCTAAAACTGCCTGTCCGCCGATATTTGATGATTTCATATATTCTCCTTATACCACATCTTCTGGAACAAAGACTATCTCTTGCCCGAAGATCTATTGTAATGAAAAAAGGGTTGAGATTCAAAAACCTCAACCCAATACTTGTAATCTTATTTGTCCATTCCGTATTTCTTATTGAACTTATCAACACGGCCACGAGCCTGAGTTGCTTTCTGCTGTCCTGTATAGAATGGATGACATTTAGAACAGATTTCTACGTGGATTTCTTCACTTGTAGATCCTGTTACGAATGTATTTCCACAGTTACAAGTTACAGTTGCCTGATAATAATTTGGATGTATTCCTTCTTTCATGATTTTCACCTCTTCTTTATTTTTTGACACGCACTTAATGTGCAGTAAATTTCTTTTATTTACACAGCTCGTTCATTATAACACAAGAATCAAATTTTGTCTAGATAAATTTTGTCTTTTTTACCATTTGTATTAATTCTTCATTATTCTGCGTTCTTGAGAACATATTCAGTATGTTATCTACCGCCTCTTCCGGACGCAGTCCGTTCAGTGCTCTTCTCATACTTTCAACAGCTTCCTGTTCCTCTTTTGAAAGCAGAAGATCTTCTCTTCTTGTTCCTGATTTTAAGATATCAATAGCAGGAAACATTCTTTTTTCGGAAAGCTTGCGGTCCAATACCAGTTCCATATTACCGGTTCCTTTAAATTCTTCATATACAACATCGTCCATCTTGCTTCCCGTATCCACAAGTGCCGTTGCCAGTATTGTAAGACTTCCGCCTTCTCTCATATTTCTCGCCGCGCCAAAGAAACGCTTCGGCATGTGAAGTGCTGCGGGATCAAGTCCTCCGGATAATGTTCTTCCTGACGGAGGTACTGTAAGGTTATAAGCTCTTGCCAGTCTTGTAATACTGTCAATCAGGATCATGACATCTTTTTTGTGCTCTACCAGTCGTTTGGCCCGTTCGATCACCATCTCTGATACACGCTTATGGTGCTCAGGAAGCTCATCAAACGTAGAATAGATCACTTCTACATTCGGTCCCTCTATTGATTCACGGATATCCGTTACTTCTTCCGGACGCTCATCGATCAGAAGAATCAAAAGATGTACTTCCGGATTATTCTTTTGTACGGATAATGCAACCTGCTTTAATAAGGTTGTCTTTCCTGCTTTCGGTGGTGAGACGATCATACCTCTCTGTCCTTTTCCGATTGGAGACATCAAATCCATAATGCGCATTGCAGTACTTGTCTTTCCACATTCCAGACTCAGTCTTTCATTCGGAAAGATTGGTGTCATATCTTCAAAATTTTTTCTGTGCATAGCCTTCATAGGATCCATCTCATTGATCTTTGAAAGATATAAAAGTGCACTGAATTTTTCCTGCTGTGTTTTGATTCTTGTATTTCCTTCCAGTATATCTCCTGTTTTCAGATTAAATCTTCGGATCTGAGACGGAGATACATAGACATCGTTTTCCCCCGGCAGATAATTAGCACTTCGGATAAATCCATAACCATCCTGCATAACTTCAAGAATCCCATGTGCCGTAATTCCACTGTCCAGCTTATCTATATCATGTACTTCTTTATCTCCTGTATTAGCAGATAATTCTTTCACGGTTTCTCGTGCCGATTTCTTTTCTTTTTCATCTTCTTCCAGCATACGCTCTATCAGTTCTGCCTTTTTCATGGTGGAAATTCCCTTTAATCCTCTTGCTTTAGCGAGATCTTTTAACGTCGCCAGCGGAAGAGATTCATATTTTTCTCTCATCATATTAGTCCTTTCACATCAAACTGCTTTCATTCTAGTTTCTTCATTTATTAAGTAGCATCTCTTACTTTACTGGAAAATCACGTCAGAAATGACGATACTATTTGAAACATGGAGATATTATACTACATCTTTGTTCTTTTTTAAAGTTCTTTTTCATAACGGTATATCTATTCTACCCAATTCCTCTTTTGTGCGTATATTGACTTGAACTTCTATGAATGATATGATTAAACAAACTTATGAAAAGGTGGTATCCATAAAATGACGAATAGTGAAAAAGCCCTGAAAATGCACGAAGAATGGCATGGAAAGATTGAAACTTGTGCAAAATCCCACGTAAATTCACGTGAAGATCTTGCAATTGCCTATACCCCTGGTGTTGCAGAACCTTGTAAGGTAATCGCAAAAGATCCCGAGGCTGCCTATACTTATACTATGAAATCCAATACTGTAGCTGTTGTTTCTGACGGAAGTGCCGTACTCGGTCTTGGTAATATCGGTGCTCTTGCGGCAATGCCCGTTATGGAAGGAAAGGCTGTTCTTTTTAAAGAATTCGGTGGTGTCAACGCTGTACCGATCTGTCTTGACACACAGGATACTGAAGAGATCATCAAAACAGTTGTAAATATCGCCCCTGCTTTCGGAGGGATCAATCTGGAAGACATCAGTGCTCCAAGATGCTTTGAAATCGAAGAACGACTGAAAGAACTGCTGGATATTCCTGTATTTCATGATGACCAGCACGGAACTGCTATCGTAGTTCTTGCCGGAATCATTAATGCTATGAAAGTAACCGGAAAAGATACGGAATCTTCCAAGGTTGTCGTAAATGGTGCCGGTTCTGCCGGAGTTGCTATTACCAAACTGCTCCTGACCTACGGCTTTAAACATGTCACCATGTGCGACATAAATGGAATTCTCGGAAAAGATTCCAAAGACCTCAACTGGATGCAGGAGAAGATGGTTGAAGTAACCAACCTGGAACAGAAAACCGGTAAACTCGCCGATGCATTAAAAGGCGCTGATATTTTTGTCGGCGTATCGGCTCCGAATATTGTTACACCGGAAATGGTTGCTTCTATGAACAAAGATGCCATCTTATTTGCCATGGCCAATCCGGTACCTGAAATCATGCCGGATATTGCAAAAGCTGCGGGCGCTAAAGTAGTAGGAACCGGCCGTTCCGACTTCCCGAACCAGGTAAATAACGTGGTTGCTTTCCCTGGTATCTTCAAAGGTGCTCTCGAGGGACGTGCTACTGCCATCACCGAAGATATGAAACTGGCTACTGCAAAAGCAATCGCAGGTCTTGTTCCTGATGAAGAGCTGAATGAAAATAATATTCTTCCTGAAGCATTTGACCCACGTGTTGCAGATGTTGTAAGCCGTGCTGTAAAGGAACTGATCTGATATGACCGTACACTGGGGAGAAAAAAGATACTATTCTCTGGATTATTATCTGAAAAAGACTTATGGTGAAAAGCTCTATAAGATATCTCTCGACGGCGGCATGACATGTCCAAACAGGGATGGTACCCTCGGAACCCACGGTTGCATTTTCTGCAGCCGTGGAGGTTCCGGCGATTTTGCCGCCAGTCGTACTCTGTCTGTCACAGAGCAGATTGAAGCTGGGAAGCAGCAGTCTGCAAAAAAATATACCGGATCATCTTACATTGCTTATTTTCAGGCATATACCAACACTTATGCTTCTTTAGAATATCTGGAAACATTATATATGGAAGCAATTACACATCCTGATATCCGGATTCTTTCCATAGCTACCAGACCGGATTGTCTAAGCGAAAAGATTCTGGATCTCCTGGAAAACTTAAACCGGATCAAACCAGTCTGGGTTGAACTTGGTCTTCAGACTATTCATGAAGAAAGCGCCCGATATATCCGCAGAGGTTATGAGCTTCCGGTATTTGAAAATGCAGTATCCGAGCTTCGAAAGCGTGGAATCGATGTTATTGTCCATACAATCCTGTGTCTTCCAAATGAAACCGAACAGGATATACTCAAGACCATAGAATACCTGAACCACCAGGATATTCAGGGCATCAAACTGCAGCTTTTACATGTATTAAAAGATACCGATCTGGCCGACATCTACCTGGCCTCTCCATTCTACATTCCCACACCGGAAGAATACTACCAGCTTCTCGGGATGTGTATCAGCCACTTAAGACCGGACATCGTTATCCACCGATTAACCGGAGACGGACCAAAAAATCTTTTGATCGCCCCTTTATGGACCTGTAACAAAAGGCAAGTTCTGAATCAGTTCCAGTCTTACTTAAAAACACATGACATCTGGCAGGGAAAGGAGTGTTAACCTTGGCCAAATCTTTTACGTTATATAAATTGATCATTTTGTATATGTTGAACGAAGTTGATTTTCCTCTTACCAATTCCCAGATATCAGAATTTATTCTGGATGAAGGATATACAACCTACTTTAAATTACAGCAGGCTTTATCCGAACTTCTGGAATCAGGATTTATTCGTGAAGAATCTACTCATCACCGTACATTTTACCATCTTACGGAAGACGGAGCAGAGACCATCCATTATTTTACAAACGATATCTCTCCTGCAATCCAGCATGATATCGACGAATTTTTAAAAGAGAAACATTACGAATTAAAAAATGAGATGTCCGTAAAAGCGGACTATTTCGAGAATTCCAACATGGAATATTCTGTACGCTGTCAGGTCATCGAACAGGGACTTCCTCTGATCGACCTCACCGTAACAGCCCCGACAGAATCTGAAGCTGCAACCATTGCAAACAACTGGCAGAAACGGAACCAGGAGATTTATGCGTTAGTAATGGCGAAGTTGTTGTAGTAATTATTTTGGTGACTTACCCCGGACCTGAATAAAAGGATAGAAGCCATTTCTGTGCTGATTCAATCATGGAGAAACTCTAGAGCAACAAACCATGACCTCATATGCACAGAAATGGCTTCTATCCTTTTATTCAGTTACGTTTTTGTATGCCATAATAATTATATAATGGAACCTTAACCGTTGTGATATCTTGATTGGAACAATTTAAAATAGAAACTCGCTCATGACATAGTTGCTGACATCGATTCCTTTTTCTGTTAACCGGATGTATTCGCCGGTGTCTTCAAGCAGCTGCTTTTGGTACATATCGATCAGTACTTTTCCATATGCATTTTCAATACTTCTTCCGAAAGTCTGCCTGAAGTCAGTCTTGGATACTCCTTCGATTTTTCTGAGCCCCAGAAACATATATTCTTCCATCTGATTCTGCAAACTAAGAACTTCGATCTCACCGCCTTCTACGAATCGTTGGTTATTGATAAGAGATGCCGCACCGGTTCCGATTCCCAGATATTCTGTGCGGTTCCAGTATCCAAGGTTATGCCGGCATTCATATCCTTCTTTGGCATAATTAGATATCTCATATCTGTGATAGCCGTAACTCCACAAAATATTTTTTGTAAACTGATACATCATCCGTTCTGTATCTTCATCCGGAAGTTCTCTTCTTCTTCTCGCCTCAGCGCGTTCACCCTCTCCGTACTTTTCATAGAACGGCGTTCCTTCTTCGATGATCAGACTGTATGCGGAGATATGTTCCGGACCAAGTTCTGCCACTTTTTTTAATGTATCTTCCCATCCTCCCAATGTCTGAAATGGAATTCCCGACATCAGATCTACATTGATATTCTGAAATCCCACTTCTCTTGCAAGCGTATAGGTATCCAGGAAGTCTTTATATGTATGAATTCTTCCGAGCATCTTTAATTCCTGATCATCCGTTGACTGTAATCCGATACTCAGACGATTAATCCCGACATTCCGATATGCCATCAATTTCAACTTATCTACTGTCCCCGGGTTCACTTCTACCGTGATCTCCGCGTCCGAATCAATTGGAAATGTAGCACGTATCGCATCGAAGATACTCCTCATCTGCTGAGTTTCTAATATGGACGGTGTACCGCCTCCTATAAAAATACTGCTTACATGGTACATACCGGCAAGATCATAATAAGAACGGATCTTCTGGCACAAGCCCATGACATACTCCTGTCTCGCTTCAGGTGTTGCAGGCGCAGACAGGAAATCACAGTACCGACATTTTTTTACACAAAATGGAATATGGATATATAACTCTAATGGTCTCATTATTTATCATCCAGCTTCAATACACTCATAAATGCTTTCTGCGGAATCTCTACGTTGCCCACCTGACGCATACGTTTCTTTCCTTCTTTCTGTTTTTCCAGAAGCTTTCTCTTACGGCTGATATCTCCACCATAACATTTTGCCAGCACGTCTTTACGCATCGCACGAACTGTTTCACGCGCGATGATCTTACTTCCGATTGCTGCCTGGATTGGAATCTCGAATAACTGTCTCGGGATCTCTTCTTTTAACTTCTCGCACATCTTTCTTCCGCGTTCGTATGCAGTATCTGCATGAATGATAAATGACAATGCATCGACTTCTTCTTTATTGATCAGGATATCCAGTTTGACAAGTTCTGACTTCACATAACCGGCCATCTCATAGTCAAACGAAGCATATCCTCTTGATCTTGATTTTAATGCATCAAAGAAATCATAAATGATTTCATTAAGCGGGAGCTGGTAATGTAATACTGCACGTGTCTCTTCAATATACTCCATACCTTCATATACGCCTCGACGTTCCTGGCACAGATCCATGATCGCACCGATAAACTCCGATGTCACCATGATCTCTGCTTTTACCATTGGCTCTTCCATATATTCGATCTCTGAAGGATCCGGAAGGTTCGATGGATTCGTAAGCTCTATCACATCTCCATTTGTCTTGTGTACTTTATAGATAACCCCCGGCGCAGTTGTTACCAGATCCAGATTATATTCTCTTTCCAGACGTTCCTGAATGATCTCCAGATGCAGAAGTCCAAGGAATCCACAGCGGAATCCGAATCCCAGTGCAATTGAAGTCTCAGGTTCGAACTGCAGTGATGCATCATTTAACTGTAATTTCTCCAACGCATCCCTGAGATCCGGGTATTTTGCGCCATCTGCCGGATATAATCCACAGTAAACCATTGGATTTACTTTCTTATATCCCGGAAGCGGTTCTGCACATGGATGTGCCGCATTGGTTACCGTATCACCCACGCGGGTATCCTTTACGTTCTTAAGACTTGCCGTAATATAGCCTACCATTCCGGCACTCAGTTCCTCACACGGAATAAACTGTCCGGCTCCAAAATAACCAACTTCTACTACTTCTGCCTTAGCTCCTGTCGCCATCATAAGGATCGGTGTTCCTTTTTTTACAGTTCCTTCTTTGATTCTGCAAAATACGATAACACCTTTATACGCATCATATAAAGAATCAAAGATCAACGCCTGAAGCGGTGCTTTCGGATCTCCGGTTGGTGCCGGTATCTTTGCCACGATTTCTTCCAGCACCTGATCTACATTCAGTCCGGTCTTTGCAGAAATCTGCGGCGCATCCTCTGCCTCTATTCCGATCACATCCTCAATCTCTTCAATCACACGTTCCGGATCGGCACTTGGAAGATCGATCTTATTTAATACCGGTACTACATCCAGATCATGATCCAGCGCAAGGTATACATTGGCAAGCGTCTGTGCTTCTACCCCCTGTGCGGCATCCACTACCAGAATTGCCCCGTCACAAGCTGCAAGGCTTCGGGATACTTCATAGTTAAAGTCTACATGCCCCGGCGTATCGATCAGGTTAAAGATATACTCTTCTCCATCCTTTGCCTTATATACCGTTCTGACTGTCTGGGCTTTGATCGTGATTCCTCGTTCTCTTTCCAGCTCCATATTGTCTAACACCTGGGACTGCATCTCACGACTGGTAAGAAGTCCCGTCATCTCAATGATACGATCCGCCAGTGTTGATTTACCATGGTCAATATGTGCTATAATACAAAAATTTCGAATTTTACTCTGATCTATTCCTGACACTAATATCTTCTCCTTATTACACGTTTATCTTATCAATTCTATCATGCAGCACTGTATTTTACAATGAAAAGTTCCACACTCATCACATCATTCAGGCGTCCCGTCTTTACCATCTCTTCAGTATCTACAGCCTCTTCCAGAATGTTCCTTAACTCTTTCTTTTCAAATGTGCGGCATTGCTGCATATATTTTCCCGCCACAAACGGATGAAGTCCGACTGTCTTTGCGATTGATGATTTATCGTAGCGTTTTCCCACCAGATCTTTCACTTCCAAAAGCAGCTTAAACTGTCTCGTCAGAAGGTATAAGATACGCATCGGCGGTTCTTTTAATGCCAGAAGATCATAATAGTAATCAAGCGCCTTTTTCTGGTTCTTCATTGCAACCGCTTCTACCATATCAAAAATCTTATTTGTAATCTGTGTTGTACAGATTGCTTCTATATCTGATATCTCAATCTCTTCTTTTCCCATACAGTAACAGAAGAGTTTTTCCAGTTCTTTTTCCAGATTCTCCATATCCGTTCCTGTTGTTGACAGAAGATATCTGGCCGTCTGTTCCTTGATCTTGTAGCCTTCTTTTTTTACATTACCTGCAACCCAGTATAATAACGTCTTCTCATCCTGACGCGCCATCTCAACTACGCGTCCTTTACTCTTCACCGCTTTATACATCTTTCCTCGTTTGTCCGCCTCATTTTCCACGAACAAAAAGCATGCCGTATCCGGCATCGTCTTGATATAATCGGCCAGATCCGGTGTTGCATTTTTAAAAAATCCCGAATTTTCTACCACTATCAGACGACGCTTTGCAAAAAACGGCATTGTCTCGGCAAGATCTATGAGTTCACCCGGATTTATCCCTTTGCCTTCATAATATGCATAATTTACCGTATCCCCATCCGGAAATATTGCCTTGGTTATCCGGTCTCTGTATTGCTTTTTCAGATAAGCCTCTTCCCCATACAGGAGATATACCGGCTTAAAATTTCCTGTTTTTATATCTTCATTTAAACTTTTCATCGGTGTTCTCCTATCTTTTTCACCTCTTAAAAGTATACTGAATTCTCCTTTTAAGTTCAACCGTTTCTCCCATGAATCCGCATACTTTTTTTATTTACAGTTATTCCAAACGCACCGTTTTCCTGTGTAGAATATATTTTCGCGCCACTGTTTTCAAGTCTTTCCAAAGTATCTTTATGTGGATGTCCGTAACGATTCTTCCTTCCTGCCGAAATCCATGCATATCTTGGTTTTACATTTTCCAGAAATGCTTCCGTTGTAGAATTCTTTGATCCATGATGTGCAGTCTTTAATACTTCCCATGAAATCTTCTTTTCCTGTAGATAAGAGAGCGTATCTGTCAGACTTTCTTCTCCTTCTTTTTCCACGTCTCCTGTAAAAAGCATGTCAAATCCCTCGTATTCCAGATGTAGGATCATGGATGCTTCATTTCCGGGGTTCATATTCTTTTCTTTTGGCCCCAGACAGGTGAATCTCAACTTTCCTTCTCTGATCTGCGTCCCGTTTTCCATTTCCCAGACCGTCGTTCCATTATCTTCTGCTACACTTATAAGCTCTTCTAACTTTTCATCCCGGTACGCTTCTCCTGTCACAACAAGATTCCGTATTTTTATCCCGACCTGCTGCCTTTTCAGCATTTCTTCAATTCCATTCATATGATCTATATCTCCATGAGATACGAACACATAATCAATACTTCCTATTCCTCTGTACTTTAAAAACGGTTCTATCCGATATTTCCCGACATTTTTTATATCACTGCTGCCTCCATCGATCAGATAAGTCTTATGCTCCGGTCCCTCCACACAGATACAGTCTCCCTGTCCTACATCCAGCATCGTAACCTCTGCTCCGGTTCTTACCCAGGGGCCCGATATCAATATCAGAAATCCAACCGTATAAAGCGTTATACTTATGATATATTTTTTCCAGTTTCTTTTAAATTTTAATATCAAAATCACTGTCATAAGCACCAGATAATAGATAAAGATTCTTCTCTTATCCGGCCTTCCCGCCACCCATCTTGCCATCGGAAGCTTTATTGTAAAAACGCAGCATTTATCATACACCCATAAGATACATCTGCAGATCCACAAAATCCATTTTCCGGGTATCCACCCGGCCATCTTTATAAATGACCCGATCATTCCACAGGTTAAAACTACCGACATCAGCGGAAGTATTATAAGATTCAGCAGTATACTATACACCGGAATCTCAAAAAAATTATATAAGATCACCGGCCACAATAAAACATTGATTCCCAGGCCTGCACACAGGCTCTTACACCGCATCTCATTTTCAAGCACCGGTATCACCGTACAAACTGCAAAAACAGCTCCAAACGACAACCAAAAGCCACCATCGTACAGATAAAGCGGATGGATCCCGACCGTTAGCACAGCTGAAGCCGCAAGTGCCGTCGGCATATCATAATGTCTACCGGTAATATCCGCACCTATCCGAAATACGAACATCACCCACGCCCGGATCACCGACACGGTCATTCCGATCATCATCACATACAGACACAACAGAATCCCTCCCGTGATTCCACCTGCCTTGTATGAACCTGTCATTCTCCTTGCTATCCGGTATACTCCAAGTCCCGCAAACGATAGATGAAGTCCGGAAATCGCTAGGATATGTCCAATCCCGTTTACCTGATATAATTCTTTCATTTCCTGATCCATACCGCTTTTTTCACCAAGGAGTATTGCCGCAAGTGCTGAACCATCCCGTTCTCCCATCTCGCGTTGCAGCATTTTCTGCCAGTTCATCCGGAATTTTTCAAGTCTGTCTTTTAATTTGTTTCGTTTGTAATCCGTAATCTGTATATCATCCGATCGGACTTTCCCATGGATTCCCTGTTTTTGATAATAAAATTTCTGATCAAAATTTCCCGGATTTCTGGCCTCTTCATAAAATGATACCTTTCCACACACTTTAATCTGGTTTCCTATATGTAATTTTTGGCTGGAATTTGTATAAATGATAATTTTCGATTCTTGAAATTTTTTTGAGTTTGAATAAATAGAATTTTCTTTCAGATAGATCATCCGGCAGTTCTCTTTTTGCTCTTGCCTGTATATTTTGCCGCAAATGGTAATATTATCACCTTCTGCGGCATATCGTTCAATCGGGGAAGGACGAAGTTCTTTTATGAACCGCTCTCTTCCCCACACAACCATAGAAGCAATGATGCATAGAACCATCAGACACACACTAAGAAGCGGTCTGTTTTTCACATGCTACTCTCCTTCCACAATATTGGGATTTCTGGAAAGAGGTTTTTCCAAATTTATCTTTCCCATATAAGTAATATCTGTTTTTCCGTCAATCAGGATCTGTACTCTGCTGATCGCACTTCCATCTACAATAGAATTCACAATTGCATATACCGGAACTTCCGGATTCATTACATTCGTCGTATCAAGGAATCCGGCATCCAGATTCACGTAACAGATATGATCTTTTACCGATACACTAAGTACTTTTGTTCCTTCTGGGAGCACTGCTGATTCATTATCTGAATCCGGTCCCTTGATCAGCTGTTCGACCAGTGCTTTTTCTCTGGACACACTGCTACTGTATCTGACATTTACCTTTTCTTTTACAAGACGGGTGCCCTTTTTATTTCCATAATATAAAAGAAATGTCTCATTCTGATAAGCATGCAGACTGGATCCCGTATTCTGTACAAAATCCGATGGCTGCATATATCCTATCTCCTGGCCGTTCTGATCCTCCAGCGGCTCTCCTTCTATCGTAAACAATACAGTATCTACTCCATCTATCTGTCCAAGCGACTGTACCACCGATGCCCGCAGTACAATTTCTTCCGTTACACTCAGTTTTTGATATGCACGATTAAAATCCACTGTCAGATTTTTGGAATGAAGCGACCAGTTCTTTATCTTTACACCTTTCACAAAGGCACTGCGATAATTAATATTATCTGTATTTTTCTGGACTTTCCCTAACACATAATTAATCTGCGCTTTTTTTGTCTTTCCTTTGATTCTTGTGCCCTTCTCAACCAGTGAAACTCCCTCTGAGTCTGTATAGTAAATCCTGGTGCCGCTAACCTTGTCCTCTTTTTTACATCCTGATACTGCTATGATGCAAACAGCTATAAGCAGCAGGATCTTGTAAATTTTTTTCATTTTCATCTTAATCTCCTTCTGCCTAAGATACATAGTTTAACGGAATTCTTACCGTAAAAGTAGTTCCTTCCGATGGCTGACTGAATACTTTGATTGCCCCTCTGTGCATAACCACTGCACTTCTTGCGATTGCCAGACCAAGTCCTGTTCCGCCAATTTCTCTTGAATGGGACTTGTCCACCCGGTAGAATCTCTCAAATATATGTTCCTGTGCTTCAGCAGGTATACCGATTCCCGAATCCGCCACCTCAATATAGCAGTTTTTGTGATCCGCATTTAAAGATACATGCACCCATCCATTTTCCTTATTATACTTGATGGCATTCTCCACCAGATTCGATATTGCCAGAGAGATCTTCATCTCATCTACCTCTGTCGTCACCGGACGAAAACTTTCATAGACCAGTTCGATATTTCTTGTAGCCGCAATCGGACGCAGTCTCTTTAATATCTTTTCTATCAGTTCGTTCATATTTTCTGACTTTATATTCATTGTATTCGCGGTCTTGTCCATCTTGACCAGCGAAAGCAGGTCATTAATAATCTTATTTTCTCTCTCGATTTCTTCCGACATGTCCCCCATAAATTCTTTATAGAGTTCTACCGGTGCATCTTCCTGCAAAAGCAGCGAATCCGCCAGTACTTTCATGGATGTCAGCGGTGTCTTTAACTCATGTGACACATTCGATACGAATTCATTTCTCGAGTCATCCAGAGTTTTCATGCGTCCCGACATCTTATTGAACGCTTCCGATAATTCCATTGTCTCTGTGTACGTATTCTCATGAAGGTAATCATCGTCATAGCCTTCTGTAACCGCAGAAATGGATTCTGTAATGCGTTTAAAAGGTTTTAACATAGCCATTCCCGAAAGCACAGCAATCATAAGGATAACCAGGATCGATGCAAGTGCTGCCACATCTGCTTTGTTTCTTAAAATCTCCAGACTGTCCAGGACAGAATCTGTCGGTGCACTGACAAGCAATACTCCTACAATCGAATCATCTTTTCCTAAAATCGGCGCTGTCACTTCTATATATCTGTTTTTCTTATTATACTCGCTGGTTCCTTTTTCTTTGAAACATCGGATCACATTACCCGATACGATAGTTTTTCCTTCATCCATTTCATATGTATCTTCCTGGATCTTAAAATTACCATCGATTACCATTACCCGGCCGCTGTAGATATTAGATAGCTGAACCAGTTCTGTTCTGATCGTCTCTGACGTATCTCCCGTAAGATAGCCCGAACTGCTCAGCTGATTACTGAGAATGGTACATTGATTCTGTATCTCAGCAGTTCGTACCTCCACTGCTCTTTTCTCATAGCTGGTCAGGAACACCCCTCTCATAATCAATACCGGAACAATCCCTGCCAGTGCCACCAGCAGGATGATCCGGAATTTCATGCTCCTGAATATATTCTTTTTAAAATATTTTTTAACCCCTGAAATAATAACCCACTCCCCATTTCGTATAGACATATTTTGGATCGCTTGGATTCGTTTCAATCTTTTCACGAAGTCTCCGGATATGTACATCCACAGTTCTTGCATCTCCCGGATACTCATATCCCCATACGATATTCAAAAGATTCTCTCTGCTGTAGACTTTACCCGGATTCATGGCAAGCAGTTCCAGAAGATCGAATTCTTTTGCTGTCAGATTGATTTCCTTTTCTCCGATGATCACGCGTCTGCTTTCGCAGTCAATCTTCATCTCGCCTTTTACGATCACTTTTTCATTTTCCTGATTTTTATCGCGCTTGCTGACACGGCGCATAATGGCTTTGATCCTTGCCTTCACTTCCAGAATATTGAATGGCTTTGTTATGTAATCATCTGCTCCATAATCCAGTCCCAGGATCTTATCCATATCGTCGCCTTTTGCTGTAAGCATAATGATCGGAACATCCGAATATTCCCGGATCTGCTGACACACTTCAAAACCGTCATATTTCGGAAGCATGACATCCAGAAGAATGATATCATATGCATTCTCCTTTGCCAGTTTCAGTGCCTCTTCTCCGTCATAAGCACAGTCCACATCATATCCATCCTGCTCCAGACTAAACCGGATTCCTTTTACTATCAGTTTTTCATCATCCACAACCAATACTCGTCTGCTCATGTTCCTACTCCCTTGTCAGATCTTAATTTGATCTTTTACTTTCTGAAATACACCGTCTTTAATACCTTCCACTTCCATCAGATCTTCTATCTTCTGAAACTTTCCATGCTCATCTCTGTAACGAATGATCGCATCAGCCTTCGCCTCTCCAATTCCGGATAGTGTCATCAATTCGTCCTTCCCGGCCGTATTAATATCCACCTTGCCATCTGCCGTACTTCCGGCATCTGTGCTTTTTGTTGCATCTGTCTTTTCATTATCCGCATTCTGTACGAAAGTACCGTTGTTCTCTGTTCCGGCTTTTGCCTCTTCTTTCGTCGGAACATATATTCTGGAACCATCTTCAATCTTTTCTGCCTGATTCAGAGCCTCACCTGCTGCCTCATCCGTAAATCCTCCAGCCATCTGAATAGCTTCATACAAACGACTGTCCGATGTCAGTTCATACACTCCCGGAGACTTCACTGCCCCGCATACATGTACATAACAGATCTGTAGTTTTTCCTGCTTAAGGCTATCTTTTTCTGTCATGTTATCATCCGTTCCCGCTTCTGATCCTTCAGCCTCTTTTTCAGTATTTCCATCTGCTTTTTCCACATCCGGTTCACGCCCGTCCAACGAAATAAGTTCCGTCTGTTCCTGTGATTTTCGGTCTCTGCATCCGGTCAGATTCACGACACATATCATACTCAGTATTATGGTAAAGATCAGCAATATACGGCATATTTCCTTCTGTATTTTTCTCTGTTCTGTTATTCTGTTCTGTCTTTTTTCCCTATGCATAACTTCTCCTTTACAGCCTGTCGAAAACTGTAAATCCCCGCATATGCCTAGTGAAATAATTGTACTATTTCCACTGAAAAATTGCAACACCAATCAGGGCAATGGACATTCCAATAATTTTACGGATTTCCAGTGGTTCTTTGTCTACTCCGAACAATCCGAGAAGTTCTATTACGTACGCTACGATCAACTGCGAGATTACAATCAGAAGCGCTGCCTTCGCCGGTCCCAGTGCCTCCATACTCTTGATCACGGTCCATGTGATACCTGCACCGATCACTCCTCCGAGGAGTACATATTTGGGCTCTACCTTCCACAAATTCCCGATAGAATCCCGCCCGTCGATCAGCCATGCCGCTGCACACAGCAGAAATGCACTAAACTGCACCCATCCATTACTCACCCACATCCCCGTTGTCTTCGTCACCTGCGTATTAAATACTCCCTGTACACTCATAAGCGCTCCCGACAAAAGCGCAATCAAAAAACCAGTCATCTCCATACCTCCTGCTTATGCAGATAATATGTCCCATGACTGGTTTTTTATGCTGTTAATTTCAAAAAATATTACAGTACCTTCTTTAAAATTCGGATCATCTCATCCACATGCTCTTTTTCAATAATAAGAGGTGGTACAAAACGGATCACATCGTTTCCGGCTCCGATGATCAGAAGTCCTTCTTTTAAGGCCTCTTTCGTAATCTCGGATAATGGCTTTGTCACCTGTATTCCCTGCATCAGTCCTTTTCCTTTAACGGCCTTTACGCAGTCACATTCTGACTTCAGTTCTTCTAGTTTTTCTGTCAGATATGCACCGAGTTCCTGCACATGTTCCACAAGATTCTTTTTCTCAAAAATCTCGATCGTCTTACTTACAGCTGTACATGCCAGAGGATTTCCGCCGTAAGTAGTTCCGTGATCACCTGGCTCCAGTGAATACTTCGCGATCTCTTCTGTCATTGCAAACGCTCCTACCGGAATTCCGTTTCCGATTGCTTTTGCCATAGACATAATATCAGGTCTGATACCATAAGACTGCCATGTGAACATGGAACCGGTTCTTCCCATACCACACTGCACTTCGTCACAAATCATCAGAATTCCTTCTTCATCGCAAAGTTTGCGGATCCCTTTCATAAATTCCTCTGTAGCCAGATTGATGCCGCCTTCTCCTTGAAGCGGCTCCAGGATAATCGCACATGTTTTGTCTGTTACCAGTGCTTTTACACTGTCCAGATCATTATATTCTGCAAATGACACTCCCGGTACAAGTGGCTCAAACGGTGCACGATATGGATCATGACCTGTTACCGATAACGCTCCAAAGCTTCTTCCATGAAAAGATTCCTTCATAGCAATGAATTCATAACGGCCGGTTCCTTTTTTGTATGCATATTTTCTTGCCGCTTTTAAAGTTCCTTCTACCGCTTCTCCGCCACTGTTGGTAAAGAAAATCCGATCCATTCCGGTAATACGTTTCAGATCTTCTGCTGCTTTTCCACATACAGTATTGTAATACAAATTAGATGTGTGAAAAAGCTTGTCAATCTGTGCTTTTAATGCTTCATTCAACTCCTGATTGCCGTATCCCAACGAAGACACCGCATATCCGGCTGCAAAATCCAGATATTTCTTTCCTTCTGTATCATACAGATATGCACCTTCACCGTGATCTAACACAACCGGGAACTGGTTATAAGTATGTAACAAAGCTTCGTTTGTTTCTTTCATATATTCATTCATATATTCATTCATAGCTTATTCTCCGTGATAATATCTTTCTTCTACATCATTTTTGATTGCTGTTCCGATTCCCTTATTCGTAAAGATTTCAAGAAGCAGGCAGTGTGGAATTCTTCCATCCAGAATATGTACTCTGGATACACCGTTTTCGATTGCATCAATACAGTTCTGGATCTTCGGAAGCATACCTCCACCGATATATCCTTTCTCCATCAGTTTCTTCCCTTCGGAAACATTTAACTCTGAAATCAATGTAGACGGGTCATTCGGATCTTTGTATACACCTTCAATATCTGTTAAGAATGCAAGTTTCTCTGCATTGATCGCTTTCGCGATTGCACATGCCGCATCATCCGCATTAATGTTATAAGTATTGTATTCATCATCCAGACCGATCGGTGCAATAATCGGAAGGAAATCTTTTTCCAGAAGATCATAGATGATATCCGCATTCACTTCTTTGACATCGCCGACAAATCCGATATCTTCACCGTCTGCCAGTTTCTTATCCACTTTCAGAAGGCCGCCGTCTTTTCCACTGATACCAATGGCTCTTACACCGAGCTGTTCCACTAACTGGACAAGACTTTTGTTAACTTTACCAAGAACCATCTCTGCGAGTTCCATCGTCTCTGCATCCGTCACACGAAGTCCATTGATAAAATGTGGTTCCATGCCGACTTTTCCAACCCATTTGCTGATCTCCTTGCCACCGCCATGAACGATGATCGGTTTGAATCCAACTAATTTGAGAAGGGTTACATCCTGAATGACTCTTGCTTTTAACTCTTCGTCTACCATGGCACTTCCACCATATTTTACTACAATAACCTTACGGTTAAATCTCTGGATATATGGAAGGGCTTCAATCAGTACTTCTGCTTTGTCCAGGTATTTCTGCATTGCTTTTTCCATCTTTTGATCTCCTGTCTTTTCATTTCTGTCTGTTTGCTGCATCTGTATACTTTAATCTTTGCATTCTGAATTAGCTTCTGTAATCTGCATTAATCTCAATATATCCGTGAGTCAGGTCACATCCCCATGCTGTTGCTGTCTTATCTCCCATCTTCACATCTGCAATTGCTGTAACTTCCGGCTCAGACAGAATTTTAGTTGCCTCTGCTTCGCTGTAATCTACAGCCGTACCATTTTCAATGATCTGGATTTTTCCGGCTTTACTCTCAAAGAACAGGTCAACTTTTTCAGGATCGAACTGTGCTCCGGAATATCCCATTGCGCAGAGAATTCTTCCCCAGTTTGCATCATGTCCTGCAATCGCTGTCTTTGTAAGATTAGAGCATACGATAGATTTTGCAAGTGTCTTTGCCTGTTCTACGCTCTCACAGCCAACTGCCTTGACTTCGAATAATGCGGTTGCACCCTCTCCGTCTCCTGCAATCTTCTTTGCAAGATATTCGTTGATCGTATGTAATGCTTCTGCAAAATTTTTATAATCTTCTGTTCCATATGTGATCTCCGGGTTCTCTGCCAGACCATTTGCCAGCAATACAACGGAATCATTCGTAGAAGTATCTCCGTCTACAGAAATCATGTTGTAGGTATCTCCGACATCTTCGCTTAATGCTTTCTGAAGTGCATCCTTTGTGATCACTGCATCTGTTGTAATAAATGCAAGCATCGTACACATATTCGGATGGATCATTCCGGATCCTTTTGCCATACCTCCGATAGTTACTGTCTTGCCGCCGACTTCGATTGTAACAGCCAGTTCCTTCGGAAATGTATCGGTTGTCATAATTGCTTTAGCTGCTTCTGTTCCATTTTCAAGTGTATCATTCTTCTTTCCTGCCAGCGCTTCGATTCCAGCTGTCAGTTTGTCGATCGGAATCTGTTTTCCGATAACTCCGGTAGAACCGATGAGAACACCGTCTGCGGAAATGTTCAGTGCTTTCGCTGCTGCATCTGCTGTATCTTTACAGTATCCAAATCCTTCTGCTCCGGTGCAGGCATTGGCGATTCCTGAGTTTACAACGACTGCCTGTGCTTTTGCCCCGCTTTTTACAACCTGCTGATCCCATTTGACCGGTGCTGCTTTTACAACATTTGTTGTAAATGTTCCTGCTGCCACGCATGGAACCTGGCTGTATACCAGTGCCATATCTGTTCTGTCTTTATACTTGATTCCTGCTGCTGTACTTGCTGCTTCAAATCCTTTTGCTGCGGTCACTCCGCCTTTTACCTGTTTCATCTGTTCTTCCACCTTTCTTAATTCTCTCATTTTATATTACCGGCTGTTCATTAGTCTCAATTTTCTCGTTTTATCTGCCGGTTCTTTTATATGCTCTTTTATTTTATCTTCCTAATCTGCTTACTGGATAAACGCCGTGATATTTGCTTCATTCAATGTAAAATCATAATAATTCAGATCTTCTCTTTTTGTCCATCCGATTTCTTTCCAGAATGCATTGCCGATATCGTTCTGTGTAAATGCGATCAGAGATACTTTGTTAATGCCTTCTTTTTTCAGTGCTTCCATGGTAAATACTACCATAGCCTTCCCGATTCCCTTCATCCTGTGATTTACATCTACACACACATGATACAGACAGCCTCGTCTTCCATCATGCCCGCAGAGAATCGCTCCGACGATTTTTCCGTCTTCTTCGGCAACTACGCTTGTCGTAGGATTTCTTTTTAAAAAGCGTTCTACGCCCTCTTTCGAATCATCCACACTTCGTATTCCGAATCCCTTGATGCTCATCCAAAGCGCGTGCACCTGATCGAAATCTTCAATTGTCATTACTCTTATATTCATATGTATTATTTTTCTCCTCTGCCTGTATTTTCAGATGAACTTAGGATAATGCTCCCTTACATTTCATCTTATCTGCATCCTTTTTCCGAAAATTTATGGGAACATTGGCACCAGTTCCAGACCTTCTGTCTCCGGAAGTCCGAACATCAGGTTCATATTCTGCACTGCCTGTCCTGCCGCACCTTTTACCAGGTTGTCAATGGCTCCCATCATGATGATACGGTTGGTTCTTGGATCGATCTTGAAATTGATGTCTACATAATTACTTCCTTCTACCCATTTTGTCTCCGGGCATACATCCTTTTCCAGAACACGGACGAATTTCTCATCTTTATAATATTTATCATAGATTGCTTTGACTTCTTCGTAGGTCACATCTTTTTTCAATGTTGCATATTCCGTCGCCAGAATTCCTCTGTTCATCGGAACCAGATGTGGCGTGAAGTTGATCAGCACTTTCTCTCCTGATGCATATCCGAGTTGTTCCTCGATCTCAGGTGTATGTCTGTGGCTTGCAACACCGTACGCTTTCATATTCTCATTCACTTCACAGAAAAGGTTCGGCACTTTTGCACCACGTCCTGCTCCGGAAGTTCCGGACTTGGCATCCACGATCAGGGTATTCATATCAATGATTCCTTCTTTTGCCAGTGGATAAGCAGTCAGGATCGAACAGGTTGTATAGCATCCAGGATTGGCTACCAGTCTTGCTTTCTTCACATCTTCTCTGTTGATCTCGCAAAGTCCGTATACCGCTTCTTCGATATACTGTGGGCTCTTGTGTTCAATTCCATACCATTTTTCATAAGTAGCAACGTCTTTGATACGAAAGTCTGCACTTAAGTCGATGATCTTTGTCTCACTTAAAATCTTGTCATTCATCATCGATGCGCAGAATCCCTGTGGCGTTGCAGTAAAGATCACGTCTGCCTGCTTTGCCAGTTCTTCCATATTATCATCCAGACATTTCGCATCTACGATCTGGAACATATTCTGATATACATCTGCATATTTCTTATCTATATAGCTTCTGGAACCGTACCATACAATCTCAGCATCTTTATGTCCGGCGAGAATTCTTACCAGTTCTCCCCCGGCATATCCAGTTGCTCCAATAATTCCAACTTTAATCATCTATATAACACCCTTTCCGATATTGAATTTTTATAAATTATCGTACGTTTTATAGTACCCCAATTTCCTGTAATTGTCTAGTTTGGTTGGATTGTTTTTTCAAAATCCATTTATTTACTTTTGTGTGGTAAAAGAGGAACTTGCATAATTATACATCTATAGTGTATATTATGCAAGTCCTTTTTAATTATATTTCTGTTTAGTTCATCATCATGGCTTCCCCCGGTCCATGAGAAACTGCCAGCGACAGATTATATAGATACACTTCCGGTCTCACAACGGTTACGGTTCAGCTGTTTAATTATTATAGCATGCGATAACGCGAGGAAGAAAAGGAAGAGAGTCCAGCTGCACGCAGCTGGACTCTCTTCCTTTTCTTCCGGCCGGGTATCAGCCGTTTAATAGATTAAACAGAAATCTCCTTCTTCTTCACCTCCGGATCCACCAACACATTCTGATACCGGTAAATACTAAGTAATATTCCAAACATAATATAACTGATCATCATCCCACTTCCCCCGGTCGTCAGAAACAGGCAATAATTATTTGAAAGTGGAAAATATCCAAGATTTTCTAATACATATCCAATGAACTGAATAAGCAGGACCACCACACATCCGGTTCCCATAATCATGCCGAGTTGATTTTTCTGGTGCCCTGTCTTTTGCAGGAACCATATCAGAATGCCTCCTACAATAGCAATTATCAGAACCGCTGCAAATATTCCATAATAATGTATAATAAAGGTCAGCATATAATCTCTGTTAAAGAACTTTATTTTTTCACAATCTCCACGTCCGGCAAGATGTGCTCCGGAGATCATATTTCTTATCATTCCCCATAAGGTTCCGTCATTGCTTTCCGGATGGATAAAAGCGGATAGTCTTGCCATCTGATAATTTGCTACAGAGTCCAGTTTTACGAACAACCCAATTCCTGCTGCCGGGAGCAGAATTACCAGACTCCACAGTGTAATCAATGTTCTTTTTCTATTCACCTCAAACCATTCTTTCCAAACTGCAATTGATAACAGAATCATAAATGTAACTTCTACGCTGATTGCCATGGACAGATTCGGAATGCGTAAGATGATCCACACCGGCAGTATCTGCCACAGTATTGCCTTTACAACACCGAAATAACCAGATTTTTTTCTTCGCATGCTATACAATGTTGCCGCATATGCAGGAACAATCAGATATAAAAATGGACGCAGCGGTAATACCCGGCCAAATAAAAACAGGATCCCGTAAGCAGCTCCATTGATATATACTGCCCCCATGAACAGGCTCAGTCCCATAACCACGATCCAGCCTCCGGTTAACAACTTGCCATACTTTCCTATTCTGCTGTAATCAAAATAACAGATTCCTATCATACAAGCCAGACCAATGATCGTCCACATAACACTTTTCAGATAGTTGATATTACCACCAATTCCCGATGCGATCCATTCTACATCTCCCGGATTATTTCCTGCATCTGCCAGGATGCTTGTTCTTATGAGATACATTAGTACAATTCCTGCCAGATTCAAAATCGCGATCAGTCCGATCATCTTCCAGGCCATCTTCGGTCGATGGATACGGTCCATCTCAACACCAACCTCTACCGGATCACCCATTTCCAGAACTGCCGCTTCTTCTGCTTCTTCGGCATTCATTCCTGCTTTCATATAATCACTTTTCTGATCTTCGATGTGTCCTTCCAGTTCTTTTGTTACCAGCGGAAGTGCCCGCTTACACCGGATCTGTTCTGTTACCGTCTGTATATATTTCTTTTTATCCAAAGCACACACCACCCATCACATCCAGAACCGCTTTTGAATACTCTTTCCATTCTTCTGACTTCTTTTTTAATTCTTTTTTTCCGGATCTTGTAATATGATAATATTTTCGGATCTTTCCGACTGCTTCTTTCTCATAAGACTCTACGAATCCTTTTTCTTCCAGACCATGCAAAAGCGGATACAAAGTTCCTGCTTTTAACTCAAATACATTCTTTGATTTTCCCCGGAGGGTATCGATCATTTCATATCCGTACATGTCCTTTTCTTCTAATAATTTTAACACCAGCATCGTAGTACTTCCTGATACCAGACTTTTGTCTACTGCCATCTTCTCTTACCTCCTTTTTATAATCCAGTATGTAGATTATCTATATACTATATCGTTCGTCTATATATTATATCGGCAATCTATACAAGTCAAGATTTTTATTATTTTTTTACAAATTTCCTTACGAATGCATTGCAATACAGAGAACTTGCCACCGGCAACTTCTCTTGCATACTTTGGTACAAAAAAATTCCGTGTCCTACTCAGCTATCAACTGAATAAAACACAGAATTTCTTATACTATTCTTGCTTTATACTGTTTTTTCTGTCAGCTCTTGCCGTCCTTCCGTTTCGGATGTCAGCCAGTTCACAACCGAACTTATTCTAAGCTTCTTCAATAATATGTCTTGCTACATACACCCCACTTGCAGATGCATGCGAAAGTGAATGTGTCACACCACTTCCATCTCCGATCACATACAGTCCTTTATGACAACTTTCCAGATTTTCATCAATATCTACTTCCATGTTGTAGAATTTAACCTCCACGCCATACAGAAGTGTATCATCATTAGCTGTTCCCGGTGCAACTTTATCCAGCGCATAGATCATCTCAACAATACCATCCAGGATTCGTTTTGGAAGTACAAGACTTAAATCTCCCGGTGTTGCTGATAAAGTCGGTGTTACCAGGCCCTCTTCGATACGTTTCTCTGTACTTCTTCTTCCACGTACCAGATCACCAAAACGCTGTACGATAACACCTCCGCCAAGCATATTGGAAAGTCTTGCGATACTTTCTCCATATCCGTTACTGTCTTTGAACGGCTCTGAGAAATGCTTTGCAACCAGAAGGGCAAAGTTTGTATTATCTGTCTTTTTCTCGTTTCCTTCATAGCTGTGTCCATTTACCGTGATGATTCCGTTAGTATTTTCATTTACAACAATTCCGTTTGGATTCATACAGAATGTACGTACATTATCTTCGAATTTTTCTGTTCGATATACGATTTTGCTTTCGTAAAGTTCATCTGTCAGATGTGAGAATATAACAGCCGGAAGCTCTACTCGAACACCGATATCTACACGGTTGGATTTTGTAGGGATTTCCAGATCCTTACATACCTTTTCCATCCATTTACTTCCGCTTCGTCCTACAGATACAATACATTTTTCACATTCATAACTGCCTTTTTCACATACAACTTTGTAGCCATTTTCAATCTTTTCAATTGTGTCTACCGGTGTATCAAAATAGAAATCCATATGGTCTTTCATCTGATTATACAGATTCTGAAGTACCACATAGTTGATATCTGTTCCAAGATGACGAACCGATGCATCCAGAAGATTTAACTTATTCTGCAGACAGAGTTTTTTGAATTTGGTTCCTGCCGTAGAATAGAGCTTTGTTCCTTCTCCACCGTTCTCCATGTTGATCTCATCCACATATTTCATCAGTTCTACTGCCTGTTTCTTTCCGATATACTCGAACAGAGTTCCACCGAAGTCATTCGTAATGTTGTATTTCCCATCCGAAAATGCTCCGGCTCCTCCAAATCCGCACATGATCGAGCAGCGCTTACAATTGATACAGCTCTTGATCTTATCTCCGTCAATTGGACATTTTCTCTTTTCAAGCGGATAGCCTTCTTCAAATACAGCAATCTTACATTCCGGTTTCTTTTTCATCAGCTCATATGCCGCAAAGATTCCTCCGGGACCTGCTCCAATAATAATTACATCATAATTCATACGTATCTTTCTCCTTTTATATATAAAAATATTATTTCGAAATTTTTTCTTGCGCTGATATTTTCTTAATTTATTTTTTGCGCAAATTGCCGGATATATTCTACGTTGTCGTCATGGATTCGTCAAGCATTTTTCGCAAGATCTTTCATCATTTCTTAATTATGTTTTCTAATCGAATTATGTAAACTTATCTAATCCCCTTTTAATTTCCCATTTATTATATTCAAATATTCATCTATCATACACTTTCCCTTTATTTTATGCATATTTTTGCATATTTTTTAATTATTTTCACTTTTTTATCATTTTTTCTTGCATAATTATAAAATCAGGTGTATAGTATTCCTTGCAGTCAAAAATGTTCTTTATAATAAAAGAAAGACTTGACTTTTAAGACTGCATACGAGAAGATTATTTTAAAGCGATTGATAAAACTATATTTCATGTAGGAGGATATATAAGATGAAAGAAAAAGTTGTATTAGCGTACTCAGGTGGTCTTGACACCACAGCAATTATCCCATGGCTGAAGGAAACATTTAACTATGATGTTATCTGCTGCTGTATCGACTGCGGACAGGGCGAAGAACTGGATGGACTGGAAGAAAGAGCCAAACTTTCCGGTGCAGCCAAATTATATATTGAAGATATCGTAGATGATTTTGCCGACAATTACATCGTACCTTGCGTTCAGGCACATGCCGTATACGAAGATGAATATCTTCTGGGAACTTCTATGGCTCGTCCTGCAATTGCAAAACGTCTGGTAGAGATTGCACGTAAAGAAAATGCTGTTGCAATCTGCCACGGTGCTACCGGTAAAGGTAACGACCAGATCCGTTTTGAACTTGGTATAACAGCACTTGCTCCGGATATCAAGATCATCGCTCCTTGGAGAATGACAGATCTCTGGACTATGCAGTCACGTGAAGACGAGATTGATTACTGTAAAGCACACGGAATCGACCTTCCATTCGATGCAAAACACAGCTACAGCCGTGACCGTAACTTATGGCATATCAGCCACGAAGGTCTGGAACTTGAGGATCCTTCCAACGAGCCAAACTACGATGACCTTCTTGTAATGTCAACAACTCCGGAAAAAGCTCCGGACAAAGCCGAATATGTTACAATGACATTTGAAAAGGGTATTCCAAAGAGTATCAACGGCGAAGAGATGAAGGTATCTGATATCATCCGCAAATTGAATGAACTTGGCGGAAAACATGGTATCGGTATCATTGACATTGTTGAAAACCGTGTTGTTGGTATGAAATCACGTGGTGTATATGAGACACCTGGTGGAACAATCCTGTATGCTGCACACCAGCAGTTAGAGGAACTGATCCTTGACCGTGCTACAGCAGAAGTAAAGAAAGAAATGTCTGACAAGCTTGCTCAGCTCGTATACGAAGGAAAATGGTTCACTCCGCTTCGTGAGGCAATCCAGGCTTTCGTTGAAAGCACACAGGAATATGTAACTGGTGAAGTCAAATTCAAACTTTACAAAGGAACCATCACAAAAGCAGGAACAACTTCTCCATATTCTCTGTACAGTGAATCACTTGCAAGCTTTACAACAGGTGATCTCTATGATCATCATGATGCAAGCGGATTCATCAACCTGTTCGGACTTCCTCTGAAAGTTCGTGCAATGAAGCTGCAGAATGTAAATAAAAATCAAAAATAAATACATACTATGCGATTGAATAAAGCAAGGGCGGATAACCGTCCCTGCTTTATATTTAAATACTTTTCAAAACTCTCATCGCATTCCGATACCAGATCTTATCAAGCTGTGACTCCTTTACTCCTTTTTGCTTCAATATTTCCCACAGCTTCTCCATCTCATCCGGATGTCCAATTTCCATTACTTCCATCTCCCCGAAACCGTCAAAATCAGTTCCAATTGCCGGGAAATCACTGCCCCCTTTATTTAACATATGTAATATATGAGCTGTCATATCTTCAATCCTGGATTCTTTCTCTCTTCCAAGGAACGGACCATACAGATTAAGTCCCGCAATACCACCTGCATCTGCAAGCTGCCAGATCATCTCATCTGTCAGATTTCTCGGATGCTTTGCAATCTCCCTGCAATTAGAATGAGACGCAATCACCGTTCCTTTTGCGATTGCCATTATATCCCGGAATGTTCCATCCGATGCATGGGATACATCTATGATCATTCCCAGTTCTCCCATTCTTTCTATCACTTCTTTTCCAAAAGGTTTTAACCCCTTCCACATTACAGATTTCTTTCTGCTGTTTGGATATCCGATGCAGTTTTCATAATTCCATACCGGTGTCATAAGCCTGATCCCATGTTGATACAGCTCTTCCAGCCGCTCCATATGACCGTTTAAAATTCCCCCTTCTTCCACAGTCATAATCGCAGAGATCCGTCCTGCGAAATCATTCCTGTCTACATCATTCCACGAATATGCCAGTGCCAGATCTTCACTGTACCTCTCCTGCTGCTGCCTTAAATATCGCACCATATCCTGTACATGAACGAATGCCGCATCATATCCTCCTTTCTTCTTATAATCAGCCGCCTTCGTAAAACAGGCAAAAAGCTGCACGACGGTTCCCGCTTTTTTCATAGATGGAATACTGATATGGCAATCATTCTTCATCAAATCTCCCTGGCCATCCAAATCGATCAATTTCCACAAAGTATCACAGTGCATATCAATCATTCTCATGTTGCTTTTATCCCCTTTTGTTTATTCGTTTTATTACACAATTCACATTATGTAAATCATCTATTATCAGTATACGACATTTCCCATAGTTTTTGTCGCTTTAATCAATAGTTTTTTTCTATACATTTCCATATATATAATCTGCGTCTATTGCACATACTGTATATGTCATATCTACAGAACTTGCCGCTCGCAGCTTCTTTCAAACGCCCGGCGCTGCAAAGAACCTGCCACTGACAGTTCTTCACAGATATATAATAATAAAAAGGAGGAACGTGTACTATGTCAGAAATTTCAATACTTGATCTTCAGAACCTGCGTCATTTAATTGGCGGATTTGAAACCAGCCAGTGTAAAATGCAGGACTATGCCTCAGAAGCCAAAGATCCTGAAATCCGCAAGCTGTTTCAGGATGCTGCAGACAGTGCTATGAAGAACCGACAGGATCTGATGAAATTTTTATAGGAGGAACTATCTATGCTGGATGAAAAAACGATGGTAAGCGATGCCCTTGCCGGTGTCAACGGAGAACTTGTACGTTACGGAGAAATGATTTCCCAGACGGAAAACAAAGAATTGAAGCAGAAACTGAAACAGATACGTAATGACTGTGAAATGTCCCAGGAAAAACTTTATCAGATTGCCCGCGAAAAAAGTTATTATGTTCCTGCCGCCAAAGCTACCGATCAGGAAATCTCACATGTAAAAAACATTCTTGCCGGAATTTCCACACATTAGTATCGAACGCACGCGATACAGAGAACTTGCCACCGGCAACTTCTCTTGCATACTTTGGTATCTAAAATGCACGCCGGGACATTTCTTTTGTTCCGGCATGCAACATTTTGTTGCGTTTCTTTTTATTCGTTTATTATACTATACTTTTCTTACCGCGAGTGATATAATTTAATTACTTTAAATATTCATCGGATTTTGTAAGAAAACTGTCAAGTGGCAGCTTTTCCTACATAGCATTTCTTAAAACGATTCATGCCTCTCCTTTCTTATTTTACTTATATATTTTACGTAAGAATGGCTACACAATAATAATATTTCATTATTTTACACCCTCTATATACGTAAAATAACAAAAGGCAGCGCATCAAATGAATCCACTTCCGCATATGTCAATGCACACAACAAAAGGCGCACCCGATATTCTTCGGGCAGCGCCTTATTTCTTTTAGCATGGACTTCTCTATCTGTAAATATCCTTATGCACTTCTCTCAAATTGTGAATTATACAGTTCTGCATAGAATCCATTTTGTGCTAATAATTCCTCATGATTTCCCTGCTCTACAATATCCCCGTCTTTCATAACAAGGATCACATCTGCATCACGAATCGTAGACAGTCGGTGTGCAATTACGAAACTTGTTCTTCCTTTCATCAGCTGATCCATCGCCTTCTGGATCTGGATCTCGGTTCTTGTATCTACCGAACTTGTCGCCTCATCAAGAATCAGGATCTTCGGATCTGCCAGCATGGCTCTTGCGATCGTCAGAAGCTGTTTCTGTCCCTGTGATACGTTACTTGCTTCTTCATTTAACTCCATCTGATAACCACCCGGAAGGGTCTGTATAAAACGGTGTGCACGTGCTGCCTTTGCAGCCTCCACTACCTCTTCATGCGTTGCATCCAGCCGTCCATAACGGATATTATCTTCGATACTTCCTTTGAACAGCCAGGTATCCTGTAATACCATTCCGAACATTTTTCTTAAGTCATCACGGTTAAAGTCGCGGACATCATGTCCATCTACTTTGATCGAACCACTTCCAACATCATAGAAACGCATTAATAATTTGATCATCGTCGTCTTTCCGGCACCGGTCGGTCCTACGATTGCAACCTTCTGGCCTGGTTTTACATCCACACTGAAGTCATTAATGATTGTATGATCCGGATTATATCCGAAATGTACATGGTCGAAGCTTACGCTTCCTTCCAGTTTATCGATACATACCGGATTCTCTACCGTCTGGTCTTCTTCCTTCTCCTCAAGGAATTCAAACACACGCTCGGAAGCTGCCGCTGTAGACTGTAACATATTGGCCACCTGTGCAACCTGCTGGATCGGCATCGTAAAACTTCTTACGTACTGAATAAATGACTGGATATCTCCAACCTGGATCGTACCTTTCATCGCAAGGTAACCGCCGAGGATAACCTCACCGACATATCCGAGATTTCCGACGAACTGCATGATCGGCATCATCATTCCTGACAGGAATTGCGATTTCCATGCCGATGTATACAGAATATCATTGTCACGCTTGAATGTTGCAATTACATCCTCTTCTTTATTAAACGCTTTGATGATATTATGACCGCCATAGATTTCTTCCACCTGTCCGTTTACATGACCCAGATATTCCTGCTGACTCATGAAATATTTCTGTGAACGTTTCACGATCACTGAGATCAGTCCCATTGAAACCGGAAGGATCAGGAGTGCTACCACGGTCATCAGCGGGCTGATACTGAGCATCATGATCAATACACCGATGATCGTTGTCGTCGATGTAATCACCTGCGTCGCACTCTGGTTCAGACTCTGACTTAAGGTATCTACATCGTTGGTAATACGCGATAATACTTCACCATGTGTCTGCTTATCAAAATAGTTCATCGGCAGACGGTTGATCTTCTCAGAGATTTCTTTTCTCAGACGGTACGTCAGCTTCTGTGACACACCCGTCATAATGTACCCCTGTACAAAGGAGAATACAGCACTTGTCAGATACAGGCATAACAGCGTCAGTACGATATGCATGATCTTGTCAAAATCTATTCCGGATCCTCCGGATACTTTTCTGACCAGTCCTTTAAATATCTCAGTCGTTGCCTTTCCAAGAATCTTCGGTCCTACAATATTGAATATCGTACTTCCGATAGCAAATACGATTACAAAGAATATTCCAATCTTATATGCGCTCAAATATGCCATCAGCTTTTTCATTGTGCCTTTAAAATCTTTTGCCTTTTCATTTGACATCTGTGGTCCACGTCCTCTACCTCTTGGCATATTATTCCACCTCCTTAAGATCTTCTTCTAATTCTTTTTCTGATAACTGTGAAGAAGCAATCTGATAATATGCTTCGCAGTTCTTCAGTAATTCTTTATGTGTACCCTTTCCGACGATCTGACCATCTTCCAGTACAATGATCTGATCTGCATGAAGGATCGTACTGATCCTCTGCGCAACGATCATAACAGTACTTTCCGCTGTCTTCTCCTTCAGCTCTGCACGAAGTGTTGCATCCGTCTTATAATCCAGTGCCGAAAAGCTGTCATCGAATATATATACATCCGGATGTTTTGCAATTGCTCTTGCAATCGAAAGTCTCTGTTTCTGACCACCGGATACATTGGCTCCTCCCTGTGAGATCGGGCTCTTATATTTTTTCTTCTTCTGATCAATGAATTCTGTTGCCTGTGCGATTGTTGCTGCTTCAATCATCTCAGCTTCACTTCCATCCGGGTTGCCATATAAAATATTCGAAGCAATATCACCGGAGAACAGTACAGCTTTCTGCGGTACATATCCCAGTTTTTCACGCAGTTCATGCTGTGATACATCTCTGACATCTTTTCCGTCGATCGTGATCTTACCATCTGTAACATCATAAAATCTCGGGATCAGGTTTACCAGCGTAGACTTACCACATCCGGTACTTCCGATAAATGCCGTGGTCTTTCCCGGCTCTGCCGCAAAGGAAATATCATGCAGTACATCTTCTTCTGCTCCCGGATAACGGAAGGATACATGATCGAATACAACCTTTCCTTTTCCTTCTTCCGGAATACGTGACGGCTGCTTCGGATCATGGATCATTGTCTCACTTGTCAGTACTTCATCAACACGGCTTGCAGATACTGCTGCTCTTGGAAGCATAACCGAAATCATACAGATCATTAAGAATGCCATGATGATCTGCATTGTATACTGGATAAACGCCATCATATCTCCAACCTGCATTACACCGTCGTTGATACTGTGACCGCCTACCCATACGATCAGCAGCGTAATACTGTTCATTACGAACATCATAAGCGGCATCATAAACGTCATCGCACGGTTTACGAAAAGATTTGTCTTCGTCAGTGCTTTGTTCGCATCATCAAACCGCTCTTCCTCATGCTTTTGTGTGCCGAATGCACGGATAACCGAAAGTCCTGTTAAGATTTCACGACTAACAAGATTCAGTCTGTCGACCTGATTCTGGATCAGTTTGAACTTCGGCATAACTACAAAGAATAAAAATCCTACGATGACTACAATGATTGCAACCGCAAGTCCGATGATCCATGACATGCTGACATTCGTGTGGAAGACCTTCCAGATTCCTCCGATTGCCATAATTGGTGCATACAGAACCATTCGAAGGATCATCACAATCAACAGCTGGATCTGCTGGATATCATTCGTACTTCTTGTGATCAGTGATGCCGTAGAGAATTTGTCAAACTCTGCATTGGAAAATCCGACAACCTTACGGAATACATTCTCACGAAGTCCGCGTCCGACACCGGCTCCGACACGAGATGCTAATAGTCCGACCATAATACTTGCCGCCATTCCAAGGAATGCAAGTGCCAGCATCTTGGCCCCTGTGTGTAAGATATAACTGGTTTCGATCTGATCGGTATCGATTCCTACATGTGTGTAAGCATCTTTGATATAGGTGGAGGCTGCCTGTTCAATGATTGAATCCTGCATGGAATTCATCTGTTTATTCATCTGTTTGATCAGCGCGTCTCTGCCTTCTGCTCCCATGAAGTTCAACATATCATAGATATCCATCTTGTCAAAATCCGGAACTTCTGACATCTGCGCCTTGGCCTCAGCCTGTTTTGCTTCAACCTGTTTTTTCATATTTGTACGCATCTGGTCTTCGATTCTTTGTGTCATGTCACTGCCGGAGTCAAATCCTGCCGCCAGAAGCATCGGCTTTCCGAGGATATCGGAGAGCTTCTCCATCTTTTTATCATCTTCTTTTACAGAAGATTTTAATTCCATAACGGTTCCCTTATAGTCGTATTTCTTCGTTGATTTCGTATAAGCATTCTTTACAAGCTCCTGCTTATCCGACGGAACCAGAAGTAACAAATGGTTCAGATCTTTTTTAGAAATCGTATCCGGTACGGTCTCATCGATACCACCCTGCTGGATACCGACATTCACAATATCCGAGGTATATGTCGGCAATGACAGGTCACAATATGCCTGCACGACAAGTATACAGATAATCGCTACAACCGCACCTGCATACGGTTTCAGAAATTTTAATAATTTTCCCATATCTTTTATGCCTTTCCTTTCTGTCCTATTTATATCAAAACAGTTCCTACATATGTTTCATAGAAGGATGTGTTTTTTCCATAATGGTCTGCATATCCACTCCTTTGAAATCCTTAGACTCCAGAAGATTATTCTTCATCTCTGTAAGCAGACGCTTCATCAGAAGTACCTCTTCTCTTGATATCCCCTGATAGATTATTTCTTCCATCTCTGTAAGGACACGGCGTATTCCATCTATACATTCTTCCCCTTTCGGAGCAAGCTGTATCCTTGTAATCCTCTGATCCTTCTCATCCGTCTTACGGCTTACATAACCTTTTTCTTCCATCTTGCGAAGTGCGACTGTCATAGACGGTGGAGTAATCCCAACTCTTTGTGCGAGCTGTCTCTGTGACTGTTCTCCCCAGCATTTCAGTGAAAATAATATTCCTGCCTGACTCGGCTTGATGTCCAGTTCTTCCATTCTTTTCATTCCCTGATATTTCATGAACTGCATCAATTGAAATATCGAAAAGAACACAGATGATTCCATCTCTTTGTGCATATTATTTCTCCTCTCCCAATTAATTAGATGTCTAACGATTATATTAGTCATTTTCACCAGCAATGTCAATGTTTTTATATTTATTTAATAATCATTCCGTCATTTTAACAAATATTTAATTAGTTATATAACTAAAAAAGAATCTCCGGAACAACTTTTGTCCCTGAAGATTCTTCTGCCCTTTGATTATAACTTTTCTGAATCAAGTACAATGGTAAACGGACCGTCATTTACAAGACTTACTTTCATATCTGCGCCAAATTTTCCCCGTTCAACTACCGTTACTTGTTCCTTACACCTACTGATGATATATTCATACATCTTCTCCGCCATATCCGGTTTCCCTGCTTCTATAAAACTTGGCCGGTTTCCCTTCTTACAGTTCGCATACAGAGTAAACTGAGAAATCAGAAGCAACTCTCCTCCTACCTGATCCAGCGAAAGATTCGTCTTTCCATTCTCATCTTCAAAAATGCGAAGTCCTAACATCTTCTTTAACATCTTATCTGCTGTGTCTTTTGTATCCGAATCCGCAACTCCGATCAGGACCATGAATCCTTTCCCGATCTTGCCAATCACTTCACCATCTACTTTTACACTACTTTCTGTTACTCTTTGAATTACAAAACGCATCTGATTTTCTCCCTTTTATCTCTTTTTCTTTTCAGGAACCTGTGCCAGGATAATTGCAGCAAACATCAATATACATCCCGACATTTCCCTTATTGACAGTCTTTCTCCCAGCACAATCCAGCCGGCCAGTACAGAAAAACACGACTCCAGACTTAAAAGCAGTGATGCCACCGCCGGATTTACATTTTTCTGTCCCAGTATCTGTAGTGTATAAGCAACTCCACAAGATAATACCCCGGCATATAAAATTGGCATCCATGCAGTCATTACAGCTGTTATCTTTGGTGCCTCCAATGCAAACATAAATGGCACGGACAAAATTCCGCAGACAAAGAATTGTATACACGACATCTTCACACCATCTACCTTAGGTGCAAAATGATCGATTACCAGGATATGTACCGCAAATACAAGTGCGCATAAAAATACCAGAATATCTCCTTTGCCAACAGAAAACGACTCTGTAATACACAGGAAATAAAGTCCCGCAACCGCCAGCACTACTGCCAGCCATATCTTCCAGCCTATCTTTTTATGAAGAAAAATTCCCATCACCGGAACGATCACGATATAAAAAGCGGTGATAAATCCGGCCTTTCCCGCTGTCGTATATTTAATACCGATCTGCTGAAGACTGCTTGCCGCAAACAGTAACACACCACAGGCCAATCCGCCCGTGAGCAGATCCTTTTTCGTGCCTGTATCTTTCGATCTTCCATTTAATTTCTGCAAGATCCAGATACATGGCAAAAGTGCCGCTCCTCCAATCAGGCTTCTGACTCCATTAAATGTAAACGGTTCCAGATAATCCATACCCACACTCTGTGCTACAAATGCTGTTCCCCAGATAAAAGCTGTAAGAAGCAGCATTAAACCATTCTTAATCCTCATATCATTCACACTCTCCATATATACATATCCTAAATATATTTACATGCATTCTTTCCTTCACTATTTTTTATACTGCTGTTTATTATACGATACATTCCGGTGATTTGCAAAGAATCTGCTCTACTTTTTATAATGATATTAATACCAGAATCCCACTTGACTTTTGTATCAAACAACGGGATACTAATAGATAAGAAAAGGAGGACTTCACTATGTTATCAGAACGAATCTTAAAGCTTCCGGGCTTTCTTTATCAGATCGGGAACAATTATTATTATCTTGGAAAATGGATCTGCAAGGAATGCACCGACCAGGCTGCCACTGATTGTGTCACCATGTATCAGATGTGCCGCGCCGGAAAAGAAGAACCTGAAACAAATACTTATTTTCAAAAGCTCCGTGCTTACAGTGATTTCGCATTAGAAGTACCGTATAATCCTTCTAAAATTGCTGCAGATATGAAAGCGATTTTGGAATCTCTTTCTGATGAACAGCTTCACAATCTCACGGAACAGATTGATCATCTTGAAGAAGATATTACCCGTTATTGCGGCTAAATTCTTCTTTTCAACCGACTGCCTGTGTTCTTTTTTGCAATATAGTGGTACAAAAATAAGAGGAGCATTTCCATACACACGGAAACGCTCCTCTTATTTTTGTTCACAGTCAATCCGGCAAATCACTAAATAGTAACTTTGCCTGTTGTCTCTTCATTTATTACATAATAAGCTGCAGCTTCTTCTGGTTTCAGATATACATTCAGAGTTTTGATTTCTTCCACACTCTTACCATACTCTTTTGTCCATACTTCATGCACTTTTTTTGTAATCTCTTCTGTACTGATCTCTTTACCCATATACTGAAGATAAAAGCTTGTCTTTGCTTCTTTCTTCACGTCTTCTGCCTCTTTCAATACACCTGCTCTTGTCTCGATTGCCTTAGTTGTGTCTTTTGCAGTTGCGATTGCTGCCGGTCTTGAGTTGTTTCTTCTATTTTTTTTCATATTGATAACCTCCTCAATCTACAAATAGAACA
>OLRW01000362.1_pt1 | contig 38787 bp, 31 predicted proteins | sample 1672701 | NCBI WGS metagenome assembly OLRW01 (sample SAMEA3136715, study PRJEB25190) | human gut metagenome | biome: human gut; feature: human-associated habitat; material: faeces | place: Austria | collected 2013
TTCGAGCCTGTGCTGAAAAACGGACAGGATATTTTTTATTTATGTTTTACATCCGGATTATCCGGTACATATAATACTGCGAATATGGTTATTGCAGATTTAAAGGAGAAGTATCCTGAGAGAAAGATTATCTGTGTGGATACTTTATGTGCTTCTGTAGGAGAGGGATTTATTGTCCGTGAAGCATTGCGGATGCAGAAAGAGGGGATGTCCATGGAGAAACTGCAGAAGTGGACAGAGGAACATAAACTTCAGGTATGCCACTGGTTTACTGTAGATATGTTAGATCATCTGCGTCATGGAGGACGTATTTCAGCAGCATCTGCCGCAATTGGAACTGTTTTGAATATCAAACCGTTGCTGCATGTGGCAGAGGATGGTACTCTGAAAGTTATGGATAAACCAAGAGGACGAAAAAAAGCATTTAAACTGCAGATGTCCAAAATGGAGCAGGGATGGCTGCCTGAACTTGGAAAGCTGGTAGTGATCGGACATGGAGACAGTATGGAAACTGCATTGGAGCTGAAAGAAACTGTACTTTCCAAATATCCGGATGCAGAAGTACGCATTGCGGATATTGGCCCTGTTATCGGAGCACATACAGGTCCGGGAATGCTGGCGCTGATTTTCTGGGGAACGACCAGATGAGGCTGCATATAAGAAAAGAAATCAGAGCATGTACAGGCTGTGCTCAGAGAGATATACCAAAAGGATTGTGAAAGAGAAGAATCTATGAACACGAACGAAATTTATATAAAAAACGGCACGCAATACAAAGAAATGACCAAAGAACTCCTGACACAATGTAATCTGGCAGCACAGATTTTTGATACGGATATGCAGATTGGTATCAAGCCTAATCTTGTTGCGCCATCTGAGGCTTCCTGGGGGGCTACTACGCATCCGGAGATTGTGGCGGGGATTATTGAGTATCTGCAGGAGAGAGGATATAAGAAAATAGCTGTTCTTGAGGGCTCCTGGGTAGGAGATAAGACTACGGAAGCATATGAGGTATGCGGATATTGTGAACTTTCGGAGAAATATCAGGTGCCTTTCTGGGATATGCAGAAGGATAAAGGCATTGAGCGTGACTGCAAAGGTGTGAAGTTAAATATCTGTGAACGTGTGGCAGAGGTAGACTTTCTGATCAATGTTCCGGTTCTGAAGGGACACTGTCAGACAAAGATCACCTGTGCCCTGAAAAATATGAAAGGCCTGATCCCGAACACGGAGAAAAGAAGATTCCATGCAATGGGACTGCATAAACCAATCGCTCATTTAAATGCAGGAATCCATCAGGATTTTATAGTGGTAGATAATATCTGCGGAGATTTGGACTTCGAAGACGGAGGAAATCCGGTTGTGATGAACCGCGTTCTGGCAGGAATGGATCCTGTGCTTATGGATTCTTATGTCTGTGAGATGATGCATTATAAGACAGAGGAGGTACCATATATTAAACTGGCGGAAGAACTGGGCGTGGGAAGTACGGATCTGAAACATGCCCGCATCATATACTGTGAGGATACAGCCAGAAAGAAACTGCCGAAATCCCGGAAAGTAGTGGAATTACAGGATGCCGTGGAAGAGGTGGAATCCTGCAGCGCCTGCTATGGTTATCTGATCCCTGCACTGGAAATGCTGAAAAATGACGGCCTGTTTGAAAAACTGGATGAAAAGATCTGCATCGGACAGGGCTTCAGGGGAAAGACCGGGAATCTGGGAGTAGGGGCATGCACCTGCAGATTTGTTCATAATGTGAAAGGCTGTCCGCCTACGGAAAATCAGATCTATGATTTCCTGAAAGATTATATTTTAAATTATAAATAAGTTGTCTGACATAGTAAAACAGGCTTTCCAGGCAGATGTCCGGTAAGGAAATATCTGCTGAAAGCCTGTTTTTATATTATTCTATGTTATTTCTGTATGATTTACATGATCAAAGAAGGGCTGTCTGCAGGTCGTCTGTTACAATCCAAGTTTGATCATCTTTATGATGGTATCCTGGTCGAATCTGCTGCTGTCAACTGCCAGATGATACTGAGAGAAATCCGTCCATTTTTTATCAGTGAAATATTCATAATAGGTGCGGCGTTCTTTATCTACTTTCCTGATCATTTTCTGGACACTTTTTTCTTCTCTGCCTGTACGCTGCATAACAGTCTGTACACGATAATCAAAGGGTGCATAAATGAATACACTGAGACAGTTTCCTTCCAGAATATGGTTGGCACATCTGCCAACGATCACACAGTCTTCTTTCTGTGCTGCCTCTACAATGATCTTACGCTGCAGATCAAAAAGTACATCATTCATAGGCACGAAATGAAAATCACTGTCAAGCTGGAGCTCATGCTCGATGGGGAAACGCCACTGGCTGCCCTTTTTCTCATCAACTTTGGCAAGTATATCGAAGGGGATGTTTTCTTTCTGTGCTGCAATGTCGATCAGTTCCTTGTCATAAAATGTGAACCCAAGTTCATCTGCCAGAGCTCTGCCAATCAGGCGTCCGTTACTGCCAAGCATCCTGTTTATGGTAATTACGCGTTTACTCATAATCAAACCCTCCTTTGTGATATTCTGTTGTTTGTTAACATTATAACACTAATGTCAGAAAAATACCAGTAAAATACATAAAAAAACAAAAATAAAAAGAACATTATTATATATAATACACAAAATAAGAGTACGATAAATTATGGCTGAATCTTGCACATAAATAAACCAGGAATCTATTTGACATCACATTTTGTGTACAGGCTTTTCATATTCGCCTCAAAAATTGCTCACAATTTCCAGATATAGTTAATTGCATAAAAAGCAGTCAGGCAAAAAACTGTATGTCAGACTGAATAAATGGAGGGAAAGAAAGATGTCTGAGAGCAAGGTGATAAAAAAGAAGAAATCAGGGAAAAAGAAAGCAGTGGCTGTTACCCTGGTGATCGTGCTGGCAGCAGGAGGAGCTGGGGGAGCTTTTTATTACAAAAAGAAAACAGCGATGAAAATGCCGGTGGAAACGAAACAGGCTCAGACTGTCCCGTCGAGAAGCGAGATCGAAGAGGTATTGAAGAGATATTCAGGCCCTGGATGAGAAGATCAGTGCCTGCCAGGATGAGGATGATGAAGAAACCCTGGAAGCTTCTGTAAGCGGCAGGGTGAAACTGATCTATGCACAGACAGGAGATGATACAGCAGATGTGATGCTGGAGAACGGTGCACTGATTTCCGGAACCCAGGTGACAGGGACAGCAGCGTTTCTCTGGAAGGATATATTCCGTACTCTACGATGACAAGGATCGCAGATAATGTACTGGATGTTACCCAGTTTTATGCATATGCATCCAGAGAAGATACGCTGGACTATGCGAAGGAAGCTCTGACACAGGAAATTCTGGAACGTTTCGAAAAAGATGAAGATGCATTCACTGTTACAGATCATGGATATTATGGAGAGTGTAACCAATACCCTGTCTCTGATGATCGGAGGAATCGCGGCAATTTCCCTGCTTGTAGGAGGAATTGGAATTATGAATATTATGCTGGTTTCTGTGACAGAGAGAACGAAGGAAATTGGAATCCGTAAAGCCATTGGTACAGGTAGAGGAACAATCATGCTGCAGTTTCTTATTGAAGCACTTCTGGTAAGTATGATGGGCTCTGTATGATCGGGATCGTATTCGGATTATATCCGGCAAATAAAGCGGCCAGAAAGAAACCAATCGATGCATTAAGATATTCCGGCTGATAACATCCGGGACTGGCGAAGGTGTATATCAGAGCATGATATACACCTTTTTTATTTATAATTTGGGTATTTTTATCAATAGACACAGACTTCGGGATTATGTTAAAATGATTGGGAAAAAAAGACAGATTTGTAGATTTTTCTATCAGATTATGTTAATATGATAAATTGGTTGTCCGGAAGAAACGGACAGAATACTGAGAGAAGAAGTGAAATTTCAGTATAGAAAAAAGAGAAAGGATTACATAATGCTGAAAATCAAAAGCTATGTAAAGGTAAAAAGTCTGGCAGAAGCCTATGAGCTGAACCAGAAAAAAACTGCCCGTATCATTGGTGGAATGGTCTGGATGAAAATGGGCAACAGAGCAGTATCCACAGCCATTGATCTGTCAGGCCTTGGACTGGATACCATTATGGAAAATGATGAGGAATTTGTCATCGGATGTATGACATCCCTCAGGGATTTGGAAACAAATGAGGCTCTGGACACCTACACACATGGAGCTATGAAAGAAAGCCTTTGTCACATTGTAGGTGTGCAATTCCGTAACTGTGCCACAGTGGGGGGAAGTATTTATGGAAGATTTGGATTTTCTGATGTTCTTACCATGTTCCTGGGAATGGATACCTGGGTGGAACTGTACAATGGTGGACGTGTTCCGCTGACAGAATTCGTGAACATGAAGAAGGATAATGATATCCTTGTAAATATTATAGTCAGAAAAGAACCGCTTTTTATCTGCTACCAGAGTCAGAGAAATACGAAGACAGATTTTCCGGTACTGACCTGTACAGCATCCCTGATCGGAGAGGAAGCAAGAACAGTGATCGGTGCCAGACCGTATAAGGCAATGGTAGTGAAAGATGAGAAACAGATTCTGAAGAACTTTAAGAATATGACCAGGAACCAGCGTACCCAGGCGATTGCAGATTTTGCATCCTATGCAGCAGAGACAGTGCATGTTGATGGAAATATGCGCGGTTCAGCAGAATACAGGGCTCTTCTGGTGCGGGTTCTTACAAGGAGAGCGTGGGAAGCAGTAGGAGGAATGAAGAATGAATATTAATTTCTGGCTTAACGGTGTGAACCGTAACGCAGAGATCCAGCCGGATACACTGCTTATTGATTTTCTGCGTGAACAGGGCTGCTTCAGCGTAAAAAGAGGCTGTGAAACAGCCAACTGCGGCCTCTGTACGGTACTGATGGATGAACGCCCGGTGCTTTCCTGCAGTACACTTGCAGCTCGAATCGAAGGAAAGAAGATCGTAACCCTGGAAGGAATGCAGAGAGAAGCACAGGAGTTCGGAAGTTTCCTGGCCAATGAGGGAGCAGAGCAGTGTGGTTTCTGCAATCCGGGATTTATTATGAATGTGTTTGCAATGCTTGCTGAGATCAAAGACCCGACAGAGGAGCAGATCAAAGAATATCTGGCAGGAAATCTGTGCAGATGTTCCGGTTTTGTTTCTCAGACCAAGAGTATTCTGAAATTCCTTAAATATAAGAAAGCACAGGAGGAAGCATAAAGATGAAATATGTAAATCAACCTGTACGGAAAACTGATGCAATGTCACTGGTAACTGGAAAACCTGTTTATACAGATGACCTGGCACCAAAGGACTGCCTGATCGTCAAAGCATTGAGAAGCCCCCATGCCAATGCCTGGGTAGAAGACATTAAGACAGGCAATGCAGAGAAAGTGGCCGGCATTGCATGCATTCTTACCTATAAAGATGTACCGCAGAAGCGTTTTACCCTTGCAGGTCAGACTGCGCCGGAGATGAGTCCTGACGACAGACTGATCATTGACCGCCATGTGCGTTTCGTGGGAGATGTTGTTGCCCTTGTAGCCGGTGAGACAGAGGAAGCAGTAGATAAGGCCTTAAAGAGAATCCGCGTAAACTATCGTGTGGAAGCACCTGTCCTGGATATGCATAAGGCGAAGGATAACCCGATCCTTGTTCATCCGGAAGAGAACTGGAAGCTGAAAATCCCGCTTGGAGGAGATAATAAAAGAAATCTGTGTGCCACGGCAATGGAAGAACAGGGCGATGTAGACAAAGTCCTGTCAGAGTGTAAATACACAGTAGAACACACTTATCATACAAAAGCCAACCAGCAGACCATGATGGAGACATTCCGTACAGCCTGCTATATGGATCATTTCGGCAGACTGATCGTATTGTCTTCTACTCAGATACCTTTCCATGTGAGAAGAATCGTGGGAAGAGCCCTGGATATCCCTGCTTCCAAAGTACGTGTCATCAAACCAAGGATCGGCGGCGGTTTCGGTGCGAAGCAGACTTCTGTCAGTGAAATTTATCCGGCGATCGTGACATGGAAAACAGGTCGCCCATCTAAGATGATCTTCTCCAGATATGAGTCCATGATCTGTTCTTCTCCACGTCATGAAATGGAGATCACAGTACGTGCAGGTGCAGATGAGAACGGTATTGTCAGAGCGATCGATGTACATACGCTGTCCAATACAGGCGCATATGGAGAGCACAGTTCTACAACTGTAGGTTTGAGCGGACACAAGTCTATTGCACTTTACAGACATACAGAAGCATACAGATTTTCTTTTGATGTTGTATATACAAATGTGCAGGCAGCAGGAGCATATCGTGGCTATGGCGCTACGCAGGGTATTTTCGCAGTGGAATCTGCAGTCAATGAACTTGCCCACAAGATGGGAATGGATCCTGTTAAGCTTAAAGAACTGAATATGCCTGTAGAGGGTGGCCCACTTCCGGGATATCATGATGTACCGTTTGCGCAGAGCTGTTCCATGGATCGCTGTATGGCACGCGCAAAGAAGATGATGGACTGGGATTCCAAATATCCACGCCGGGATATGGGTAACGGCAAAGTCCGCGGAGTTGGTGTTGCCATGGCAATGCAGGGATCTTCTATTGCAGGAGTTGATGTAGGCGGAGCTGACATTAAATTAAATGAAGACGGTTCTTATACACTTGCACTTGGATGTACGGACATGGGGACAGGCTGTGACACGATCATGGCACAGATTGCAGCAGACTGTCTGAATACACCGATGGATAATATTGTGGTATTCAGCGTAGATACCGATATTTCTCCATATGATTCCGGTTCTTATGCATCCTCCACAACTTATACAACAGGTGTGGCAGTTATGAAAGCATGTGAGGAACTGAAGAAAAGAATCTGCAAACTTGGCGCAGAGATGCTGGAAGTAGATGAGAAAAAAGTTGACTTCGATGGCTCTTATGTTTTCTATGATGAAACACTTGGTATGGATGCCACAGATTTGAGCAATGGAGAAAATAACACAGAAAATGCTTCTGCAGAGAACGGTTTTGACAGTGGAGATGTGAAATTTAACAGTTCAGCAGATGCAGAAAAGAAAGTATCACTGGAAGATATCGCGCTGAAGAGCACATTCTTCAATAACATTGAACTTCAGGTAGTAAAACAGCATTCTTCACCGCTTTCACCGCCTCCGTTCATGGTTGGTATGGTAGAAGTTGAAGTTGACACAGAAACCGGAAATGTAGATGTTCTGGACTATGTGGCAGCAGTTGACTGTGGTACGCCAATCAATCCAAATCTTGCCCGTGTACAGACAGAGGGCGGTATTGCGCAGGGAATCGGTATGGCACTCAGTGAAGAGGTGCAGTATACAGACAGGGGAAAAATCCGCAATAACTCTTTCATGCAGTACAAGATTCCGACCAGACAGGATATCGGAAATATCCGAGTGGAATTTGAGAGCAGTTATGAGAAAACAGGTCCCTTTGGAGCGAAATCTATCGGAGAACTGGTTATTGATACTCCGTGCCCTGCACTGGCAGAAGCAATCTACAATGCAACCGGTGTACGTCTGACGGAATTACCCATGACACCGGAAAAGATTGCCATGGGTATTCTGAAAAAACAGGCAGAAGAGCAGGTGGACAGTTGAGAGAAGCGTGTCTTGCGTGTATAGGTTTCGTGCTGGAATTTCTGATTTTTTATGCAGCGGGTAGCCTTCTCGCAAAGATCCTGAAGATCAAAGCCGATATTTCCTTTGTTTTTATACTGGGATATCTGGGATATTTTGCAGTGTTTGAGCTGCTGATCGTTCCGATGACACTGCTTTGGGTACCTTTGACTACGGCGGCGTATGTCTGGGCTGTTTTTATGGCGGTTCTGGTTGTGGCAGCTGCAGTCTGGGGAATCATTTCCCTGAGAAAAAGAAACAGGAAGAGTGCAGGGATCTGGAAACAGCACTCCTGGATGATCTTTCTGGCAGGTGCAGCGGTTTTACTTCAGTGTCTGATCGTTATCTTTTACAATGATACTACGGTGGATGCTGCCTATTATGTAGGAACTGTCAGTACATCTGTATATACGGACACTCTTGCCAGGTATAATCCTTTTAACGGTGCTGCGTTGAAGACATTTCAGGCAAGATATATATTTTCGGCATATCCCATGAACAATGCGGTATGGTGCAGACTGTTGGGGATCCATCCCATTGTCCAGGCGAAGATCGTCATGTCCTGTATGAATGTACTAACGGCGAACCTGATCATTTATCAGATTGGAAAGAGGCTTCTGGAAAATGACGCAAAAAAAGCAGATCTGATGGTGGTATTTACCTGTATGCTTCAGTTATTCTGCGGAACATTGTATTCTTCAGGAACCTTTTTCTTTACAAGATGTTATGAGGGAAAGGCCATACTTGCCAATATTGCTATTCCGACAGTTCTGATGTGTGCGATATGGTATCTTCAGGAAAAAGATAACAGGAATGTGTGGATCATATTGTTTATCACAGCGATCAGTGCGCTGACGTTTTCAGGTTCTGCCATTATTTTTCCTGTTGTGATCACAGCCGGTATGGCTCCGTCTGCAGTCATGAACAAAAAACCTTTCGGACTGTTGTGCTGTGTGATCTGTATGATCCCGTCCATTCTTTATGCAGGTGTGTTTTTTGCCTGCAGGTTGGGCTGGCTCACGCTGGCAGCATCATAAAACGGAAGAGAAGGTGGAAAGGAGAAAACAGTGGCAGGAGTAACAATTGAAGAAATGGGGCTGCAGTTTGTCAGTGCCTGCATGAAAATATATTGGAGTTCTTGCTGGTATCCTCTTTTGTTTGCAGTAGGGCTTTTGTGTACGCTGATATGGGGGCGTAGGAGAAGTTCCAGGATTTTTATAGGATATACATTTTTCTTATTATTGACGGTCTATAATCCTCTGGTTGTAAAATATCTGATCTCAAAGGTAAAATTTGAAAATGAGTATTACCGTTTTATCTGGATCCTTCCGGTGATACCGGCGGTGGCTTATTACGGAGTGCGTCTTGTAACTGTTATCCGTTGGAAATGGTTAAGACCCATTATGGCGGTTCTGGTGGCGGCGGCGCTGATCGTACTGGGAAATCCTCTGGAGGGAGTGGTGACCAATTTCGCGAAAGCGGAGAATATTTATAAAGTTCCGGATGATCTGCGGGCCATCTGTGATGTGATCCATCAGAATCAGGAAAATGAAGCTCCGCGGGCAGTTTTTGACAATGATCTGAACAGTATTGTGCGGCAGTATGATGCCAGCATCCGTCTGGTGATCAGCAGAAATGCCAGTCTTTACCGGGCAGGCAGTACAGCAGTTGGAAAATATAATGAGAACGGCAGTTTCTATAAGAAACAGAAAGCACTGCTGGATGTGGTAGAATACCATATCCATGAGGATAAAGAAGGATTTATAAATGCGCTTAAAAAGACAAAAACAGATTTTGTCATAGTGAAAACAGATGGGGGAGATCATGAATTCCTCACAGAATGCGGATGTGAACTGCTGGCGCAGACAGGATCCTATTATGTTTATAAATACAACGGATAGGATATGATTAATGTTAGAATGTGGGAAATACTGCTTAATTTGGAAAAATAAGCAGAAATAGCAAGATATCTATTGCTATTTGCCTGAAAAACTGATAAAGTGTAAAAAATGATATGTAAAGATAGAGGCGCGGGATTCATCAGTAGATCGGGGAGTATGGTATGACAGCCATCCGGTGAAAGGGGAAACCGCCGAAGGAACCTGACAGGTCAGGAGGCTGGTTCCTGGTACGTCACAGAATATGTGCCGTACTGTCACCTGGGTGAAGCGCTATCGAAATAACGTATACTGCGTTAGATACCACGACTGTCATAATACATTCGTGGTTTTTTGTATAACAGGAGAATTTAACGAATTTCCTATTATGCAAAAGGCCTTCCGGGCAGGATTCTTTCTTGTTATGTATCTGGAAAAAAGAGGGAGGTACTTAAATGAAAAGTAACTTAAAGAAATGGTCACTGGGATTCTCCATGATCATGCTGATGCTTCTTGCCAGTCCATTGACTGTTCTGGCAGCGGAGGAGGAAACAGCGGCATCTGCGAAATTTTACGGAACTTTCTGGGCGTTGATCCCGCCGATCGTGGCCATCGCCCTGGCTCTGATCACCAAGGAAGTATACAGTTCTCTGTTTGCTGGAATCCTGGTGGGAGCTTTGTTTTATTCTAATTTCAGTTTCGAGGGAACTGTCCTTCATATCTTTGAAGGCGGGCTGATCTCTGTGCTCACAAGTTCTTACAATATGGGTATCCTGATCTTTCTGGTTATCCTGGGAACGATGGTATGCCTGATGAACAGGGCAGGAGGCTCAGCAGCATTCGGACGCTGGGCAGGTACGAAGATCAAGACAAGAGTAGGTGCGGAGCTTGCTGCTATTGTTCTGGGTGTACTGATCTTTATTGATGATTATTTTAACTGCCTGACAGTAGGAAGCGTTATGCGGCCTGTAACGGACAAACATAATGTATCCCGTGCGAAGCTGGCATATCTGATCGACGCTACAGCAGCACCTGTCTGCATTATTGCCCCTATTTCTTCCTGGGCAGCAGCAGTAAGCGGATTCGTAGAAGGAGAGGATGGTATTTCTCTTTTTGTGCATGCGATCCCCTACAATTTCTATGCACTGCTGACTATTTTCATGATGATCGCCATGGTCTTTATGAAAGTGGAATTCGGACCTATGGGTGTTCATGAAACAAATGCATTGAAGGGTGATATTTACACCACTGCGGGAAGACCGTATGCCAATGCGGAGGATGATGCGAAAGTGAATCCCCGTGGAAAAGTGATCGATCTTCTGATCCCTATCATCAGTCTTGTGATCTGCTGTGTCATCGGAATGATCTATACAGGTGGATTCTTCAGCGGTACTGATTTTGTTACTGCATTTTCACAGAGTGATGCTTCTGTTGGTCTGGTACTGGGAAGTTTCTTTGCACTGGTCATCACGATTGTGCTTTATCTGGTACGCCGTGTTATGAATTTCCGTGACTGTATGGCATGTCTTCCGGAAGGATTCAAGGCAATGGTTCCTGCAATTCTGATCCTCAGCTTTGCATGGACTTTGAAGGCAATGACAGATAGTCTGGGAGCATCTGATTTCGTCTACAGTGTTGTAAAATCTTCTGCAGGCGGTCTGATGAACCTGCTTCCTGCTATTATCTTCGTGATCGGTGCAGTGATCGCATTTGCCACAGGTACTTCCTGGGGAACTTTCGGTATCCTGATCCCTATCGTAGTAGATGTATTTTCAGGAACGAATCATGAACTGATGATCATTTCTATTTCTGCATGCATGGCAGGGGCTGTATGCGGTGATCATTGTTCACCAATCTCAGATACTACGATCATGGCTTCAGCGGGAGCACAGTGTGATCATGTAAATCATGTTACCACACAGCTTCCATATGCGTTGATGGCAGCGGTTGTTTCTTTCGTAACTTATATTATAGCAGGCTTTGTGCAGACTCCGTGGATCGCACTTCCTGCCGGATTTGTTTTAATGTTTCTGACTCTGCTGGTTGTCAGATTTAAGTTTGATACCCTTAAGATGTAAAGTCTCAGCTGGAAAGAAAAGGGAATAAAAGGGTGAACAAAAGGGTGAACATGTCAGCGTGCTGACGTGTCCGCCCTTGAAGTCTCTGTTGGAGAAAATGTCGAAACAGTAGATAACTTTTGTGCATTTAAGCATATTCCCAAAAAAAACTTTACATTTTCAGGGTCATGTGATAGAATCAATGTTAACTAATGATGAACATCTATGACAATTTCAGATGATCTGATTATGTTACTTGCACCTGTAGCTCAGTGGATAGAGCGGTGGTTTCCGGTACCATGTGCGGGGGTTCGATTCCCTTCAGGTGTGCTGCCTGGGACGTATGTACAGTTCCGGTGCGTTGTATCATAAGGAGGACAAGAACTTGGATGATTTTAGAGAATGGTTGTCAGATAACCTCCGGTATTTTATGCTGGGCGGTGGAATTCTGATAATCGTGGTGGTTTTGTTCTTTGGTATCCGTGCCTGCACAGGAAGTAATAAGGGGAATTCCAGTGACGGACAGACGACCACATCCGGTGACCAGGGAAATGTTCCTTCTTCTCCGACAAATGAAGGGGAGTCTGACGAGAAGAAAGAAGACGCCAATCCCATGGAAACAGCAGATGCAGACGTTACTGCATTGATCACGAGCTATTATCAGGCTCTGGGGGAAAAAGATATTGCAACGCTGAAGACTCTGGAAGATGATTTCACACCGTCTGATGAGTCAAAAGTCACAAATTTGAAAGATTATATCGAAGGGTATGAAGTAGGCGATGTGTACACGAAGAAAGGTATGACAGATGATTCTTACGTGGTTTACGCCTGTTTCTCGTATATCTGTCAGGGCGTTGAGACCAAGGCCCCTGCACTGACTCAGTTCTATGTATATAAGAACAGCGAAGGAAACTGGGTGATCAATAACGGAGCTTTACAGGATTCTGAGATTTCCGCATATATGGAAAAACAGTTATCAGACAGTGATGTTTCAGCTCTTATAAAGAAGGTGCAGAATGAACTGGATCAGGCACAGCAATCTGATCCGTCTCTTGAAGAATTCCTGAATGGTCTTGGGGAGGAAGCAGGTGTGTCAACAGAGGCAGAAGATGGCACGATGCTTACTGCTTCGGAGGAATGTAATGTACGCGCAGAAGCCAGCACAGATGCTGATATCCTTGGCGTGATCTCAGCAGGTGATCAGGTTCAGAAGACAGGTACTGATGGTGAATGGGTTCAGATCGACTACGACGGTCAGACCGGATACATCAGAGGAGATTTACTTGAATAAAATTGAATATGGAACGTAAAAAATACAGGCGGTTATCCTTGTGGTAACTGCCTGTATTTTTTACGTTCCGTTTTTCTGACATTGTTCTTGTCAGCTTCTGCTGGAGATTTTGCTGTTCTTATTACTTTTCGCAACTTCCGCAAGGGACTTACTTGATTCGATTAAATTCACCGTATGTAACTCCTGTCGATAATTCTGTCTGATGCAGGGAAGCCAGTTCGTGCACTGTTACAAGCTGATAGCCTTCTTCGATAAGCTGCGGGATCAGGATCTCGGCTGCATCTACAGAGGTGCTGAAAATGTCATGCATCAGAATAATGGAACCATCTTTTACGTTATTCATGACTTCCTCAACCGTAGATTCCACATCCTGCGTTTTCCAGTCCAGGGTGTCAATGGACCACAGAATCATCGGGGTTCCCACAGTTGATTTTACAGTATCATTAACAGATCCATATGGCGGGCGGACCACCGAAGCTCCCTCACCTGTAAGATTTACAAGCTGTTCATCCACTCTTGCAATTTCTGAACTGATCTCATCCGAAGAAAGAGTCGCCAGATCCTTATGGTCATAAGTGTGGTTTCCAAGTTCACAGCCCAGTTTCTTCATGCGTTTTACTTCGTCCGGAAAACTGGCAATCTCAGTACCCACCATAAAGAAAGTTGCCTTTGCATTATTTTCTTCCAGACAGTCCAGAAGACGGTCTGTAAAAGAACTGGGACCATCATCAAAAGTAAGGGCGACCGACTTCTTTGCCGTAGATGTACCGGACTTGTCAGAGGTGTCTGACTTACCTGAAGATTTCTTCTTCGAGGATTTTTTCTTTGGTGTATAATCTTTCAGAGAACCATCTGTATCCAGTTCATAAGTTTTCTTATCTATTATTACAGTCCCTGTCTGCAGAATGCCATCCATATCAAAATAATACCGCTTCTTTCCGATATCTGTCCAGCCTGTCTGCATAATACCGGTCTCATCCATATAGTACTGTTTCCCGTCTGTATCTGTGAACCATCCTGTGTATGGTTTATCATCCACCAGAAACATCCAGTTACTTCCGCTGGAAGCCCAGCTGCCCTCTGATGCCTCAGGCGAGATATCAGTGCTTAATGCAGGACCGCCCGGAGAAGTCTCAGATGAATCTGAAGAAGTGCGTCCAAACAGTTTCCCGGAAGAAGAATCCGTAAAATTATCATTGCTATCAGTCAATGTTTCCTCAGAAGTAAACTCCGCAGAATCCTGATCTTCTGACACGAAAGCTCCGGCATCGCTGATGGCATCTGCCTGTGAAGTCACAGCGGAAGAACGGGTGAAAATTCCTCCAAGTATCAGACACAGAATAACAGAAAGTGCGATCAGCCACCGGTTTGTACGTGGTAAATTATCTGACATGAAAGCCTCCTTTTTGATAAAATCAGTGACAAAAAAGATATCCTGTCATTCGATATCATACAATAAAATCTGACAAAATACAAGGCGATTCCCCATTCCTGCCCTTTTGAAAAAAATTCCAGAAAAATTTCACCGTTGATAAGATGTACAAAAAATTATATAATAGAACAATGGACGAAAAAATCAGAATAAACAAATATTTAAGCGAGGCAGGCATATGCTCCAGACGGGAAGCCGACCGGATGATCGAAGAGGGAAGGATTACGGTAAACGGAAAAAAAGCAGAAAGCGGTCAGAAAGTCAGCCTGGAAGATGAGGTCTGTGCAGACAATATACCTGTCCATAAAAATGAAAAAAAAGTACTGCTTCTTTTTAACAAACCCAGAGGGATCGTGTGCAGTACAAAGCAGCAGTTTGATGAGACAACGGTAACAGATTATCTGGATTATCCTCTGCGTGTTTATCCTGTGGGCAGACTGGATAAAGAATCACAGGGCCTTCTCCTTCTGACAAATGAAGGAGATCTGGTCAATAAGATCATGCGCGCCGGAAACTATCATGAGAAAGAATATTTTGTGACAGTGAATAAGCCGGTGGACAGGGAATTTGTCCGAAGGATGAGCAAGGGAGTCCCTGTTCTTGATACAGTGACCAGACCATGCAGAGTGGTGCAGACAGGAGAATGCAGCTTTCGGATCATTCTGACACAGGGACTGAACCGGCAGATCCGCAGAATGTGCCGGTATCTGGGATATGAGGTACAGAAGCTGAAAAGGATCAGGATCATGAATCTGACTCTGGACGGGATCAGAGAAGGCGAATACAGAGAGATCACAGCACAGGAATGGGAAGAACTGAACCATTTACTGGAATCTTCCACAAGTGAAACAGTGATCAGAACAGGAGAACAGAATGGAAACAGCAGCGATCATGCGAATGAAAGAGCTGGTGCAAAAGCTGGACAGGGCAGCAAAGGCGTATTACCAGCAGGATACAGAGATCATAAGCAACAGAGAGTACGATCAGATGTACGACGAGCTTCAGGCTCTGGAGAAAGAGACAGGCACTGTTCTGGCAAACAGCCCAACCATAAGCGTAGGGTACGAGGCAGTTGACCAGCTTCCAAAAGAAGAACACGAATCCCCCATGCTGTCTCTGGACAAGACTAAGGACAGAGAAGTTCTGAGGGAATTTATCGGGGAACACAAAACGCTTCTGTCATGGAAGCTGGACGGACTGACGATCGTTCTTACCTACGAGAATGGAGGACTTGCCAAAGCAGTTACACGTGGAAACGGTGTGACAGGAGAGGTTGTCACCAATAATGCCAGAGTATTTAAGAACGTTCCTCTTAAAATCCCGTATCAGGGAAGACTGGTGTTACGCGGGGAAGCGATCATTACCTATTCAGACTTTGAACGGATCAATGAATCCATAGAAGACGTTGATGCGAAATACAAGAATCCGAGAAACTTATGCAGCGGTTCTGTCCGCCAGTTAAACAATGAGATCACAGCCCGCAGGAATGTGCGTTTCTACGCATTTACGCTGGTAAGCGCCGACGGGGTTGATTTCCATAATTCAAGAGCCCGGCAGTTTGAATGGCTGAAAGAACAGGGATTTGATGTAGTGGAATACAGGACAGTCACAGCTTCAACGCTGGATGAAGCCATGGAATATTTTTCAACTGCGATCACTGAGAATGATTTTCCGTCGGACGGACTGGTTGCTCTTTATGATGATATTGCATACGGAGATTCCCTTGGAAGAACGGCGAAATTTCCCAGAAATGCTTTTGCATTCAAATGGGCAGATGAGATCAGAGAAACCCATCTTCTGGAGATCGAATGGAGCCCGTCAAGAACAGGGCTGATCAATCCGGTGGCTGTTTTTGAACCGGTTGAGCTGGAGGGAACCACTGTGAGCCGCGCCAGCGTACACAATGTGAGCATTCTAAAAGAATTGCAGCTTGGTATCGGGGATACGATCACTGTATATAAAGCAAATATGATCATTCCGCAGATTGCAGAAAACCTCACACGCAGCAGTAAACTGGAAATTCCGGATACCTGCCCTGCATGTGGCCATGGAACACAGATACAGAAGGTAAATGATGTGGAGGCACTTTACTGTACAAATCCTGACTGTGCCGCAAAGAAGATCAAATCCTTTGCACTTTTTGCAAGCAGGGATGCCATGAACATTGACGGACTGTCAGAAGCAACACTGGAGAAATTCATTGCAAGAGGCTTTATTCATGATTTCGGAGATATTTTTGAGATTGGAAAGCATCGTGATGAGATTGTGGAGATGGACGGATTCGGGGAGAAATCCTTTGAGAACCTGATGACCAGCCTTGATAAAGCTAAGGAGACTACTCTTGCGAAGGTGATCTACAGCCTTGGAATCGCCAATATCGGTCTTGCCAATGCAAAAGTGATCTGCAGGCATTTTGATGATGATCTGGAGAAGATCCGTCATGCAGATAAAGAGGAAATCAGCTCTATTGATACCATCGGACCGGTAATTGCCGGAAGTCTGACTGATTATTTTTCAAACGAGGATAATAACAGAAAACTGGATCATCTGATGAGCCATCTGACTGTTAAGAAAGAAGAAAAGACAGGTGAGCAGATTTTCCGGAACATGAATTTCGTTATCACAGGAAGTGTGGAGCACTTTGCAAACAGAGCACAGGCAAAGGAATTTATTGAGTCTCTGGGAGGCAAGGTGACCGGATCAGTAACATCGAAGACGAACTACCTGATCAATAATGACACAACTTCCAATTCTTCAAAGAATAAAAAAGCCAAAGAACTGGGAATTCCGATCCTTTCTGAAGAAGATTTCCTGAAGATGGCACAACAATAAAATAATAAGAACAGGAGATAAGATAATGCCAATTAAAATACAGAGCGATCTGCCAGTAAAAGAGATTCTGGAAAAAGAAAATATTTTCGTGATGGATGAGTCACGTGCATCCCATCAGGATATCCGCCCCATTCAGATCCTCATTCTGAACCTGATGCCTCTGAAAGAGGAGACAGAGCTTCAGCTTCTGCGTTCCCTTTCCAACACACCGCTGCAGGTAGATGTCACCTTTATGGCAGTACAGAGCCATGAAGCGAAGAATACATCTGTGAGTCATCTGAATAAATTTTATCAGACATTTCCGGAACTGAAAAATAACAAATATGATGGAATGATCATCACAGGTGCTCCTGTAGAGCAGATGGAATTCGAAGAGGTAGACTACTGGAAGGAACTGGTAGAAATCATGGACTGGACAAACACCCATGTTACCTCCACCATTTATCTGTGCTGGGCTGCACAGGCAGGACTCTACCACCACTATGGACTGAAAAAGCGCAAACTTGATAAGAAGATGTTCGGTCTTTTCTGGCATAAAGTGATGAACCGTAAGATTCCGCTGGTACGCGGATTCGACGATATGTTCCTTGCACCTCATTCCAGACATACGGAAGTTCCCATCGAGGATATCCATAACTGTAAAGAGCTGACAGTGCTTGCTGAATCCGATGAAGCAGGGCTTTTCCTTGCAATGGCAGACGGCGGCCGCAAGATCTTTGTAATGGGACATCCGGAATATGATCGTGTGACTCTTGATGGTGAGTACAAACGTGATGTCAGCAAAAACCTGCCCATCGAAATCCCGGAGAATTATTACAAAGACAACAACCCGGAAAACAGACCGCTCCTTATGTGGAGAGCACATGCGAACAACCTGTATACAAACTGGCTGAATTACTATGTCTACCAGTCAACTCCGTTCGACCTGTATGGAACACCGGATTTCAGCGAGATTTAAAAGGTTTGCGAGAAGTTCAATTTCACTATCTTACCGTATTTTTACGCATCTTTATGAAAAATGGTGTCAAAATGGTGTCAAAACTGTGAGAAAATGGTGTCAAAACTGAACAGTAACCGGATATCTATATTCGTTTTGTCAGAATCAAAAACAGGTTGCTGAACAGACATAACCTATATTATAATGTACATATAACCAAACTCACTTGGAGGTGATAATATGCCATTACTTGAAGAGGAATATAGAAAAGAAGAGAAGATTAATGGTGTAATCTATGATATGTCACCATCACCAAATTATCAGCATGGGCTTGTAGATGGTAATATTTATCGAATCATATCAACCGGTTTACAGGGAACACTGTGTTTAGCATTCATGGAGAATCTGGATTATAAATATCATGCACAGGAGAATAATGATTATGTGATACCAGATGTGATGATTATATGTGATCGTAAGCATTTGAAAGGTGGTTCCTATACTGGTACACCCAGATTTATTGTGGAAACTCTTAGCCCGGCAACAGCATTAAGAGATATGACTGTGAAGAAAGAAATTTACCAGGCAGCAGGTGTAGAAGAGTATTGGATCATCTCACCGAAAGAAAGAGCAGTACAGATTTATTATCTTGAGGATGGTAAATATGATTTGAAGTATAGCTATATCTTGCAGGATGATCCAGAAGAAGAACATTATAATGCAGATACAGTGGTGACACTGAAAGATTTTCCGAAAATCTCCATGACATTGGCAGAGATGTTTGAGAATGTAGAATAATATGAGCAGCATGAAAGCCCTCGGGAGTTAATCCTGGGGGGCTTTTGGTATAGCCAAATCCGTTGAAGTATGTTATTATATGCATCAGTTCTCAGAATCGGGAATATTCAGTTGAGATAAGAAAGGACACAACAATCATATGAACATAGGAAACAATATAGGAAATATCATGAAGATCACAGGCGCATGGAACACCTTTAAGAGCAATCATCCCAAGTTCCCGGCATTCTGTCAGGCAGTTTCACGCAAAGGACTTAAAGAAGGAAGCATTATTGAAATTGCGATCACCACTCCTGAGGGAGAGAAGATAGAGACAAACCTGAAAGTAAAGGACAGTGACCTGGAATTACTGAAACAGTTGTCTGACCTGAAAATGTGAAAAAGTTTACAAAAATTTTATTTGAATAACAGGTATAAATCTGCTATAGTATTCTATGTTGGTTAAGTTGATTATTATTCGTTCCCATATATAAGAATGATAGGTTCTCAAAAGAAAGAAGAGGAAGAAAATTGCGTAAAAAATCACATATTTTATTAGCAAGATACCTTGCGGATCAGATGCAGACCACAGCAAGCCTGCAGTCTCACAGAAAGGCTTTCTGCCTGGGCAGCATTCTGCCGGATATCAAACCGTCCTTTATCACCAGAAGACACGAGTTCTACGGAACATTTGAAGATGTCAAGAACCGGATGAAAGAACTGGCAGATATCAGACCGGATGAGAGTAACCAGAGAGTTTACTGGCGGCGGTTCGGCGAAGTGATCCACTATATGGCGGATTATTTTACCTTTCCTCATAACAAAACATATACAGGAAGCTTCAGCCAGCATAATCATTATGAGAAAGTACTTAAGAACAGACTGAAAGAATGTATACAGCAGGGAGAAGCATATGCATATCTGGAACCGGCCATCCGCTTCGCTGATTTCTCCACCCTGATCGATTATATCGAAGCTACTCATGAGAAATACCTCAACAAGCTCCGCAGCGTGGAAGAGGATATCCGCTTTATCCTGAATATGTGTTTTCAGGTAGTGCAGGGACTGATACAGATCTGTATTGGTAATAAGAACTTTGCAGGAGCCATTCAGGCAGCCTGACAGAGATACGCTAAGAATACAGGAAGGCTGTGTGGAAATCATATCCGCACAGCCTTCCTGTATTCTGAAACATATCTTCCTCACTGCTTGTTGCTTTTCGCAACTTCTGCAGGGGGACTTACTTGATTCGGTTAAAATGTGACAAAAAAATGAATTTTGGTCAAATCTGGAATTTACCTGCCCTGAGCTGTTGATTTCAAAAAATGATTATGCTAGAATAAAACAGGTTAATATTTCGGGATAATTCACTTATGAAATAACATAATAATGTGAAAAGTAATTTAGACAGTATGCCCTTATAAACAGGGGGTAAGGACATGCTCACAGTAAGAAGGGAGCAATTTAGATATATGAAAAACAAGTATCTTACCAGATTCTTATGTCTGACATTGATGTCAGGAATGGTATTATCCGGTCCTGCGTCCGTACTTGCAGCAGAGGATACTGCTGCGTATACAGCAGACGGTTCTGATTTCAGCGATTCCGGTGATTTTGATTCAGGATCAGAGGATCCGGCGCCGGCAGATCCGACTCCTGCAGAGCCAACACCTGCGCCGGTAGATCCGACACCTGCAGACCCGACACCTGCACCGGTAGATCCGACACCAACAGATCCGACACCAACACCTGCAGAGCCAACACCTGCACCGGCAGATCCGACTCCGACACCAACAGATCCGACTCCGACACCTGCGAATCCTACACCAACACCGTCTTCACAGATTACGAAGGCAGCCCAGGATGTGATCGACAGAATCAAAGAGTTGAACGCACAGACCATCACGCTGGAGAAGAAAGCCACTGTTCAGAGCATCCGCACTGCATATAATGCCCTGTCTGATACAGAGAAGGCACAGGTTTCTAATTATAATCTGCTGGTTCAGGCAGAAGCGACTATTGCTCAGCTGGAAGCGCAGAAGAACAATGCGAATACGAATAATCCATTTACGAGTAATACCAGTGCTGCACAGACCGGAACTCCGGTATATTATGCGTCCAATATCCACGCAGGTAAGGATTTCTATCTGGACAGCCTGAAGAATAACTACAATCTGACCTTCTCAGATGATTTCGCTTCTGTTATGGATGAGATCGAGAAGGAATATAAAGAGAAGAACAAAGTAGCAGATGCCAGCGATGTAAACGGCAGCAAGACCACCACATCTGCAGACAGTCTTCTGGTAAGAAACTGGCAGGATATCCTTGCAGTCTATGTATATCAGCAGAGCCAGGACGGAAAAACAGAATTTACCCTGGATTCTTCCTGCAAGAAAGACCTTGCGAAAATCTTTGCAGAGATGAACCCGATCGTAAGGGACAAGCAGGATATCACTCACGTTACATACGCTAATCGTAAAATCAACTACTATATTAAGAAAAATAAAATCGCAAAAAAGGATCGTACGATCCTTAAGAAATATGTGGAGACAGACTGCAAACTCCTCTGCGCGGTAGTAACAGCTGCCAACGGTTTTGTCCGCGAGAGTGTAGGGGATGACGTTTCCGAGGAAAGAGTAAATGTTATTTCCGCAGCCTATTCACTGGTTGGTAAAGTCGGTTACTTCTGGGGCGGCAAATCCACAGTGATCGGTGAAGATCCAGGCTGGGGAACCAGCGAGAAGGTATCAGCCGAGGGAAGCAAGAGCACCGGAACCATCCGCGCATACGGACTGGACTGCAGTGGTTTTGTCACCTGGGCAGTGATCAACGGATATCAGGATAAAGCAATGCAGGAAGCTGTAGGCGACGGAACTTCCGATCAGTGGGAGAAAGCAAACGTGGTAACTGAGGCAGATGCACAGCCCGGAGATCTGGTGTTCCAGAAAGGACCGGAAGCAGGAAGCGATAATCATGTAGGTATTCTCTGCGGTAAAACAGACGCAGGTGACTGGATCGCAGTACACTGCTCCTCTGGCAAGAATGGAGTAACAGTAGGCGAAGCATACAGTGCAAGCTTCCGTTACATCCGCCAGCCATCCTTCTACCCGACACAGGAACAGGTTCAGGAAATGCAGAGCAGCAGTACGGTAAGCACAACAACAGGTGATGCAGCAGTTTCCACAGGAACAGATATCTTTTCTGCAAATGTGACAGTAAGCAATACTCTGCAGGATGCGATGAAGTCAAATACTTCCGACTCAACAGGATTCACAACATCAGGATCCACTGAGAAGACTTCCATCCTTCCGGATAAGATTGATCTGTCAAAAGAGAAAGTCGCTGTATTTAAGGCAAAATAAAATGTATAAAAGAAGAGAAAGTCATACAAAAAAGTCTGGCTTTCCCTTCTTTTTTGTTTGTGTGTAAACTTTTTTTAGCTGTTAACTTAAACGGTTAAGCAAAAACTGACGAATTTGCTTATTGGCCTGCGGAATATGCTTCAAAAGCGAAAAAAATATTCGAAAATATGGAAACAAAAATTGACAAAGTGTACGAAATATGTTAACTTTAAACCAATAATATAATGTCAGATAAAAAAAGGAGAAATTCCTTCTTTTTTGTTGCTGATATTACAGTAAAATCTGAAGATGAGACACCAACAGATGATTTGTTCTGTAAACAGTGAACACACTGTTGTGTTCGGAAAAGAGATACACAGATGGCATTAAGACGTGAGAGAATGAGGCTTGGTGACATGCTCATCAGGCAGAATGTACTGACTGAAGATGAATTAAAGAAAGCCCTGGAATTGCAGAAGGGAAGCGGCAAGAAGATCGGTGAAGTTCTGGTAGATAATGGCTTTATCACTGAGGATATGATCGTTCGTGCCCTCCAGATGCAGCTGGGGCTTAAAGTCGTTCAGCTGACAGGCGTGACGATCCCGAAAGAAGTCCGAAACCTGGTCAGTGTGGACATTCTTAAGAAATATACCTGCATTCCTTTTGAACTGGATCCCTACAACGCCAATATCCTTCATCTGGCAATGGCAGATCCGATGGATATGGCTGCAATCGATGACATCTCTATCGTGACAAACCTGCAGATAGAGCCTTACATTGCTACAACCAGAGATATTCTTGCGGCAATCGACAGATGCTACGGCGCATCGGAGACACTGGATGCAGCCAGACGATTTACTCAGGAGAGGGCACAGCTTCGTGGAGGAGCAGCAGACGACGATACAGATACGGATGTAAGTGATGCACCTATTGTGCAGCTGGTGCGTTCCCTTATTGAACAGGCAATCCGCCAGAGGGCCAGTGATATCCATATCGAAGCTCTGGAGAACAAAGTCCGCATCCGTTACAGGATCGACGGTGCACTCTATGAGCGTATGGTATATGACAACAGCCTTCTTCCTGCGATTTCCACCCGTATCAAGATCCTTGGAGGCATGGATATCTCAGAGAAAAGGAAACCTCAGGACGGACGTATGTCCATTATGGTAGACAGACAGGATTATGATATCCGAATTTCCTCTCTGCCTACTGTACACGGAGAGAAGATCGTAATGCGACTCTCTTCAAAACTGAACCTTACACGTAACAAGAAAGATCTGGGACTTCCACCCGATGAGATGGAACGTTTCAACCATATGCTAGCTAGTCCTTTTGGAATTATTCTTGTAACAGGACCGACAGGAAGCGGTAAATCCACTACCCTGTATACAGCATTAAGTGAATTAAATAAAGAAGCAGTCAATATCGTAACAGTAGAGGATCCTGTGGAGGCAGATATTGAGGGCATCAATCAGGTACAGGTCAACAACAAAGTAGACCTGAATTTTGCGTCAGCCCTTCGTTCCATTCTCCGTCAGGACCCGGATATCATTATGATCGGTGAGATCCGAGACAGGGAGACTGCTGCTATTGCAGTACAGGCCTCCATAACAGGACATCTGGTTGTTTCTACATTGCATACAAATAATGCAGTAGGTACTCTGAACCGTATGGCGGACATGGGAGTGGAGAGATATCTGATCGCAGATTCTGTTGTAGGAGTTATCGCACAGCGCCTTGTGCGTAAACTGTGCAGCCACTGTAAAAAAATGCGTCCTGCCACCTCTGAGGAGAAGAGAGTGTTGAGGATGAACACACAGGAGGATGTAAATGTCTATGAACCCTGTGGCTGTGATTTCTGCAGCCATACAGGATATTACGGGCGTATCGGTGTGTTCGAGATCATGGAGGTCAATGACGAGATCCGCGACCTGATCGCAGAGAATGGCACAACAGAGGAACTGGAACGTGCAGCCAGAAACAGCGGTATGCGCACACTGAGAGAGAATGGTATCAGCTATGTGCTGAACGGCACCACCTCTGTGGAAGAGATGCTTAAGGCATCTTATGAATGATCGGGACTTATAGATTATTAATTTTACGACTATTAATATGGAAGGAATTCCTGCGGAACCGGAGTTCTCCGGAGATCCCCGGGAGTTACGAGGCAGATTAGGAAATATGTATGATTTAGATGAAATACTGATACAGTCAGTGAAGGTAAAGGCTTCCGATATCCACCTGACAACCGGTCGGCCGCCCAGCTACCGGATCGATGGTGTACTGACCCCCATAGAGGGAGAACGCCTTACCCCGCAGATGCTTGAAGACATTCTCATGCCCCTGATGGATGTCCGTCACAGAGAAGAATTACAGAACAATGGACAGACGGACTTTGCATATGCCATCTCAGGTGTGGGACGTTTTCGCGTAAATGTATTTAAACAGAGAGGAACACTTGCTTCCGTTATGCGAAGCCTTCCTTTCAATATCCCGGAACCTGAGGAACTTGGTATTCCTGCAGAGGTAGTGGAGATGACCACGCGGAAAAGAGGTCTCATTTTGGTAACAGGACCGACAGGAAGCGGGAAATCAACTACACTGGCTTCATTGATTCATGTGATCAACAGGAATTATCCTTACCATATTATTACACTGGAGGATCCAATCGAATATCTGCATAGACACGATAAATCTGTGGTAAACCAGAGAGAGATTGGAAGTGATTCTACAGATTATGCCCAGGCATTAAGAGCAGCACTTCGAGAAGATCCGGACGTGATTCTGGTAGGAGAGATGCGAGATCTGGAAACGATTTCCACTGCGATCACAGCAGCAGAGACAGGCCATCTTGTTTTCTCCACTCTGCATACGATCGGAGCAGATAAGACCATTGACCGAATTATCGATGTTTTCCCTCCAAACCAGCAGCAGCAGATCCGTATTCAGCTTGCTTCTGTGCTGGAGTGCGTAGTGTCCCAGCAGCTTCTTAAGAAAGCAGATGGAAGTGGGCGTGTGGCAGCATTGGAGGTACTTTTTGCAAACAATGCAGTGCGAAATCTGATCCGTGAAAGTAAGACGTATCAGATCGCATCCATCATGCAGACCAATAAACGTGCAGGTATGCAGACCATGGATGATGCGCTGTATGACTTATATATGAGAAAGCTTATTGATGCGGATAATGCGGTAACTTATGCTCAGGATCCGGTAAGCATGAATAAAAAAGTCAACTTTGACTTCTAACAGAGAATGATCTGGCAGACGACAAATAATTGACTGGACAGAAAGAAGTGATAAGATGCCAGGTTTTTCCTACGTGGCAGTAGACAAAAAAGGAAAAGAGAAGCGAGGAAGTATAGAGGCTGATACCAGGGAAAAAGTTGTAGACATTCTGAAGAATGACGGTCTCATCCCGGTCTCTGTCAAAGAACAGGGAGCCTTGAATAAAGAAATAGATTTTTCCATAGGAAAGAAAGTAAAGCCGCGAGATCTGAGTGTATTCTGTCGCCAGTTTGTCAGCATTACCCAGGCGGGTGTGCCGATGAAAGAAGCCTTGCAGATGCTCTCAGAGCAGACTGAGAATAAATGGCTGAAACGGGCGATTTCGGAAGTACTTCTCAGTGTGGAGAAAGGTAATACGCTGGCGGATTCCATGAGAGGACAGGCGGATGTATTTCCGCCGATGCTGATCAACATGGTAGAAGCCGGTGAGAATTCCGGTAGTCTGGAGATGGCTTTTTCACGAATGGCAGTACAGTTCGAGAAGGAAGCCAAGCTGAAAGCTACGATCAAGAAAGCAACGATTTATCCGATCATTCTGATCATTGCAGCGATCGGTGTTGTTGCGGTTATGATGCTGTTTGTTATCCCGATCTTCATTGATATGTTTGCAGATCTGGATGTGGAGATGCCGGGAATTACCATGTGGGTTATGAATACCAGCAAATGGGTAACAGCTAACTGGTACCTGATCCTGGCAGGAATTATTATTGTAGTTGTGGCATACAAGCTGATCTACAAGACAGAACAGGGCAGACTTAGCATTGATAAAATCAAGATGAAGATGCCACTGTTCGGTAAGCTGACAGTGAAAACCGCATGTGCACAGTTCGCCAGAACCATGAGTACGCTGTTATCATCCGGTATTTCAACGATTGATGCGTTGGAGACAGTGGCGAAGATCGTCAACAATATTCATTATACAAATGCGCTGATGAAAGCACGTGAGGAAGTTATGAAAGGTATTCCACTTTCCGAGCCTCTGGTTGCATCCGGGATCTTTCCTCCGATGGTATGTCATATGACTGGAATTGGTGAGGAGACTGGTAATATTGAGGACATGCTGGAGAAGCTGGCGGATTATTATGATGAAGAAGTTGAGATGACTACTCAGAGCGTGCTGGCGGCTATGGAACCGTTGATTATTGTATTTATGGCGTTGGTTGTTGGTACACTGGTTATCGCGGTTATTTCGCCGATTGGGGCTATGTATAATGGATTGGATAATCTGTAAGTTTCTTGCGATTGGGAACCGCATTAAAAGTTTCTGAAGAATTTGGATGTTTCACAGCTTGCATAGGGGCTGTGTTCATCATAGAAATCATATAAATGTCGTGTTTTCTTAATGACATGGAAGGGGGCGCGTGGAAAAAGCGGGATTTAAGTGATTTTTGATTAAAAGAAGAAATGATATTGCCGGGTGGACGCTCCGAGACGTAGATGTATTTGCCTACGGCTTCGGGGCCAGTCATGCTAAGTATGACTAAGACTCCTGCAGATGTAGGCAAATACATCTACATCTCGGAGCTGGTATTGGCAGTATTTTGATAAACAATATTTCTTCTTTTAATAAAACAAAGACAAAATGTAACAAGAAAACTGAATAACGAGTTTATAAACATAACTCCCTCCCTCCTGGAAAAATATCTTCTCGGAATTCTAAGCCTTGATTTTTCAAGGCTTAGAATTCCGAGAAGATATGATTTTTACAGGGGGGGGGGTGGAGAGCCCGTCAGGGTTCTCGCTCGTTGAATCAATCATCGGATAGTGACATTCGTGATGACAGCAACAGGAGAGTTATGTATTCATCGAAAAGTTGAATATATTGTCTGGCATGTAAAATGTGCTGCTCTTGTATCTTTCGACACGATATGACTCTATCCGGATTGAAAAAATTAAATTAGTTTTGAAGGAGAATGAGTTATGTTTAAATTTCTGAAAGACAGAAAGAAAGATAACAAGGGATTCACTCTTGTTGAGTTGGTTATCGTAGTTGCTATCCTGGCAATTCTGGTTGGTATTCTGGCACCGCAGTATACTAAGTATGTTGAGAAGTCAAGAAAAGCTGCAGATGCAGCAAACCTTGAGAATCTTGTAACTGCATTTAAGACTGCTGCTTCCGATGGTGAAGATAAGGTTCCTGCTGGCGATTATACAATAACAATTAATAATGCAGCTGCAAGTGGTAGTACAGCAACAACATTATCAGGTGATGATAGTAATAATACAGTAGCGGGTATTATTACATCTTATGCTGGAGAAAATTGGCAGAACACAAAGCTAAAATCTAAAAAATGGACAAGCGACGGATCTGATGATAGTACTAAGCTTGTAACAAGTATTAGTGCTAAGTTAACCGTTGGAATTGATGGTTCAGTTACTGTTGATTATACTCCTGATACAATCAAAGATCAGTCAAATAAATAATATATTTTTAAACGTTGTCTTATCTTATAAATGCTGGATTTAATTTTTCGATGAATGCATAACAATCCATAGTTATGCATAAACGATGTTGCTATCTCGGTATAACGAATGTTAAGGAGATAGTACAATGTTAAAATTATTTAACAGAAAGAAAAAAGATAACAAAGGTTTTACATTAGTGGAACTTGTAATTGTAGTTGCAATTCTTGCAATTTTAGTTGGATTACTTGCACCGCAGTATACAAAGTATGTTGAAAAATCAAGAAAATCAGCTGATGCTAGTAATCTTGAAGAAATTGTAAAAGAACTTAAAGTTGTTGCGAGCGATCCGCAGTATTCTGTTCAGGCGGGAACATATACAATTGTAATGAGCCATACTAATGGAACTACTATTACTTTGACAAATGCTAGTGGTACAGTATCTACAACAACAACTGATTTATGGACAGCTGGAATGAGCAGTTTGCTTGAGGGAAATTGGACTACTGCAACTGACAATTTATCAATGTCTAATAGCGATTTAAAGTTAAAATCTAATAAATGGGTCGCTGCTACTGGAAATGATGCAGTTGCAACTGTTACTGGAAATGATATTGGAGCAAGCATTGTAATTGGTGCTAATGGACAGATGACAGTTAAATATAGCCCAACAACTCTTAAAAGTGGCACAAATTAGAAATTAAAAAGGGTAATGAATATTTAGCTAATTGAAAGGAAATAACCTATGCTATTTTTCCTAGAACTCACCCCCTACATAATAATCTTCATATTCGGAATCACCATCGGCAGTTTCCTGAATGTCTGCATCTACCGAATCCCTCTCGGTGAGTCGATAGTGACGGCCCCCTCCCACTGTATGACCTGTGAGCGGAAACTGAAGTGGTATGATATGGTTCCGGTGTTTAGTTGGTTGGTGTTAGGTGGTAAGTGTCGTAACTGTAAATCAAAAATTTCAGTACAGTATCCAATCATAGAGGGTGTCAATGGCATCCTCTATGTGATGATATGTGCAGTGAATGGCCTCGAATGGAGCAGTGTGATTTATTGTTTCATGGCGTCAGCCCTTCTGGTTCTGAGTATCATTGACTGGCGTACTTATGAGATTCCGTTTGGAATCAATGTATTCCTGTTCGTACTTGGCATAGCAATGACAATCCTTGACAGAGGAAATCTTGTAGAGCATCTGATTGGAATGATCTGTGTCAGTGGTCTGCTGGGGATTTTGTATCTGTTAACTGGTGGCAGAGCTATTGGCGGGGGAGATATCAAGCTGATGTTTGCCTGCGGCCTGATCCTTGGATGGAAGCTGATCTTGCTCGCTTTTTTCCTGGGATGTATTATTGGTTCAGTGGTTCATATCATTCGTATGTCTGTAAAGAAAGCAGGACGTATGCTTGCGATGGGTCCATATCTGTCAGCGGGGATTTTGCTGGCTGCTTTATGGGGCAATGCATGGATCAACTGGTATCTGTCATTACTGGGATTGTAAAATTTTAACTGGAAATCGAAAAGTTTTTCAGTTAGAAAAATATATTTTAGCCGTGAGTTAGAATGTATTTTTGTAACCGAAAAATACGAGAGCAGCTGTTTGAAAAAATGGCAGGCTCTCATACGGAGGAACGCACAAATGGCGAAAATTTTAAGCATAGAAGTAGAGGCATCTCAGGTCAGAGTTGCGGAAATCGAAGTACGTGGTAAGAAAGGCAGGATTTTTAACTGTTTCTGCATTCCGGCACCTCAGGGAGCGGTGGAAGATGGACAGATCCGGGATACCAAAAGTCTTGCAGAAGTTTTGAGGGAAGAACTTTCTCAGAGAAAGATAAAGACAAAAAAGGTATATTTTGCAACTGGTTCTACCAGAATTGCCAGCAGAGAAGTTCGGATTCCGTTTGTAAAGACAAACAGGATTCAGAGCATCATTGAGGCAAATGCTACAGATTATTTTCCGATTGATGTAACGAAATATATCTTATCTTACAGCGTAACAGATGTAGAGACTCAGAAATCAGAAGATGGAAAAGAAGAAACCAAACAGTATCATCTGATGGTTTATGCGGCGCCGAAAGCGATTTCTGCAGCTCATAGTGAATTTGCTGAGAATGCCGGACTGACAATGGCTGGCATTACCTATACAGGTGACAGTGTTTATCATGCTGTCAGGGGAGAATATGCGACAGGAACACATATTCTGGTGAAGATTGAATTAAAAGGAACCAGCATCAGCATTATCAATAATGGCGAACTGGCTTTGCAGCGTAACATCAACTATGGTGTAGACAGCGCTGTTGAGACAGTGAGAGCTTTTCCTGAATTCGGAGACAGACTGGATGTGGGAGAAGCGCTGGAAGTACTTTGTAATAGAAGATGTATCAATTCTGCCCTTGACATGATGCCTGCAGATGAAATGACTTCTGATGAGGACAGAATGCTGGAAACAGCCAGAGCAGAAGTAACAGAGAGCCTGAGATATATGATCGGAAATATTTCACGAATCATGGACTATTATATTTCCCGCCATACAGATGCGACTTTTGAAACGATTGACTGCTGTGGTCTTGGCGCGCAGGTGCAGGGACTGATGGAGCTTCTTACCAATGAGCTTGGCCAGCCTGTAAAAGTTCTGGAAAAGGTGGAGAATTTTGCCCTGCCGTCCAGTGCCGAGAATGAGGACGCTTACCTTTATGCTGCGGTTATGGCACCAGGTATTTCAGGCGTAAACCTGATGGAAAAGACCAGCAGAAAAGCAAAAGAAAAGAAAGATACTTTAAGCGGCGCAATCGTTATTTTTGTAGTTGGAGCTGTTGCGGGCGTTGCGCTGACAGCTGCGGGATATGCAAATCGTATTTATCAGCAGCATGAGCAGGATCGCCTGAATCAGAGGATTTCAGAAGAGAGTTCTATAGAAGATATTTACAATGCTTATAATACAGCGAAGTCACAGTACGACAATTACCAGAATATGTATCAGTACACAAATACTCCAAATGAGGGACTTAAGAACTTCATTGAGGAGATGGAGGAAAAAATGCCTTCTGATATTACAGTGGAGAGTTTCAGCTCTACCGGAAGTCAGGTCAGCTTTTCCATGCGTGTAACCAGCAAATCAGCAGCAGCAAATACGATCATGCAGCTTCGTACTTTTGACAGTCTGGCAACTGTAGCCACAACAGGAATTGATGAGGCTGAGGACGGAACTGTTTCTATGAGCGTGGCGTGTACCTATGCAGATTCGGCACCATTGGATCAGAGCACAGAATAAGGAGGCAGATTAGAATGGACATGAATATTTCTATGCGAGATAAGAAAATACTGCTGATGTTTCTGGGATTAGGTATTTTTGCAGGCGGATATTTCTTTGGATATCGTCCGCAGATGGAAGAAGCGGAGAGTATCCAGGCATCAAATGTACCGCTGCAGGAGCGTTTGAATGACCTGCTTGATCTGGCAGAGAACAGAGAGTTTTATCTGGAAGAAACAGATTCAATTAATGCAAAGATTGACGAATATACATCAGAATTTCCGGCAGATATCCGTTCTGAGGATGGAATCGTACTTGCACAAAATATGGAAAGTTCTCTGGATATGAGCATTTCCAATGTAGGACTTGGCACCAGAGAATTTATCGCAGCTTTGGACGGAAGTACAGAGGATCCGCTGATTGATATGCCTGACGAAACTTTATCAGAGCAGGCAAATGCCCAGACCCAGTCTCAGATCGATGAGATCGAAGGTACTGATACACAGGGCGAGAAAGATCTGCAGAATGCTTCTGATGCAGAGGCTGAGAACGTAGCTATGACTCTGACTACTCCAGTACTTTACCGTACACAGGACAGCATGCAGTTTACAGGCACATACGCAAGTCTTAAGGATATGGTGGATTACCTCGCAGACCAGGTTGGCAGAATGACATTAGATAATGTAAATGCTTCCTTTGATTCCACAACTGGAAATCTCACCGGAAGTATCACTGTAAACCTCTTCTCCATGGCAGGAACAGGTAAAGCTTATACAGAACCAGATGCAGGAAGCGTTGCATACGGAACCGATAACATCTTCGGAACCATCGAATCCGGTAAGAAGAGTAAGAAAAGCAAAAAAAGCAAGAAAAAAGCAGCAGAAGCAGAGTCAGCACAAAGTACAGACAACACCGCAGACCAAAATGCTTCCGGCACTGGTGCTGACGGCCAGACGACAGACAGTCAGGGAGGAGAAAATACGCAGGATGCAGCAGCCCCTGCTGATACCGCCGAACAGGCACAATAAAGGAAAGTATGTTAGAGGGGAGAAATACAAGGCCCCTCTATCTGTGTTTTTATATAGAAAGAAATTCCTTTGAGATTTTTTGATTATATTAGATAAAAATCTGGTTGACAGATAGATTATGGATATCCGATCAATTAATAAAATAACTAGTGACATAAGAGAAGGGAGCATACAGTTGGACAGAAAAAAGAATAAGAACTCAAATGCAGGTATGACACTGCTGGAAGTAATCATTGCAGTGAGCATCTTTTCCATAACTGCGATTGTGCTCCTTCAGAGCTTTGTGACTTCCAGCAGGATTAATAAGAAATCGAATTTGTATCTGGAAGCAACGACTGTAGCACAGAACATTATGGAGGAAATCAAAGCGAAGAAATTTGCAGAAGTTTCACTGGCATTCAATTATCCTCTGGACAGCAGCGGCTCTTCCAGACTGACATTCCTGGATCCTCAGAAAAGCAGGATCAATAGCGGTGCTGCAGATGAACTGGGCGTAAGGGAGGTACTGGCGGCCAAAGACAATAGCGATTCAGTAGTATATAATCCAGTGCGAAAATATACAGATGGTGTAGATGAAACGAATGTAACGGCATCTGTAATATCTACAGATAACGGTAAAACTTATAAATTCAATCCAAGAAAAACTGGAGACAATGCTTCGAAATATTACTTTGAACTTACTAATGTAAATAATAACCATGAAACATTCGATGCACTGGTGACATTTGACGGAAGTAAGGATTCCGGATATAAGAAAAAAACGTCCACGAACAGCGAAGAAGGGAAGAATGATTATCTGGCGCCGAATATATCAAACCTTGATACGGATTCTAATGCACCGTTCATTGTAGAAAAGCAGAAATATTTAGATGCATTTTCTGGAAACGATGGGTTGATAGCGAAACAATTTAAATTTGCACATGATAAATGGGAGAGTGAACTGAACGCAGCATGTGGAACTGATACTGATGCAGAAGATTATGAACAAAAAAAAGAGGCATTTATTGCACAGCATAAAGAACCTCTGGCTTCAGACCTGAATGCGGAAGAAGTATTTAATAATGCGCAAAAAACATTATTAATTACGATTGATTATGATAAAGAGACTGAGAAGGTAGAAGTAAATGCAAAATATACGATTGATGCACATGGCTATGTTTCGTCAGTAAACCCGGAATATGGAAGAATGGATTTATGCCCGTGTGGTGGAGACCCGGATCAAGAGAATAGTGATCCAACTCAAAAATATTTTTGCTCAATTGTAAGTAATCAGAATATTTATACATCCAGCGCAGATAAAGTATTAAAGAATATTTATATTTTTTATTATCCTAATTATAAATCTCAGAGTAACGTAAAACCTCTGGATAAAATTATAGTGGAAAATTTGAATAATTATCCTGTGAATTTGTATATTGCAAAACAGCAGGATGAAAACAATAAAAATTCTATTCTGACAGATGAAAATAAATATCGCATGTCGTTAGTTATAAAAGAAAATCCGGAGACTTCGAATTGGAATACGAGTCCAAGCTTATATAAAAGCCAGATAAAATTACGTACAAATCTTGATTACAATATAAGTGATATTTATGATAAATTAGACAGACCGAAAATTAACCAAATGAGTTTAACTTATCAGGACAATTCTACACCAGTAAGGCATGTTTCTGGTATAGCTGCAAAGAAAATAGTTGATTATAATGGACTGGATGATAAAAAACTGGAAGATCGTATATATACAACCAAGGTTGAAGTATATAAAGCAGGTGCAGCAGAAAAAGGATTTCCGAAAGAAGATCTGGTGGTAACATTAGATGGAACAAAAGAAGATTAGCTTTTTTCAGGAGGCATAAATGGATAAACGTGTAACAGAAAAAAAAGAATATAATAAAGGATTTTCACTGTTTACTGTTATAGTCTCAATAGCTTTTGTGGGAATTCTTGGAATGCTTGTTCTGTATATGGCGATTGCCAATTTTCATATGAAGATCACCGATTTAAAAGGAAAAGACAGTTTTTATACAGCTGAACGTGCGATTGAAGAAATTCGAGTCGGTCTTCAGGAAGAAGTTGGAGATGCTATGTCTGAAGCCTATATAGAGGTCCTTGAAACATATGATCAGTCAGGGAAAAGCCAAGACGAAGTTCAGGATGAACTGCGTCAGAAAGCATTTAGACAGAGTTTTTATGATAAATTATATGATAAAATACAGGAAAAGGTAGGACATTTAAAAGCAGATTATGTTGATCTTACTGTAGGTGATAATGAGTCATTGGAAATTGTGGAACCGACGTTGTCTCCGGCTGTAAAGCTTAATAAAGATGAGGTAAAGAAAAGTAGTAAAGTAACTTTGAAAGATTTAAAAGCAGTTTATGTAGACGAAAAAGGCCGTGCGTCTATCATAAAGACAGATATCCAGATGGGTATTCCAAGTGTAAAATTTGCAACTCCTTCTTCATTACCGGATTTAATGGGAATGGTTGTTGTAGCTAACAGCGGAATTATATGTGAAAGTGACCCTATAAAAGACATAAAATTGACAGGAAATATATATGCTGGATTACTTGATGATAGTGATGAAGGTTTTCCTAAAGATAAAAAAACAAGTCTTTTGTTAAAAAATAATATAAATTTATCTATTATTTCTGCTGATAAGTTTGTATGTGAGGGAGATATTAATCTTGCAGCGGGAAGCTCATTTACAAGCAATGCAGGTGTTGAATTATGGGCGAAAGGTCTGACGATGACATCTTCGACAGCAAGTTTGCTTGGTGATACATATTTTGCAGATGATTTAACAGTTGCTTCAGGAAATGGAAGTTCAATAACTATAGCTGGAAATTATTATGGTTATGGATCAGTAGAATCTGCTAAAAAAAGTCATTATAAAGACCAATATGAGAATTATAGTGATAAAGATTTAAGTAGTGCGATTGTTATTAATGGAAAAGCAACAAAACTTGATATGTCAGGCGTACAAAAGCTTATGCTGGCAGGAAAAAATTATATTTCTCCAAATGAGACATCAAATATTATGACTGGAGAAAGTGTTACTGTAAAGGGAACTCAGCTGGCATATTTAGCACCTACAGAAATTTTGGGAGCTGATTCTGCTGATACTTCTGGTTATACGAATCCTATGACATATGAAGAGGCAGTAGCGAAAGGTTTGGCAGGGAATGCGATTCCTGTTAAATGGGATACTCCTGTGGAAGTATGGAATGGAAAAACTTTGCGGGATATTGGGGTTGATTCAGAGAATCCGATAAAACAAGTATTTTATCCAGATAATGCAAGTGGAACAGTTGTTTATTATTATCTTAATTTTACTGATGAAACAAATGCAGCTAAGTTTATGAGGGAGTATTATCAGGAAAATCCAGACATAAAGAAGCAGATGGACAAATATTTGGCATTCTATTTTAATGGTGAAAATTCGGGTATTTATGTAAAAGACAGTGAAACATATTTACTTTATGTCACAAACGGAAATATTCTTTCTTATTCCGGCGAGGATGAAGAGGGAAAAATGTACAGTGCAACACATCCGAAGCTGACAAATAAACTGATACAGGATCAGGTTGATTATCAGGATGAGTGGTTTGCACTTAATCGTAAGATGGTTAGCAATTATAATGATTTGGAGACAAGTGTATCGGATTCTGATAATACAATACCGCCACATAATGAGGCAGATCCATCAAGTACCGTATTTGATAATTTGGTAAATGAGGAGAAGCTTAAAGCGTTTGTTCAAAATGAAACTGGACAAAAATATCAGTATCCCAAAGGTGATTCTCCTAGTGTGATCATGTGCAATAATGGAAGTCAGGGAACAAATACAACACTTGAGATTACAAGTAAAGAAGCAGAAAGCGTCAGACTGGTTGTTTGCACTGGAGACGTTGAAATTGCAAAAGATGTGCAATTCAGAGGGATTATCATGGCAAAGGGAAAGATTATAATGAATCCGGGCGTACAACTGGAAGCTGCACCACTGGAAGCAGCGAAAGTATTTCAGTCACAGATTGAAGATGAAAATTCAAATGGACAGACATTAAAAGCACAGGATTTCTTCTGGCATGGAAATGAATATGTACTTGGAAATACTACGAATGATATTCAAAATAAAGATGGAGAATTAGCAACATATGATCTGGCAGATTGTGTAACTTACAGTAACTGGAAGAAAGAATAAAAGTTAAAAAGAGGTGGAATCAGAAATGCGAAAGAAAAATAAGGGATTTACATTGGTGGAAATGGTTGTAACAGTGTCTATATTTGCCATATTTCTCGGAATTCTGGTTCCATCTTTAAATTCTATTATTGGATTTCGTGTTCAGAGAGCAGCTAATTCTATTGCATCTGCGCTGGACAAAACTAAAATTGAAGCATCTAACCGTCTTGTGGGCGAAATGAGACTTGAAAAACGTGCAAATGGATATTATATAAGCTATATTCTTGATCGTGGAAAAGTAGACGGAAAAGAAAATATTAAATGGAACGAGGATGAAGAAAAAATTGCTCCAGCCAAAACTCTTATCAGTTATAAGGTTGAGAATAGTGATGAAGAAATTCCATTAAATGTAGGAGACAGTATTATTATTACTTATAAAAGAGAGACTGGAGGATTTCTGCCTTTACAGAATCAGAACGAATCATATTGGAATGATCTGGATGTAGCCGGAATTTTGGAAAAAGGATTTACAGGGGGAGATTACTGTAGTCAGATCATTATCAGCGGGGGCGGAAGAAAAAGAATAATTAACCTTTTTAAAGATACCGGGAAATATGAAATTCAGGCAGGATAATAGATAAAGGAGCGGTAACATGAGCAAGCATAAGAAGCAAAACGTGAAAGAAGATAAAGGTTTTACATTAATAGAAATGATTGTAACAGTTGCTATCATTGCAATTTTTTCTGGTGTAGTTTTGAATCTTATTATAAGTAGTTCAAGTTCATACCGAAATACATCCAGCAACGCAAAAGTTCAGATGGAAACACAGGAGACTTTTGATAAAATAGAGGATATGATCATTAATGCAAACCGCAATTTATATTATTTTACTGCCGACAAAAAGGCTATCAGTAATGATATTAAGGGAAAAGGCGCAGAAAACAGTTCTGGTGGTAAAATATTTATGGTTTCAGCTGGAGATGATTCAGAGCCAGATAGCCAGACAGATGATGACGAAGATGTAGCGGTTATGTCTGCAAGTAATACCGATACAGGCAATACAGCAATAGATTTGGGAAATACGGAGAATACAACAACAGTATTAAAAAATGAAAACGACAGACAGTGCATTGTCTGGGAAAAATCAACAGGTGAAGTTAAATATGTTCATTATGTAAAAGTGGAAAATAGCTGGAAAAGAATATCTCAGGAAGATGAAATTCTTGCAACGGGAATTCTGGATTTTCGTGCAGATATTTCAAAAGCTCTTAGTGATAGGATTGTCCGCTTTCAGCTGACAACTCAGAACGGTACAAAAACAATTGAAACACTTCACAGTGTAAGTCTGCGAAACGAGTTAGGAATTTCCGAGCAAATAGACATTGATCCGGAGATAGATCCGGTAGAACCAATACCAACTGAAACACCAACACCGGAACCAACGAAAGAACCAACACCAATTGAACTTAAAGCAGATATTGACTCAATTTTAATTGGTGCAGGAAATACGGTAGATTTAAATAAAATTATAAAATGGACGTTGCGTTATGATGATGGAACACAGAAACAGTCGGACTTGAATTTAAATTGGAAATCTAATAAAGACTTTGGTAATATTACATCAACGGGTAAAATTATTATTTCTTCAGATGCCGGAACTGAATCAAGTGGAGAATTAGAAATTACAGTTACGGACATAGATTCTGGTATATCTGGAACAGTGAAAGTTCGTATTGCCAGAATAGATATAAACAATCCTGAAAAGGGTGGAACCTATGCGGTAGGTGATGATAGGTCGCTTTCATATGTATACATGGAAGGCGGAACAAAAGTTGATAATGTAAAGGCAACAATAAATACGATACAAAAGCCAGAAGGTACTGAAGATTATAGCGGAGAGGGTCAGTTTGAACAAATAGATATTGGTACTTGGAGTGTCAAGGCGGAAATTGATTTATCCAGTAGGAATGGGTATGGTATAGTTAAAGATCAGAACACATTTTATGTTGGTGATAGATTGACGGGAGACGGTGAGATTGAAATTAATCAAACAAAATCTATTAATACTATTGTTGCTGGATTTGATTATGAATGTGCGCCTTCAGTTAATTGGGGATTTAATTTCTGGCCAAAGAATAAAGAAGATGCATGGGAGAATTATCGTATAAATTGGAGTCTGTTAGGTAAACATCCGGGAGTTAATATTACGCAGACAAGTAACTCGAAAGCAACCATTCATGTTGATTCTGCCATATTCTATAATGGGCAAGAAAAGAAGGATTATATTCCCTCAGGTTTTACTGTTCAGGCAGAATATATTCAGTATGCTAGAGCGTGTCTGAAAAACATTTTAAATTGTTTATTTTAACCAAATTAATATTG
>OLRW01000364.1_pt1 | contig 38782 bp, 38 predicted proteins | sample 1672701 | NCBI WGS metagenome assembly OLRW01 (sample SAMEA3136715, study PRJEB25190) | human gut metagenome | biome: human gut; feature: human-associated habitat; material: faeces | place: Austria | collected 2013
GCAGGTGGAGCAGGTGCAGCTGAACAATCTTGCCGATATGAGGATCGATGAAGACGTTATTCCGGAATTCCGGCAGCTGAGCCGCTCGTTCAACCAGATGCTGGAGCGGCTGAACAATGCCTTTGCCGCCCAGCGGCAGTTCACCGGCAATGCCGCCCACGAGCTGCGCACACCGCTGACGCTGATGCAGGCGCAGCTGGATCTGTTTTCCTCAGAGCACCCCGACGTGCCGCCGGAGATTGCGGAGTTTCTCGCCCTCCTGCGGGAGCAGACGGAACGTCTGACCCGGCTGACCAAGACGCTGCTGGAGATGAGCAATCTGCGGCAAGTGGCACGGAACGAGCAGATCCAGCTTGCTCCCATGATTGAGGAGATCTTTACGGATCTTGCGCCACTGGTGGAAAAGCGCGGCATCACGCTGGAGGCGGATGGCGACGGCGTTATGACCGGCAGCGATGCGCTGATCTACCGGCTGCTCTTTAACCTGACAGAGAACGCCGTTAAGTACAACCGCCCCGGCGGCTCGGTGCGGGTCTGTGTCACACAGGAAACGGAAAAACTCCTGATTCGCGTTTCCGATACCGGCTGCGGCATTCCGGAGAAGTATCAGCAAAGCATCTTCCAGCCCTTTTTCCGTGTGGATAAGTCCCGCAGCCGCGAGTACGGCGGTGCGGGGCTGGGGCTCTCGTTGGTGTGGGAGATTGCCGATCTCCACGGCGGCTCCGTTTGGGTGGAGGAAAGTTCGGACAAGGGCACGACCATCGCGGTGGAGCTGCCAACGCAACAATCAACGAAGCCCTAAAACCCTTTTATTCGTTTTTCGCCGCTTCGCTTGCCTCCCTGCGGCGTTCCTCTCTGTATGGGGCGGTCAGCCGGAAAGAGAAGCGTCCCTTTTCAATCTCAAATTCCTTGCAGCCCGTGTCCGGGTCTACGTCCGTCAGCTTGCAGACGGCAGGGTGTTTGCGGCTGTATGCGGTCAGCCTGTTTTTGCGCTGCTGGATGGCAGCTATGCACAGGCGGCAGCTTCGGCGCTTGTGGTGCTGCTGTTATGCCCATTTGCAGCACCGATGCTGCTATCACTGGCGGGAAGTGCCTTGATTGTCGCTGCATCAGCGCTATTTGCTTGGCTATTCTGAAAACAGAATATGACGATGAACCGCTGTCGGCTGCACAGCGGTTTTTCCTTTTCAGATAGCATTCAAGAAGTCATAAAGTCGGGATAGTAATGGAAGAGGTAATGCGTTTAGAATAGTGACCGACAATATTTTGAACGTTACTTGTGGTTTTATGGAGAATCTGCTATAATATTTATGTATATTTGTGAGGAATGGGATTGATATTCTTTTCTTACTATGATTACGGAAGGAGGGCTTGACAATGATGTTCAAAGGCGCGAAAATGGCTCGGCTCGGCAGGAGCATAGCGCCGTTTTTTCGGCATGTCAAGTCTTGTTTGATACGATTTATAACGAACCAGTTGCCGGAGACAGGGCGTATTATGCCTTGGCTTGGGCTTTTTGCGTTTGCCGGAAGGATGGTGATTTGATATTGAAGTCCTAACCACGACAGGCAAATCAATCTTTTCCGGTTAAACCTTCTGTCTTCTCCGGCGTGTCCGCTGTCGGAGGAAGTAAATGGCGGACAATTAAAAAGTGGAGGAACTCTGAACTCTTATGAAGAAAAAACTATTTGCAATCCTACTCAGCATTGTAATGGTAGCTGGACTCCTGCCTGCCACAGTACTGGCAGCGGAACCCACAGTCTACGACATCTGGGTAGACGGCGTACAGGTCACGTCAGAGAATAAGGATAATCTTTGCAGCGGAACAGTAAGCTATGACCCGACCACTCACACCTTGTCCTTGAACAATGCTACCCTTGACAACGACACCATGTCAGGCTAAGGTATTAAAACGAGTATCCCCAGTACGTTGAAGATACGGTTGACCGGGACAAATAGCATTACCCGAACCTATCCCAACGGAGGAGTGGGAATAGACCTCAATTTCAGCAATTCTGTCGAGATTACCGGTGATGGAACACTGGTGATCAACGTTATCGGGGAAAACTACGATGGAATTAGCACAGGGGCTGACGTCAAGATTTCCGATAAAGCAAGGGTCATAATAAACTCTAAAGGCGGATTGGGCATAGCCGGAAGAATGGTCGAAATTGACGGGGCAACAGTGGATTCCACCGGCTTGTATGCCGGAATCGATGCCCATAGGCTGAAGATTGTAAACGGCGCCGATGTTACGCTTAAGGCGACTCAGGACAAACGCAACGGAGCATTTATCAGGAAAGATAACGAAGGAAACGGCGGCGATATTGAGCTTGCTGCATCTAAAGTTAAAGCAACAAGCTATTATCCCGCTTTGTTTGCCCAGGGCAATCTGACGGTTAACGGCGGCGAGGTAAACTGTACCTCTACTGCGGACGGTGCAATATGGGCAAAAGGCAATATTCTGATCAAAGGAGGCGCCAAAGTAACCACTGACGGTAAATTCCCGATGGGCTGTAACGGTACTTTTACCGTAGAAGAAGCAGAGATTGATGCAAAGAATACGAATGCGGATAATATCCCTGCAATTTTCGATAAATGTGTGCCTGTGATTGCCGATGGCTATCATCTGAACTATGCAAAAGCTGTAGACTCGGAAGGAACAGAAATTGACCTGCTTTCCAGCGGTACTCAGTACTTTGCACTTTATAAAAATGTTCATTTTATCACAAAGGCTGTCTATCCGGTTTCTTTCATTGTAGCGCCAGTCGGTCTGACCAATGTTGTTGTTAAAGTGAATGGTCAGGAGGTTACCGGCTCTGTCAGTTTGGAAGCAGGAACTTACCCTGTTGAAGTAACCGCTGATAACTGCAAAGCATACACCGGCAATATAACGATCACCGCCGATCCGGCAACGCATACGCAGACGGTTGCAATGACATATTTACCTGCCGACTACACTAAGGTCGACGAAGCCATTGCCAAGGCAAAGGCACTGAAGAAGGACAACTACAAGGACCTCACCGCCGTGGAAACTGCCGTCAATGCTGTTGACCGTGACAAGAACATCACTGAACAGAGCGAAGTTAATGCAATGGCGAAAGCTATCGAAGATGCGATTGCCGCCCTGCAATACAAGGACGCCGACTACACCAAGGTCGATGCAGCCCTCGCCAAGGCAAATGCTTTGAAAAAGAATGACTACAAGGATTTCTCCGCTGTGGAAAACGCCGTCAATGCCGTTGCTCGTGGGAAGAACATTACCGAGCAGGGCGAAGTAGATGCCATGGCAAAGGCTATTGAAGATGCGATTGCTGCCCTGCAATACAAGGACGCCGACAAGACCACCCCGGCTCCTGCTGCCACGGCCACTCCGGCACCTGCTGCAACAGCCACACCTCAGCACACCATTCCGCAGACCGGCGACACAAGCAACCCTGCTTTGCTGGTTGTCCTTATGCTTGTCAGCGGTAGTGCAGCCATTGGTACAGCCGTTGTTGCCAGCAAGAAAAAGCACAACAGATAACTGAACAGCCCCCTCGCTCCATCTTCCGGGCAAAGCAAAAGCGCCGCAGCGATGTGGCGCTTTTCTATTGCCACAAAGCAGCAAATAGAGGGCTTCCCCACCACCGTAAAGCCATATCAAATAAAAACGTCCAAAATCGCCCCGAAAGCGAACAGTTCGGGAGATGTTGGGCGTTTTTCTATGCTCTACTTGCGGACAATTTGAGAGAGCATAAGTCCATCTCTTTACGCCCATTCGCCACTTGTCTTGCGCCCATCCAGACAATATGTTATAATGTATAATATTTCATGGAATTGTTGGGGGATTGCTATGCTTGCTTTACAAGTGGTCTGGTTCTACTTACTTATGCTCATCGTTCCGCTAGCCATTGGCGGGTTGTTTTTCCCTGAGCGGAGCGTAATTTCTCCTGTGTCATATCTGGCAGGACTTGCCACTGCTTGGGGCACATATGAGATCATCGGTTTACCCTGTGCTCTGTTGTTTAAAACATCCCTTACCACCCTTACCGTGTTGTGGAGTGCAGTAATGATCCTGTTGACCATTGCCGGCGTATTGGTGCGGTATACCCACGGTCGAATGGCACTATTACCTGCAAAGGGCTTGCAACTATCCCGGACAGCTCGGATCCTATTGGCGCTGGTTATTGTAATGGTTGTGTTGCAGACAGCCCGCACCGTGACTGGATATTTTCTCGCCTTCGATGACTCAGATTATTTAGCTCAATCTACAACCGCCCTCTACACCAACACCATCAACCAGTATGAACCGCAGACTGGCCGCCAAGTTGATATTTTGGATCAAATCGAGCCACATCATAAAATCGCACTCTGGGGCATCATATGGGCCACAATGACCCAACTTACAGGCATCCACCCATCCATTCTCTGCCGGACGCTCCTGCCTGTTATTGTTATTCCTGCCGCCTATATCATTATGTACCTGATTTTGAAGGACATGTTTGGTGGCGAAGAGGAAAAGCCCTTGGCAGGTCTACTATTTCTTCAGATTGCTTATGAACTGGGTAGCTGTGGAGGCGGCGTCCGACAATGGTGGTTGCTTATGTACAGCTGGTACGGCAAAACTGTGACCGCTATGCTCATTTGCCCGTTTATTCTGTACCTGTTCCTTATTCTCGAAAACGAAACCAACAAAAAGCATCAGCTGCAGCTCTGGGTTCTGCTAGCCCTGACAGCTTGGGCCGGCTGTATGGTAGCAGCCTCGTCCTTCCTCATGGTTCCCTTCCTCTTAGGCGTACTTGGCCTGTGTCATTTTGTCCGAAAGCGGAATTTGCTTTTCTGCATCAAGTTAGGCATCTGCATCATTCCCTGCCTGGCTCTTTACTACATCACTCGCTAACTGGTGGAGGCAGGAAAAATGAATCGTTTACATGAATTGTTTTCAATCGCTCTTGATGTATTTAATCTTGCCACTTCCCGTGGGTTCTATTTCCTTCCCTTTTTGTTTGCTATCGCTTATCTCATTTTATCAGATGATGAAAAGCACAAACGAGCCATCACATTTCTTTTGGCTCCGACTGCATTGGGAATGCTCATCCTGCTTTCCCCATTCGTAGGTAGCTACGCCGAGGGACGCGATTATATACAGATATGCCGCTTTTACTGGACATTACCGTTCGACCTAATCGTTGCATACTGCATTGCAGACAGTCTGTGGAAGGCCAAACGTCCAGCAGCCAAGGCTGCGCTTATAGCGGTATTAGCTTTGGGCGTAATGTCCTCCACTCGTCAGTATAACACCGCCTACCCTAAGGTAGACATCGGCTGGCCTTGGGAAGTAGCTGCGAATCTGTATAAGGTACCCGCATCTGTTGAGAAAACCTGTGATATTATTCTAGCAGAGCAAAACGGTGAAGCCTGTCGTGCTGCTTTCCCTTACGATCTAGCAATGTATGTCCGGCAGTATGATGCAACAATCATGATGCCCTATGGGTCGTATAGCGAATGGAGAAATTTTCAATCCCCCTGCTTCGGGCCTATAAACGGTGATCAGATTAACTTGGATGAGGTCGAACAGGTTGCTCTAGAGGATGGGCTTGATTATTTTGTACTGGACCAGAGCAAAATAGTCAGTGGTTCTTTAGTGAATTACGCTGAGATTGATTCTGTTCAGGATGGAGAAACCTACTACGGCGTTTACAAAAGAATCAACCACGTAGCATAGATTCCGCGCAGTTGATGTGTAAGCGATCACTTACTTTGCTTCGGGTCACTCCCAAATTTTGTGTAAAGTCCAAACAGCTATAAAACAGAACAGTTTTTAATATGAGACGGCAGACGGCAAATCCGACTGACGCCTTAATAACAACATAACGCCGGCAAGGGAGGGGAATGTCAAGGGCGGCGAAGCCGTTCATATACCCTTGACATTCATCCGCAGCAGGTGTTAATCTGGCATGCGCTCAGCGAAGTAGATGGACAGCTGGGCGTGGATTCTGCTCCAGTCCTGCCGCCGCCCCGTCCACTTTTTTGTAATATCCATCATCGCCAGATACAGCATTTTCAGCAGACTGTCGTCTGTCGGGAAAACGCTCTTGGATTTTGTGACCTTCCGCAGCTGCCGATTAAATCCTTCAATCGTGTTCGTGGTATAGATCAGACGGCGGACTTCCTGAGGATACTTGAAGTAAGTACTGAGGTTGGCTCAGTTTTCCCGCCACGACTTTGCAACCTTGGGATATTTGCTGTCCCAGTTTTACGCAAAAGTCTCCAAAGCATCCAGAGCAGCCTGCTCGTCCACGGCGGCATACACGGCCTTCAAATCGGTCATGAGAGCCTTCAGGTCTTTGTAAGAGACATATTTGCTGGAATTCCGCAGTTGGTGAATAATGCAGTTCTGAATCTCCGTTTCCGGAAATACTGCGTGGATGGCTGCATCAAAGCCAGTCAAATTGTCTGTACATGCGATGAAAATATCCTCTCCCCCCCCCCATTCCTCAGACCATTCAGTACGGTCGCCCAGAACTTTGCGCTCTCACTCTCGCCGACCCACATTGTTTCTGCTCTCCCAAAATGTCCACCGAAAGATCTACTTGCGTGTCCAGCGATTGATCAGTATACTGTCCATATAGAATGAAAAAGGAAAGGTCCCAGGGCACCCTCCTGTAAGATCGCACCCTAGGACCACGGTATAGAAATACCATGTATATTGTATCAGATTATACCTGGGTAGGGCAATACATTTTTGTGGTTATCCCTTTTAGTCAGCATTCCTGTAATCCGTAAAAATTGCGAAGAATCTTATTTACAGAGTCTCTCTCTCACACTCTAATATCAGCCCAGGAGGCGACCCACCTTGTAGGCATGGGCTGCCGTTAGCGTAATTCCGGCTTCACCACGGAAGACATATGTTCCGAAATACTTACTCATACTTCTTTTGTCTTCTTCTTTTTTTAATTAAAAACAAAAGCAATATAGTCATTCCATAGATAGCACCGCAAAGTATGATACTTATAAACAATGCGAGAATTCCGTTTGTCACTATGCATTTTATTTCATGACATATCATTTGGACTTCTATTCCACCAATTGTTGCCAATACTAAGTACTTTCTGATTTCAACCTTAATTGTATGATGGGTATAATAAATTCCCATCGCAAGCATCAAACATTCAGAAATAAAGGTGGTAAATGCTGCAGCGTTGTAACTATATTGGGGAATCAGAATCAAATTTAGTAGAATATTTACTGCAGCACTAATTCCTGAAGCTATAAGTATTTCCTTATCTTTCCGTTGTGCAAGCATTATAACGCTTACAAATATACATGCATATGTAGAAAAAATGAGCGTTACACTTAAAATCGAAAGTGCTGGATAAGCCTCTAAATATTCTTTTCCTGCAATGAGTAGGATAATCTCCCTTCCCATACAAAGCATTCCCATCGTGATAGGAATAACAACGACTAATAGTGCCCCCAACACGCTATTTATATTATTGGTCATGTTCTTTTTTGCCTTATTTTCAAAGTCATGGCTCAACCTAGGCGTCAAGACATTTGATACTGCATTTATCACTTGCTTGAGCAATGAATAAATTTTGCTTGACACTGTATAATATCCAACGGCAGCATCGCTTGCTAAGATGCCTAGCATCGTTGTATCTGAATAAAGATATATCATACTTGAAATCATATTTCCAAACAGTAGCATAATCGGTCGAAAATGGTGTTTCACATTCATTTTTAACGTAAAGTTGACATTTATACGCAATGTTCTTCGTATATAAAACAAATTTAAAATGTTTGCAAAAATCGTTCCAAGATTGCTAAAAAATGCATATAGAGCCACATCATCAGGCTTTTTTACGAATAGCAGCGTTGTTACGACTGCTATTGACTGACATAGAACATATCGTATCGTCAAATAAAGAAAGTCCTCATAAACTGTATTTATCCAGTCTGTTCCCAATGTTGTCAGCAACACATTTATACTCAATATCACTATCAAAACTCTATACGGCTCAAGTTTCTTCCAAAATAAAACCAATATTGCTAAAAGTACATATGCAATTACCGTGGAAACAACATTGATTGAGAATACTTCACTTGCAAATTTTTCAAACTTATTTTTATCGTCACGGATTCGCGCACCTTCCCGTACGGCATAACTACTAACACCTAAACCCGCTAACAGTGATATATAACTGATAATTGAACTGCTAAAATTGACTTTCCCGTAGGCTTCAACGCCTAATGTTCTCGAAACATAAGGGAAAGTAATCAATGGGAATATGATAGCACAGCATTGCTTTATAATATTTAGGACAGCATTAACTTTTAGCGAATTCCTTTTATCTGGCATGCTTTATTACTTATCTCCTCAATAAATTTTAATGGCGAAAAAGACCCATCATAATGATAATCTACTTTGTCTTTTAATTTAACCCATTTCCAATCTATATCTTCAACTTTTTTAAACACTCTCATATATTTGGAATTATAAAACGGAAATTCTGTTATTCTTTTGTTATTTGTAAGTAGCTTTTTATTATAAACAACCGCTTCAAACGCTCTCAGCGTAAAGCCAACCTGCCCCGGTCTTACTATTTCAAGAATACAGTTAGCCTCTAGTGTCTTTTCAAGCACTACTTTATATGGCATAACATCTTTAACACTATGTAATATTATCCTGTTGTTTTCTTCGAACACGCCGTTCCCGGATACCCCAATCAAATCCATCGAATAATCTAGCTCCGGAACCCGAGAAATTGTTCGAATGGTTTCAATTCTGTCTGTATCCACCCCGCAAAAATACAAATCAAATTTATTTGATATATTTAGGCGCATCTTTGAATATGGCGTCTCCCAGAACATTAATTCGTATTTATACGCGTCATCTTTATCAAACGTATAAATTAAGTCAAAGACTCCTTTTTCTCTAAGATAATTCGCATAAAGTGACACACCCCGACTAATCGTATCTATATAATATAAAATAAATATCGCTCCGTATTCTTTTTTCAAGTGCAACAGTGCATCAACCGGATATCTTATTTCAGTAAATACGGAATTCAAAAAAAGAACGATTGGTCTTTTTTTAGCTCCTTTAGCATCTTTTAAGTAATTCATTAATACCGTTCGGTTCAGAATCCAATTTGCCGTGTTCTTCCCGATAAACTTTTGTATCTTCCGCTTAGAAAGAAAAGCTTCTATTCCCTTGAATTCTGTTTCACATTTAACATCGAGTGTTCCGTTTTCTATTGCCTCGGAAAAAATCTGTCTTTCAAGAACAATAGCATACGGATTATTATGCTGCAACAAAAGTATATCGGCTTGATTGTTTGCTATCAGTGTGTCGTACATCGCCATAAATGTTAAGTCCAGATTCCTTTCCACTAAATAAATTATCCAACCATGTATCCGATTTTTGCCAATTCAGTTGAAAGCTTACAGATGGTTTTCATTCTATTAGGTTTTTGAAAATAGCGCTTCACAGAATGTCCCATGTTAATATCGAATAATTCCACACGACTCACTTAATTTCGACAATTCGCATACATTTAAAACATCACATTTTAATTCCTTTAGTTTTTCAGAGTAATATTCTTCAAATCCGGCTTGATTGTATTTAAATATTAATACACTGTTTTTCATTTTCATACCTATTAATCAAATCCAATATTCTTACCGGTGAGAAAATATTAGTATCATTGTAATTCACGTTAGTTTTTTCTTTAATAAAATCGACATTGATCTCGTCAGGACGGGTAAACACCTTCATATATCTGCCATCAAAGAATGGCTCACGCATGATATTTATATTATTAGTAATGAGCTTCTTGTTGAAGGCTATAGCCTCACATACCCTTAAAGATATTCCCGTCTGCCCTTCTCGCAAAATTTCAATGAGACAATTACTATTATATGAATAGCTCATTTCTTCATAGAAAGACATTTCTTTATTGTACGTCACATTCTCTATTTTTTCTTGATTGCTTTCATCTACACCCGTAATAAAAAAATTGCACTTTGTGTCTTTTGTCGCAATAAATTTAAATGTCTCTTGCAATTTTTTTAGCCTTCCTCCTGCATTACCAATGAAGAAAGCATCACTTTGCTTACTATTATCTTTATAAATTCCATAAGGGTGTGAAAAGCAATTATAAAACCTAATAAATCCGTACTTTTTGCAGTCTTCTTCATCAAAAGAAAACACGTAATCAAAGCATTTTCGCATACTTATAGCGCGTTTCGCACCATAATAAATTGACTTGTCAAATATTAAAAGGCATAGTTTGACATTAGTGTGTTGTTTTTTGATGTTTTTTAAGTATCGCTCATTATAATAATGTCTCAAAGAACCATTCATAAAGATGACTACATACGTTTCATCCTTTACAAATGGATAATTATGTAATGTGTACCAATGATTCCATAAAGACTTTCCTGGCATTTCAAAAAATCTATTAATTTTTCTCGAATAATAAATATCATGGATTTTTTTTACAATCGATGGCATCTCGACTCTTTTTACTTCCTCAACTTGATAGTGTGTTTGAGTAAAAAGGTCATTCATCATTACACGATAAAGTTCATGCTCATCATCAATTACCAGAAACTTCACCTGCTAACCTTCCCTTCTTTAATTTATGTATCCAATAATAAACTCGGAAATATATCAATGCACCTTTCATCCTCTCGGATCGGCTCGTTTCCTTTCTGAATGCAGCTGCTTTGTAAGCATTCTTAAATCTGGCATAGACTTCTTTATAATCGTCCTTATTATCATTTAGAGTCTTTGCATTATCAAGCAACAAATATAAAATTCCTTGGCAATACCGCAATTCCAAATCATAATAATGTTTCAATAAGTGCGGATATGATTTACCTAAATAGTTAGCTACTTGATCAAGGTGTTTTATACATATCATTTTTTTAGGATTATATTTGCTTGTTGTAATGCTATTCTTATTTTCACAGTAATAGTACAATGCTCTTCCCACATGAACAATTCGTCTGCAGGACCCTAGAATTTCTATTGTCTGCACGATGTCCTCATTGATTTCGCCATCCGGGAACCTTCTCTTATCAAATATGTCTGCCTTGTATAACTTATCCCATGCTGCTTCTTCAATCGCCCCGCCTATTAATAGCTGCTTTATGGCCTCTTCACCAGTAAACACTTGTTCTTCAGGCAGCGTGAACATTTCAACTTTACTTGCCGTTGAAACACGCACACGTCCGCAACATGCAACATCAACATTGTTTCTTATTGCTGCATCCAACATGATTTCAAACATGTTGGATGCAGCATAATCATCACTATCCACAAAAGCGATATAGTCACCAGTTGCGATGTCCAGACCTGCATTTCTTGCAGATGATAGGCCGCCATTTTTCTTGTGTATCACTTTGATTCTCTGATCTCTCTCGGCCCAACTATCGCATATAGCGGGGCATTCATCAGGTGAGCCATCATCTACCAAAACTATCTCTAAATTATTGTACGACTGATTCACGATACTCTGTATGCATCTGTTCAAATATTGCTCCACTTTATACACCGGAACGATGACGCTTATTTTTCTATCCATTAAACCACCCCGCATTCATGCACATTCATTTGCTTTTTTCATTGCTATCACAATAGCCATTGCTAACGGAATTGCCACAGAGTTATTAAATGCAGGTTCAGCAATCGATGATATAAGCAAATATATGAAAACAAATAATCCACCCATATATGCATCAGCATTTGTCTTATATAATTTCTGTATTCTTTTGAACAAGAAAACAAGTATATAAATATAGCAAATTGTCCCTATAACACCGGTCTGCCCGAAAATAATGGGCCAAAATTGATCATCAAAAAAAGTTCCCTCTGTTGAATTGCGTAGTTCATACATTAATTCAAATCCATATTTGGAATACACTGGTGAGTAATTTACCGCCGCACTATGAGACGCATATGTAGCGAAACCTGTTCCAATTGGGAAATAATCTCGCATAACAAGGAACGAAGTAAGCAGCATAACAGATCGTGCGGACTGTCCTCTCAAGTTGATGAAATAGAAATATATTTGCGACCATGCGCAGGCAACACCTATAATGCCAACAATAACAATCTGCCATACTTTTAATTTTCCGTGCAATTTTTTTACAATAATGTAAAGCAGTATATATACAATTGCACTGACGATGGCCTTACTTCGAAGAGTAAAGACCATCATCACAAGGTCCATCAGGATATACACTCTATACTTATTCACATGATATATCGTCATTACTGCAATTAGGAACGCGCAAATTCCTGCAAAATAGGTAGGATGTCCATAAAACAGAACTGTTGACTTTATTCCGTATCTGTACTCTGCCGGGAAAATATTGAGAAATCGATCTACCATAAAAAGGAGTGTAAGTAAAATCGTCAAAAGCTTTGCTATATCTACTAAGTATTTACTTTTCAATGTACTTTGCCTTATGTACAATGAAAAAAAGGCTATTGCACCGAAGAACTTTAAATTTGTGAGCAAATCTATAAAAACCAAATTCCATGTTTGATAATGATATATGACATTGCCAAGAAGACCGGTAGCCACAAATAAAGCAATCGCAATATAGTACCCTCGGTTTTCTTTATTTATGCTAACTCTACCTCGTCGTAAAATTTTAAAGAATGAAATTCCACAGAAGATTAAAAGTGGTGCCTCATCTATATATGAAAACAACGATGATATATTCGACAATGCTTGCTGCAAGGCAAAGAGAAACATCCATGCCACAATTAGCAGTTGATTACATTTTATGCTTTTTGCTTTCACTTCTTCTTCCCTCTAACTTTTCCTACTTTAACTCGTAATAAGTAATAACAAAGCCAATATTTTTTTCCCTTAATCGCAGTTAAAAAAAGCTTTTTCCCTCTTTTTTCCTTATTCAACGGAATTTCATGAACCACTTTTTGAAGCAAACTATCATCGATAATCTGTTTAAGGATTGTGATTTTCTCTTTTTTATCTAAATCTGCGATTACAATCATTTTCATAGATGCAATTGTATTCGAAATAAATGGACCAGCGAACCGTTTTTTTACATCAACGTTGTATTGCAGTTCATTACAAGCATCCAAGCAATCCAGATAAAATTTCTTTATTCTTTCAAATCTATCGGCCCTATATGTATGCGTCAGAGACATTTCGTTTTCACAATAATAGTAAAAGGCTTCTGGGATTATCGCTACTCGTTTCACGGTTTTATATAGTCTTAGTAACGAATATACATCCTCGGATATAATATCTCTTTCTGAAACAAATCGCCAATTACTTTCTTCGATTAGCTGCATAGAATATAGGCAAAAGCAAGCACTTAACCACAAGTTAGTGCTTTTTCCAGTCTCTGGATCATCTGAAATCAAGTCAGGCAAAAGTACATCTTGGACTTCAGCGCCTTCATAATTTTCTTTTTTTGCGGTTGGTATATATGTTTTGACAATTTTCCCCTGAGCATCTACATCATAGTGGCCAAACAAAACCATATCACTATTACTTGTTTTGGCCGTGGCATATGCTTTTTCTATTGTATCTTGCGCAACATAATCATCACTGTCAAAAAAGCAGATATATTCACCAGAAGCATATTCTATTCCCGTATTACGTGCATATCCAAGTCCCGAATTTGCTTTGTGAATAACTTTTATCCGTTTGTCCCTCTTTGCCCACTCTTCGCACTTTTGAGGGCAGCGATCGGGTGAACCGTCATCCACAAGAATAATTTCCAAATTACTGTATGTCTGCCCTACAACACTCTCAATGCATCGATCGAGATATTTTTCCACATTGTATACCGGTAACACAATGCTTACCAAGCCTAATTCCATTAGTATAATCCTCGCACTAATAGTTCTTTATGTTTTTTATCACCCTCGCCGGAATTCCAACTGCTACGGAGTAGTCTGGGACATCTTTAGTAACCACGGAATTTGCTCCGATCACACAATGTTTTCCTATCTTCACATTGCCTACAATCACAGTGTTGATTCCAATATAAGAACCATCACCAATTGACACTGCCTGTCCTTTTTGAACAATTCCTTGTTCAATCACAGGAACATCTATATTGCGATACTCATGATCACAATCGGTTATATACACATTTGGCGATAGAAGAACCTTTTCTCCAATTTCCAGAGAGTTGGCAATGGAAATCCGGCATCGCTCACCAATTTCGGAACCTCTGCCGATTCTTACCGTACCCCCACCCGACCAAATTTGGGCATAGGGACGTACTGTCACACCATCATCTAAGACAATATTGCTTTTCCCTTTTAGCGCGCAATGCTTTCCAATATAGACATTTTTTCCTGCCTGCACCTGAAACCGCTTCGCATGGACCTTTCCAATGAAAGATTTTACTACCGCCTTTAGCATGACTTCGTCTCCATTTGCTGTGCGATATCGGCATCCACGATTTCCTCGCCAGTCTTATGCTTCAGCTGCTCCTTAGAAGCTTCACTCAGACCATTGTTGATCACACAGTTTATATCACAGGTGCTGCACTTATCCAGATCTTCTTTAGTAACTTTGCCATCACGGTAGTCGCGGCAGATCTTCAGTTCGTACATGCTGTACGGATGCTTAGTGAACAGCGCCTTGAACTTATGTACCAGAACCCAGGTAGCAGGCTTCCAGATGTACTTGTGCATAGCAGGAGAAACACTACCGATCATCCAGCAGTCACGGTCGCAGCAGCGAACCTTTGCACGAACCTTCTCGGCCTCCGGGCTGTTCCACAGCTCGTCCCAAGTCTGATTGTTCAGGTTGCCCATGACTTCCTTATCCTTGGTACCATTGCACGGCATAACGTCACCATACGGGTCGATGAAGAAGGTATCAAAGCTCATGTCGCAAGGCAGCAGACGCTTCTGGCCGTAGATGTAGTTGATCAGACCGTGGTTAAAGTAAGCACGGAACCACTTCTTCGGGCTATTGCTACGGAGCAGTTCGTTGACCAGATTTTCAAAGTTCTTTGCTACCATTGGACGGTCATGGATGATGTTCTTTGCCTCAACGAAGTAGAAGCTGTTGTGCAGAGAAGCAGTTGCAAACTCCATGCCCATCTCGTGAGAGATCTTGTACAGAGGAACAAGGTCAGGAGCGTTCTTATCCTGAACAGTCATGCCAAAGCCGACATCCTTCATGCCCATCTCGCGAAGTTTCTTCAGTGTGCCATAGCCACGCTGATAACCGTTCTGCAGGCCACGTATCTCGTTGTTGGTCTGCTCCAGACCCTCGATAGAGATACGAATACCGATCTGCGGGAATTCCTTGCACAGGTCAACGATACGGTCGGTGAAGAAGCCGTTCGTGGAAATAACGATACGGTCAGACTTCTTATACAGCTCACGCACAATATCCTTCAGATCAGTACGGATGAACGGCTCACCGCCGGTGATGTTTGTGAAATACATCTTCGGCAGCTTCTTGATGGCCTCGATGCTGATTTCCTCTTCCGGCTTGGAAGGTGCTTTATAACGGTTGCACATAGAGCAACGAGCGTTGCAACGGTAAGTGACGATGACCGTACCATTCAGTTTCTTTTCGTTATTGTTAGCCATTTTTCTAATACCTCTGTCTCTCTTTTTATCTATAAACCTTCATAATTTTCTCGTAATACTCATCAATGGTATCAAAGCTGATATCCTTACAGTTCGCACTGTACTCCGCACACAGCTTCTTATCACCCCAGAGCTTCTCGATCTTCTTCTTCAGATCTTCGGCATTACCGCTCTCAAACAACTCGCCGGTCTTACCAACCTGAATCAGTTCCGGGATGCCACCGATGTTCGCTCCCAGCACCGGCGTGCCGTACATCTGGGATTCCATTACGGAGAACGGGCAGTTCTCATACCACTCAGACGGGTAAATGGAGAACCGTGCCTCACGGATCAGCTTCTCCAGTGCTTCGCCTTTCTGGAAACCAACGTTCTTGATGTTCTTAATACCATTTACTGTCTCTTCCAGCGGGCCAGTACCGGCGAAAATGAACTGCACATCCGGCAGTTCTTTACAGACCTTGATGAGCGTGCCGATACCCTTCTCCTCCGAGAAGCGGCCGAAGTAAAGGACGTAGTCCTTCTTTTCCGTTTCCTTCCACTCCACCTTATCGATGAAGTTGTGCATTGCCACGGTTTTTGTTGCAAACAGAGGATTGCTGTCCATCTTGCTCTTCATGAACTCAGAGCAGCAGATCATGGTGTCAATGTACTTGTAGGTTCCCTTCCGCTTCCAGAACTCAGCCTCCATCATGCCGATGGCAGACTTCGCAGTAGAACCATGGATGCACTTGCCTTTCATGCAGTTCACGAAATGGCCGCCGAGGCACTTCTCACAGTTCTGGTGGGTGTTCGGATTGTTCAGCATGTGGTTCGGGCAGACCAGCTGGTAGTCATGTGCCGTGAAGATGATCTTGTAATCCCTTCCGGTCTCCTTGCGCCACTTCACGATTTCCAGGATGATAGAAGGTGTCAGCTGGTAGTTGAAGTTGTTCAGGTGACAGACATCCGGCTTGAAGTCGTCCAGTACTTTTCTCAGCTGCACCCGTGCTTCCTTGCTGTAGATGGTCTTGATCGGGTAGGTCAGCTTGCTCAGTTTGCTGCCGCCGTGGAAGTCCATATCAGATGTATAGGCATTGACCCGGTTGCCCACGCAGCGGCCTTCATGCTCCATACCGAAGTACTGAACCTCATGTCCGTGCTGCTCCAGCGCCTCACCCAGCTTGAATATGTATGTTTCTGATCCGCCGTTTGGAAATAGAAATTTATTTACTATCAGTACCTTCATTCATTTTCTCCTGTACAGCTTCATGGTTTGTTTCACAACTTCATCCCAGTTGTACTTTTTACAGATAAAATCTGCCGCCTGCTTTTTATACACAGCTACCTTTTCAGGATGGTCACAGACATCTTGCAGCTTTTCTTGTAGGTCCAGAACATCAGCCTTTTTGAAAATCAGCGCCTTATCTTCCACAACCTCTGCACACTCTGAAATGTCAGAAACCAGACAGCAGTTGCCGTAGCTCATCGCCTCCAGCAGGCTCAGTGGCATTCCCTCCAAATCAGACGGCAGCGTGTAGATATAGGCGTTACTGTACAGTTCGTCCAGCATCGCTCCCTGGACAAACCCGGTGAAGAGGATCCGATCATCACCCTTTGCCAGTTCTTTCAGCTCTGCCATAAAGGAATCCGTATCACTGGAGCCACCTGCGATGACCAGCTTTTTATCCGTCTTGACATTCTTAAAGGCCTCGACAAGATACCTGATACCCTTTTCTGGCACCAAACGCCCGAGGAACAATATGTAGGAATCTTTTTTCAATCCGAACTTATCCTGAATTAGATTTGCCTCCCGAATCTGTGGCCTATTCACACCATTAGGGATAAAGTGCGTATCTCTGCCATAAGTTTTCTTGAAATAGTCCTGCACGCCCTTGCTCAGAACGATTATCTCGTCCGCATATTTCACGGCATTTTTTTCGCCCTGACGGATAAATTTAGAGCCAAGCCCTGACTGCCACTTCTCGCGCTTCCAGTCAACGCCATGAACGGTAACTACAACTCTTTTACCAAACATCTTCGGCAGCCATGTAAAAAAGGCTGGTCCTTCGGCGTGGATGTGCACCACATCGGATTTTCCAAATGCACTATAAAGCGCCGCAAATGCGGAGGAGCTGACTGCAGCGAGTCCGCGCCTCTCAATGGTCGGAACAGACTTCTGACGGATTCCCTCGTACACTGTTTTACCAGCATCGTCATATTCTGCACCGCTTACGTGATGACCAGATCTGTTGTAGCAGGTAACCTGACATCCATCTCGTGCCATTCTGGTGCATAGTTCTTTTACAACAATCTCAATTCCGCCCTCACGTGACAGCCGTTTCTGCCCGAACATTGCAATTTTCAATCCTTCACCCATTTTCTTTCTCCGCCATTGTTCTACACAGATTTTTCCTATATCTCTGCACTGCAAACCAGATTTCACTCCAGCCTCGCCATATTCTGTTCACTAGTGTTTTGCCCCACAATCAGCCAACCCCCTAGGGTACACAGGTAGCTTAATTTGTATCATTCTGCCAATCCCATCCAAACTTTGCCACAAATGTTATGTCTATTCGTTGTGAACAGAAACAAGCCCACGGTTTATTGCTCAACAGCAACCACCCCGTGGGCTCAAATTGTTCTTCAAGTACTTTTCGCTCGCTTTTCATGGCGTAACATATGTGAACAAACGCCACTGATAACCTTCGCAATTCCTCTTTCGGACACTTCAACAAATGAGATACTTGAAGGACAATTCAAGTCCCTAAAAAGTATCATCCATTTTGAGAATTGAAGGTTGTAGATTCTAAATGCTGATAATATGTGACTTTATATAAAACCGACTCCTCTTTTGACCCCTCACCCGTAAATCCGATTCATTTCATTTTGCTTCCACTCCCAGCAAGAATGTGCATAGCGTTTTAGCGTGATATCAGGATTCGAGTGCCCCATCAACTCACTCAGCGTTTTTACATTGCAGCCAGCTTGCAGGCAGGTTGTTGCAAATGTATGTCGCAGCGCATGTGGGCGGACAACAGGAACTTGAGCCTGCTTTAAGTATCCCTGCAAGCTCTTGTAATAGCAGCGCGGTTCGACTGGTCTAAGGTTGGAGTCTGATAGAAACCAGACTTCATTACTCTGTCCGACATATTCTTCTTTTAGAAGACTGAGGATACCTGTTGGGATAGGAATGTCGCGCTCGGAACTTTGCGTTTTGGGAGATTGCGTTACCAGGGTGGTTTTTCCGGGTGCCATATAAATTCTCTTGACAGTGCGCCGAACAGAGAGAACACCGTTTTGCAAGTCGAAATCACCCCATTGCAGCCCGCACACTTCTCCGATACGTAGACCCATCTGCATCATCAGCAGCATACCAAGCCTCCTAGGTGTTGGCGAAGAGCAAACATAAGCACAAACAGATTTTTGTTCCAAATTATTTAGAACCGTAGTGTTGGATGAATTCACAGCGGGAAGTTTGAGATCAATTTCAATGGGACGCATAATATGTAAATGTACCGCATAGCGACAAATTCTCCGAACAAGCGTCAGGCACTCCTTGCCCATTGCATTGCCTAGGGGCTTGTGGTTTTGGTCTGCAGGAGCAATAATTTCCAGAAGGCTACTTTCTAGAATGCTTTCACTCAAAGCTTGAACACGATATGGGCCAAGCACAGGCAAAATGTAGTGTTGGAGCGTGTAGCGATAGTGTGCTGCTGTAGAAGATTTGACACCTAAAAAAATGGAGCTTTCCCAGGTTAGAGAAAGCTCTGAAAAAGTCGGATTGTCTACATTTAGCGCAAATTGTTGTACCTCCATCTTTTTGATGGTAAGTTTTTCCTTTACGTCATTGTAAGAATGCCCATAAATGTACCCCCAGATTGCGGTCCGATCAGACTTTCGCCCCTTAATATAGCGACCCTCCCAACGACCATCTTTCCGCTTTCTGATGTTTTCTCCGCGCTTTGCCATAATGCTCCTCCTTGAAAAAAATTGTAATGATGTAGCATTGATTTTATCTGTTTCGGCTATCCCATAGGAAAAAGTGTGCCCAATATGGTGAAAGTGACAAAAATGTATTCGAGTACAGTTTGGTATAACTTGTACTGTTGAAAAATGTCGCATTGTGTGGTATTATACCTATACATATTATATATGGGCTTCTGTGGAAATGGGTATCATCCATTCTCAAAATGGATGATACTTTTTAGAGGCTTGAATTGTCCTTCAAGTATCTCATTTGTTGAAGTGTCCGAAAGAGGAATTGTGAAGGTTATCAGCTGTGCTTGCTATACACATGTGGCACTCTGTAAAAACGAATGGAAATCACTTGAAGAACAATTTGAGCCCACGGGTGAGTTGCTGTTGAGCAATAAACCGTGGGCTTATTTCAGTCAGTTTAAAACTAAAGGCTCCACTATAGATAGCTGCTGTGAGAAGAAACGCTGGCTTCAGTATGCCGAACAAGTAGTTTTATATGGATTGCTTGGTTCAGTATGAGCTATATAGGAAAGATGAATTTCAGGAGGATATAGGATCATGAAAAAGGACTATAAAATTGCGGTTGCCGGTACCGGCTATGTTGGCCTGTCAATTGCCACGCTGCTTTCTCAGCACCATCAGGTGACTGCTGTGGATATTATCCCGGAGAAGGTGGACATGATCAACAACCGTAAGTCCCCGATTCAAGATGACTATATCGAGAAGTATCTCGCAGAAAAAGAACTGAACTTGACTGCAACGCTGGATGCAAAGGCTGCATACTCTGATGCGGACTATGTTGTAATTGCGGCCCCTACAAACTACGACAGCCAAACGCAGCACTTCGACACAAGTGCAGTCGAGGCTGTGATCCAGCTGGTCATGGAATATAACCCGAATGCCATCATGGTCATTAAATCTACCATCCCTGTGGGCTACACAGCATCTGTTCGTGAGAAGTTCAACAGCAAGAACATCATCTTCAGCCCGGAGTTCCTGCGGGAGTCCAAGGCTCTGTATGACAATCTGTATCCGAGCCGTATCATTGTTGGCACCGATCTGAATGATGAGCGTCTGATCGAAGCAGCACACGAGTTCGCTGGTCTGCTGCAGGAAGGTGCTATCAAGGAGGACATAGACACACTGTTCATGGGATTTACCGAGGCAGAGGCAGTTAAGCTGTTCGCCAATACATATCTTGCCCTGCGCGTAGCTTACTTCAATGAGCTGGACACTTATGCAGAGAGCAAGGGTCTGAATACCCAGCAGATCATTGACGGTGTGTGCCTTGATCCTCGCATCGGTAGCCATTACAATAACCCATCTTTCGGATACGGCGGCTACTGCCTGCCCAAAGATACCAAACAGTTGCTGGCTAACTATGCGGATGTGCCGGAAAACCTGATTGAGGCTATTGTTGAGAGTAATCGAACTCGTAAGGACTTTATTGCTGACCGCGTTCTGAAGCTGGCTGGCTACTACGGCTATGACGAGGATAACGAGTACGATGAGAAACAGGAAAAGTCTGTAACCATCGGCGTGTACCGTCTGACCATGAAGAGCAACAGTGATAATTTTCGTCAGAGCTCTATTCAGGGCGTTATGAAGCGCATCAAGGCTAAGGGGGCAAGTGTGGTCATCTATGAGCCGACCCTGAAGGATGGCGATACTTTCTTTGGTTCTGTTGTTGTGAATGATCTGGCCAAGTTCAAAGAAATGACCAACGCCATCATTGCAAACCGCTATGACAAATGCCTGGATGATGTGAAAGGAAAAGTTTATACGAGAGATATTTTCCAGAGAGATTGACGAGTGTGGGTTAGTAAAGAGATGGCAGAAAAGAAAAACGTAAAAATATGCTTTGCGGCTTCATCAGGTGGACACTACGAGCAGCTTATGATGCTAAAACCACTGATGGAAAAATATGATAGTTTCATCATAACTGAGAAAACTGATTACAGTGCAGAACAAAAGGGTGAAAAAACATACTATATGAAACAGGTCAACCGTCGAGAGAAAGATTTTGTCTGGCGGATGATTCAAAATGCTTGGAAGTCTATCGGCATTTACAGAAAAGAAAAACCTGATGTGGTTATCTGTACAGGAGTTCTTGCAATGATACCGATTTGTCTGATTTCAAAACTTATGGGTAAAAAACTGATTTATATTGAGTCCTTTGCAAAAGTTACTTCTCCGACAGAAACAGGAAGGTTGCTTTATAAGTTTGCGGATCAGTTTTATGTTCAGTGGAATCCGATGCTGAAATTCTATCCTAAAGCCATATATTTAGGAGGAATCTATTAAATGGAAAATAAGATTTTTATAACACTTGGATCACAAAAATTCCAATTTAATAGATTGCTGAAATCCGTAGATGGACTGTGTGAACGAGGAACAATTGAAGCAGAAGATGTGTTTGCGCAAATTGGATACAGTGATTATCTTCCGAAAAACTTCAATTACAAAAAGTTTTTGGATAGAGATGAGTTCAACAGAGAAATGGAAAAAGCCGACATTGTCATAACACATGGTGGCACGGGAGCTATTATTGGAGCTGTAAAAAAAGGCAAAAAGGTAATTGCCGTTCCAAGACTTGCAAAATATGGTGAACACGTTGATGATCATCAGCTCCAGCTGATAAAGCAGTTCGATGACTTGAATCTAATATGTCCTTGTCACGATACCAACAAATTGGAAATTGCACTAGATATAGTTCGACGAACAAAGTACAACGACTATAAATCTAATACGAGGAACATTATTAGTAGTATTGAGGATTATATAAAAGGAAATTGCTTATGAACAGAGATAAGGTTATGACTTTTGTAAAAAAAAGTCTAAAGTTTCTACCAGATAAAAGCTATATCAAGCTTTATTATCGGTTAAGAGTTGGAAGAAAACTAAATACGGATAATCCAACGACTTTGAATGAAAAGCTCCAGTGGCTGAAATTTAATTATAGATTTCCGCTGCAGTCAATAGTGTCCGATAAGCTGCTGGTACGAGATTATGTGAAAGAAAAAATAGGAGAGGAATATTTAATCCCGCTTTTGGGTAGTTGGAAGGACTATGAAGATATTGATTTTTCTTTGCTTCCAAATCAATTTGTCTTAAAATGTAACCATGATTCTGGCGGTCTTGTAGTCTGCACAGATAAAGATAAACTTGATCATACAAAGGCGAAAGATAAAATTGAAAAATCGCTAAAAAACAATTTCTTTTATATTGGCCGCGAATACCAATATCGGAACATTAAACCGATGATTCTCTGTGAGAAATTTATTTCCGATGACGGGAAAGTTCCGATGGACTATAAGATTTATTGCTTCAATGGCGTACCTGATGTTATCTTGGTATGCAAAGATCGATTCAGTAAGAATTCGCACAAAGCGTCTTATTTATATTATGACCAAGAATGGAATTTCATTCCCCTGAACAAAGGCGATGATAAGCTGCCGAACCCTGAAATTCCAAAGCCAAAGAATTTTGAGAAAATGCTAGAGATTGCAAAAGTACTATCTACGGATTTTATTTTTGCACGAATTGATTTGTATAATATCAATGGCCAAATTTATTTCGGAGAAATTACGTTGTCGCCGAATTCCGGATTTGATGCAGATATAACATACGAAACGGATTTGATGTTTGGAAAGAAATTAAAAATACCATATTGGGATTCTATAAATAGAAGAATTTAATGGGATAAAAAAGCGGGCGGAATGAGAAGAAGAGTACGGAAGCGACTATTTTGGTCTTGATGCCACTTGTTTTGACCATTATTCCAGCCTTATTACTAAGGACGTTTCTCATCGGAATCGTTGATGGTTGCGGTATGTATTGCAGTTTTGGTGCTATTGTTATAATTAAAAGCAGTACCATAAAATTGAGAATTAAACATGTTATTTTGTCGAAGAGAGCGTCAGAACGTAGTAGAAAATAATAAACTTTTATAGAAGATTTGTTGTGGAATATGAGGAGGATAAAAGTGCCTAGACTACAACTACTTGTGGCAACAATGAATTTGACAGATATTATTGGGTTGTGTGATAAAATGCATATTGCATCGGACGCATTGATTATAAATCAAGCAGATACCGTGAAATATGAATGCGTATTTTATCATGGGCATAAGGTAGAATGCTATACTTTTGCAGAAAGAGGATTATCAAGAAGTAGAAATAATGCTCTTTTAAGATGCACAGGGGATATTTTGTGCATTGCAGATGATGATATGGTATACACAGATACCTATAGAGAAGATATTATAAATGAGTTTCAAAAACATCCAGAAGCTGATGCGTTGGTTTTCAATGTAACAGCACTTAATGACGAACGATCAGGAAAACCTATAGAAAAGTATGCACGTGTTGGAAAAAGAGAATCTCGTGAATATGGATCGGTTCATATCGCCATAAAGAAGAGAGCACTTATAGGTAAAAATGTTTATTTTAACACCTTGTTTGGAAGTGGTGCAATGTATTCATGCGGAGAGGATACATTGTTTCTAAAGGAATTAATTGAAAAAGGTCTAAAGCTATATAAGTCCCCAATCAGAATAGCGAGTGTTGATATGAGCGATTCAACTTGGTTTAAGGGATATAATGGAAAATATTTTAAGGACAAAGGAGCACTTATCGAAGCGGCGTATCCAAGGATTTCATGGTTCCTTGCAATATTGCAATCAGTACGAAATAGTAAAAAATGTATGGGAAGCTACAAAAACGCAGTAGAACTTTTTTCGTATTATACTTCTGGAATAGCTGACTATCGAAAGGTAATTAGTGGAGGCGATGCTGCCGAAGGAGAAAATATTAAAAAATGAGAATCATGAGGAAAGATATTTTGCCGTTTTTAGGATTCTTTCTAATGACAATTGGAAATGGAAAATATTTAGGTGCAAAATGTGGTGACTTAATTGAGTATTTAGGAATAGCGATATTATTGATCTTATGCTATTGGCCAACTAAGACACATCATATAAGCGTAACAAAAATAATCAAAGTACTCTTCTTGACATCATTACTGTCAATTGGCGCATTTATAAAAGGGACACCGACAAAAGCCTGCTATATGATTGCTCTGACCTCATTTGCATTGATGTCGTTTTCATTGATGTCGCAAAGCATCCTGTCTACAAATAAGAGAATTAAAATTGCTGCGAGTGCTATTTTTTCCGGAGCTGTTTTTTCTGCACTCATTGGTTTAATCACCGGAACATTAGGATTTACACTTGGATCAGACGAATCAATTGTCGGAATATTATATGTGTCTGGATTTCAAGTAAAAAATTACTGTGGTGGAATATGGCTTCTTTTGTTTATTCTTAACTATATATACTATATAAGAAATGGAAGGCTTGGTTACAAGGAAAAAATCGTTTTGACAATGTTCCTATTCCTGATTGTTCTTAGTGGTTCAAAAGGCGCACTCGCTCTTAGCTTGATTTGGATTTTGCTGATAAATTTTGATAGAATCCTGAAGTTTAGAAAAAATCAAAAAAAAATATTTGGCTTCGTTGTTGGAATCGTTGCCTGTCTAATAGGCGTTTATATATACAATAATATTTTGATTAATGTGTACACGTATGCGTATCGCATGCGTGGTTTGAGCAATCTTGTGGAGTATATGTTGCAGGATTCAAGGAATCTGTTCTTTGGTCTTTCGGATATTGCTTATGCAAATTCAGGAGTCGATTATACAACTAATATGAGACGATTCCTTGGGTGGCAATCTAGTGTAGAGATGGCGTATGTTAATATTCTAATAAAAAATGGATTGATTGGATTTATTTCATACATTTTGATTTTCAAGAATTTCTTAAGCGGTTGCAAACGATGCACAGCAACAGATCAAAGCATAGTCAAGTCTTTAGTTATTGTATTGTTGATATCCGGACTGACGGAGACATATGCCGCTTCCATTCATTACGTTGTTGGGCCGGTAATGTACTGCTTGATTAGAGGGTTGATATATCAAGACAGACGGCGCTTACATACGAGATAAGCTTTGACGCCAACGTTGTGCTGCATTGTTTTATTATTTTTCTGATGGGAGTATTAAAATTAGATGAAGTTTTCAATAATAGTGCCGATATATAACGTAGAAAAATATCTTCCGCAGTGCATAGATTCAATTCTTAATCAGGATTATGTGGATTTTGAGTTAATACTGGTTAATGATGGCTCCCCGGACGATTCACTTTCGATATGTCGTCAATATGCGGAAAAAGATAAAAGAGTGCGTGTCATAAATAAACCGAACGGCGGATTAACCTCTTCTCGGAAAGCTGGAGCAAAGGTTGCTAAAGGTGAATACGTTATTTGTGTGGATAGCGACGACTATGTTGAACAAGGGTACTTTTCTTGTGTTGCAAGGTCGTTAGATGAATTCAACCCGGATATAGTGGTACTTAGTCATTATTCGTTAGAGGGCAACAAAAAGATTTTACACAAAGATTTTGTGCTGCAAGGTCTCTTGCAAGACAAAGAATATGAAGAAGTTAGGGATAAATTCATCTATGATTCTACGGATAAAAACATTTCAAATCCAGGCATAATCTCATATTCTTTGTGGTGCAAGGTCGTTAGGCGAGAAATATATGTAAAGGCACAAGAGCAGGTAGACGATAAGATCGTTATTGGTGAGGATATGCTATGCTCTTTGTATTGCTTGCAACTTGCAAAATCAATGGTTTGCCTAGATGAAAGCTTCTATGTTTATAGAATATTAAATAACTCTATGATGCACTCGTATAATGTGAAAAAATTTGAACATTTTGAGAATACAGTTAAAGCATTGGTTGAGTCTGACATAGTAGATGATCATCGAATATGTGCCTATTCCTTTCATGCGTTGTGTAATGAGTATGCTGGAATTGCAAAATCGGTTGATTCGATATCCGAGTTTAGAGATAAAATAAAAGAAACTCAAAAATTCAAACTCTTATATGATATGGCAAGCAGAGTGGATAAATCCAACTGCAATTTAGCAAGTAGATTTAAAATTTGGCTTGTTAATAATAAAAAATATGATTTGATGTTTTGGTTGCTAAAGTTGAAAAACAGATAACGAAAATAGAAGGTAGATAATGAGAGAGTATTTATCAGATAAACAAGTAAAGAACGAGTTGACGGCACTTCTGCAGGTGGTTCATGAATTTTTAGTTGAACATAATATTCAATATACTATTACTGCAGGAACTTTGTTAGGAGCTGTTCGACATAAGGGCTTTATACCTTGGGATGATGATATTGATATTGCTTTAACCAGAGAGCAATATGATAAACTGGTTTGCCTTTTAAGAGAACGGAATAATTCTGTCAATAAATACGTGTATGCTGAAGGTTTTGAACTTGGCAATGATGATATACCGTACATCAAAATTGTGAACAAGAATATTTTTGTTGAGGATCACACGGCATCCATTGATAGAAATGAATTTAAAGAGGATTTTTTATGGGTTGATGTTTTTTGCTGGGATAATGTCCCAATGCATTTTACCAAGCTCCGCTATGCTTACTTCAAATCTTATATTAGACATGCTTGGGGAAGCAAAAGGGCAAAGAAACATAATGTGACATATGGATATAATAACCCTATTCACCATAAAATCGTTGAGTTTCTATTCAGAAATTATTCTTTGGAAGAACTGACAGCTAAATACATTGAATATTGGAAATACTTTAACAAAACTGAATCTGAATTTATCAATAATAATACTTGGGGAGAAGGGTTATTATATCTACCAAAAACAATAATGACTGAATTTAAATTGTATGATTTTGAAAACATTCAAGTTTATGGTATGAAAGATGCGGATACATATTTGTCGATTGCCTATGGTGATTATATGAAATTACCTCCAGAGGACCAAAGAGTCAATCATGGAATAAAAGCGTGGAGAGAATTACCGAATGAAAAGTAAAGTGACGTTGATCAACATTTTATCAAGTTTAACACTTCAAGTTGTTACTGTGATAAGCGGATTTATAATTCCGAAGATTATTCTCACTAATTTTGGCTCTAGTGTTAATGGGCTTGTTTCGTCACTGAGTCAATTTCTGAGTTATATCACTTTGATTGAAGGCGGAATTACGGGAGTTGTTCTTGCCAATCTGTATAAACCACTTGTTGACCATGATAATATAAAAATTAGTGCAGTTTTGGTAACGGCTAAGAAATTCTTCAATAAGATAGGATATTTGTTTATTGCATACTCCATTGGAGTGGCAGTTGTTTATCCAATCTTATCAAAGGAAGGCTTTTCTTGGCCTTTTGTTGCTTCATTAACGATTGTGCTTTCATTAAATCTATTAATACAATATCTTTTCTCGTTGTCCTTTAGGGTGCTGCTGCAAGCTGATAAAAAGTTATATGTAATATCTCTTACTCAGATTGCAATTACTATATGCAATATAGTTTGTGCTTTTTTAAGCGTAAAGATTTATCCGAGCATTCATTTTTTGAAATTGTTAACCGGACTTTTATATATCATTCAGCCACTTGTATATGGATACTTTGTAAAGAAACACTATAACATCAATTGGGCTGCTGAGCCGGATGATAGCCTTTTGAAGGAAAGATGGAATGGTTTTGCGATAAATTGTGCGGCCTTTATCCACAATAGTACAGATATAACGATTTTAACCATTTTTACAAGCCTTACTACGGTTTCAATATATGGTGTATATACATTAGTGACTAATGGTTTAAATGGTTTGTTTGCAGCTGTTTTTAGGGCTATTGCACCCACAGTTGGCCAAGCTTATGCTAAAGGCGATGAATATGAATTGAATAAGAAGCTAGACTTATTTGAGTTCATTACATTTATTTCAGTTTACTTTTGCTTTACTTTATCTGGATTGCTGATAACGCCGTTTGTACAGCTTTACACAAAAGGTGTTACTGATGCTAACTATATTCAACCCTTATTTGGTGTGCTAATTGTTTTAGCCGAAGGGCTGTATCTTATAAAAGAGCCGCATGTAGATTTATCTTATACTGCAAATAAATTCAAGGAATTAGCGATGCCAGCATTTGTTGAAGCAGGTATTAATATTATGATTTCTATAATCCTTGTACACAAACTCGGTCTAGTTGGAGTAGCAATCGGAACTATTGCTGGTATGACCTATAGAATGGCATATCAAATATATTTCACGACTACGATGGTGAAAAATAGAAGGCAATGGATCTTTTACAAAAAATTACTGGCGTTTTCTTCTGTTACAGTAGTCGGAGTTGCTATTTGTCATTTTGTACCACTGATCGAAGTCACCGTTTGGAATTGGATTTTACATGCTCTTATTTATGCACTTATATTCGGAGTTCTATATATAATTTTGAGTTTGCTGTTGTTTAAAGAAGAAATTCTATATTTGAAAGAGTATTTGTTTAAATAAATGTTCTCATTCTACATCATAGGAAACAAGGTGGATGGCAACACAGTTGAGTGCCGTGGTTTATCCAGTGATATATTGGAGGAATATAGAAAGTGATTAAGGAAATCAAAGGAGAAGCATTTAGAAAAATGCAACTCACAGAGCTTGATATGTTGGTTGAATTTGATAAAGTTTGCAGAAAGTATAATATCAACTATGTTTTATTTGGTGGAAGTCTACTTGGAGCGGTGAGACATCAGGGGTATATTCCATGGGATGATGATGCTGACATTGGAATGCTTCGCGAAGATTACGAAACATTCAAGAGGCATAAAGATGAAATGAATCCCAATATTTGCTTCTTTCAGGATCATGATACAGACCATGAATATAGATGGGGATATGGAAAACTACGGCGTACAGGCTCTACTTATGTTCGGGTTGGTCAGGAACACTTGAAATGTAAAACCGGAATTTTTGTTGATGTATTCCCAATGGATGATGTTCCGCTTTCAATTGGTGGTCAAATATTTCAGGATTTGCATTGCTATTGTTTGCGGAAAATTTTGTGGTCTGAGGTTGCAAAAGAAAACACGGTGGGATTTTGGAAGATATGGTTTACCCTCCTATCAAAGATTCCGGCAGATTTTGCTTTTCATGGATATGAAAAATATTCAAAGAAAAGCAGAAATTCTTCGCCTAATCGTGTTCGATGCTTAGGCTTTCCTGCGACAGGGATGTTATATAAAAAAAACCATTGAATGAGCGATATGGGATGCCAAAATCATGGTTTACAGATCGCGCAGAATATATGTTTGAAGGGAAAAAGCTGTACAGTTCAAAAGACTATGATACGATTTTGAAATATATTTACGGCGATTATATGAAACTTCCTCCCGAAGATCAGAGAGAACCACATTCACCTTGTTCGGAGATAGTTTTTCCAAGTGAGGAAAATATATGATTATAAAGTGTCAGAAATGCGATGAGCAAATTATTGAATCATATATTGGGAAAGAATACTATAAATGTCTTTATCTCTATATGAATCTGCAAAGATATGGAATTGGTTCACAAGCTATTGATGTTTATATGGATAGGCTTGGAAATAAAACAAAAGCAATTTATTTGTTTTATTTTTCATGTGTCCATGTGTACTCGAAAGATAATGATTTTAGTGTGCTGGAATTAAAAGAACTGCTAAAAAAACATCCGATAAAAATGATTTACTGCGAAAAAAATACCGCAGAGTATATAGGGGATAATTCTTCTAGGAGTGAGCATCCTTTTACCATAACCTATGGTTGGGTAGCAGAAATCACTAATGTTGATGAAAAACATAGAGAATCGGTACAATTGGCATCTGTGACTGATTTTGAACAGATAGTTCAAATGATCTATGGTGATGAAGACATCGGAAAATCTTATAATAAAAATGATCTAGCAGAGCAACTTCTTCAGCGTTCCAAAGAAGGATACTCCAGAAATTATGTGATAAAAAAGGACGATACGGTAATCGCTCATGCATGTACAAATGCAGAAGTAAATGGAATAGCGATTGTCGCAGAACTAATAGTTAATAAAGAGTATCGAAGGAGAGGCTACGCACTAGAAATATGGAGAGCTATTTGCGAAGAACTATTAAACGAGGGGAAAAGAGTTTTTTCCTTCTATTACTCAAATGAGTCCAGAAGTCTTCATAAGAAAGTAGGATTTCACGAAATCTGTGAATGGGGAAAAATTGTGTTTGAGAATAATTGTATGGAGGTATAAAGATGCTTAATTTTACAGTTGGTCCGGTAATGTCGGATGACGCAGTGCGTGCTATTGGTGCAGAACAGATTCCATATTTTAGAACGCCTGAGTTCTCTGCTGTCATGCTTGAAAATGAAAAGTTGATGAAAAAGTTTGCGAAGGCTGGCGATGATGCCAGAGCGGTGTTTATCACTGGTTCTGGCACGGCAGCGATGGAAGCAACTGTTATGAATGTCTTTGATAAGACGGATAAGGTTTTGGTCGTAAACGGTGGTAGCTTTGGGCAGCGGTTTGTTGAGTTGTGCCAGATTCACGAGATTCCATACGAGGAGATCAAGCTGGAGGAAGGTAAAGCACTCAAAAAAGAAAAGCTGGATATGTACGATGGGAAAGACTTTACTGGGTTCCTCGTTAATGTACACGAAACCTCAACAGGTGTTCACTATGACATTGAGATGATCAGTGAGTTCTGTAAGAAAAACGGAATTTTTCTAGTTGTGGATGCTATTAGCTCTTTTCTTGCAGACGATTTTGATATGAACAAATTGGATGTGCAGGTAATGATTACTGGTTCGCAGAAAGCATTGGCTTGTCCTCCGGGCGTATCAGTTATCGTCTTGTCCGGTGAAGCGGTCAAGCGTGTAGAAGAGCGGGATGTAAAGTGCATGTATCTGAATTTAAAGTCTGCTCTTAAAAACGGTGAGCGGGGACAGACACCTTTTACACCAGCCGTGGGAACTTTGCGTCAAATCAATGCCCGTTTAAGGGAAATTGAAGCTGCAGGCGGTGTTGAGAGCGAAACAAAGAAAATTGCAGAACTTGCCCAAGATTTTAGAGATAAGATTAAGGGACTGCCTCTTGAAATCGTTTCTGAGTCGATGTCCAATGCAGTTACACCGTTGCATCCGCTGAATGTATCGGCCTATGATGTTTTTATAACGCTCAAAGATGAGTATGGTATTTGGATTTGTCCTAATGGTGGAGAGATGAAAGAAACCATCTTCCGTGTAGGTCATATTGGTGCATTGACAAAAGAGGATAACTCCACGCTTGTGAATGCTTTTAAGGATTTACAGAAGCGTGGACTTTTGTAAAAGGTGAGAGGAAGCAAGAAATGGTAAAAGTAATTACATACGGAACGTATGACTTGCTTCACTATGGTCATATCAAGCTGCTGGAACGTGCAAAAGCACTGGGAGATTATTTGATCGTTGGCGTTACAGCGGATGATTTTGATAAAACCCGTGGAAAAATTAATGTACAGCAGTCGTTGATGGAGCGTATTGAGGCTGTACGTGCCACAGGACTTGCGGATAAGATCATCGTGGAAGAATACGAGGGTCAGAAAATTGATGATATTCGTAGGTACGATGTAGATATTTTCACGGTGGGTTCTGATTGGGCTGGAAAATTTGATTATCTGAATGAATATTGTAAGGTGGTGTATCTTCCGAGAACGGAGGGAATCTCTAGTTCTGAAGTGCGGAGTGAACAATGCAAACTTCGCATGGGAATTGTTGGAAAGGCTGCTTTCAGAACAAAGTTTGTGGCAGAATCTAAATATGTAAACGGTGTTGACGTGATTGGTGTATGCGCATCTCAGAAGAGTGAAGAACCCGAGTTTGATGGAATGTTCTATACCGAAAATTACGATGAGTTTCTTGAAAAAGTAGATGCTGTGTATATCGTTTCCAAACCAGAGAAACATTATGTTGATACAAAAAAAGCTCTTTTGGCGGGAAAACACGTTTTGTGTGAATCACCTGTTGCTTTAAAAAAAGCGGATTGTGAAGAGCTATATTCGATTGCGGAAGAACATGGGCTGGTTCTTATGGATGCTATTAAGACGGCATACTCAACGGCATACGAACGGTTAGTCCTTCTCGCTAAGTCTGGAAAAATTGGTAAGGTTGTATCGGTTGATGCTGTTTGTACTAGCTTGCGAGATGGTATTTCAATTGCCGGAACAGATTTAACTCAGAAATGGAACAGTATGTGCGGTTGGGCACCTGCAGCGTTGCTACCTGTTTTCCAAATCCTTGGAACGGAATACAGAAAAAAAGTAATAACTACGAAATTCTTGGATGAAGCCGCCAATATGGATGCCTTTACAAAAATTGATTTTACTTATGATGATGCAGTAGCCTCAATCAAAGTAGCAAAAGCTGCAAAATCTGAGGGCGAGTTGATTGTTACGGGAACAAAAGGATATATTTACGTTCCGGCACCTTGGTGGAAAACAGATTACTTTGAAGTTCGTTATGAAAATCCAGAGGATAACCAAAGATTCTTTTATCAACTGGATGGTGAAGGCATCCGATATGAGATCGTAGCATTTGCAAAATCTGTCGAAACAAAAAAATATATGAATTATGTAGATAAGAATATATCAAATGCAATTTCTGGAACAATCGAAAGTTTTGATAATCGGCTAGATGTAACAGAAATTTGATGAATCATATTTTTTGTATAACCCTACTACTGGGGAAGAACAATCACAATTCAAAATTTGCGGCACCGCGTAAGACTGTTTGTGCCCTCACGCTCTGACCGCAAATCTCACTTCACTCGTTTGCCCGCAAATAGCCCAAAACCGTGTCCACGTTCTGGGCAGAAGGTGTTGGCACTGCCCCATCTTGCTCACACCGTTTTCGTTTTACTATTTCTAACCCTTGCAATTTCCAATGCATAATGCTATACTCGAAATATAAAATTGAAAGTGCGTGAGGTGGTACTTATGCCCAGAACGAAAGGTAGCAAAAACAAGAAGTCTTTGACGGTTGATTATGCAGCGCTTATTGCGGAAAAGCAAGCTGAAAAGGATGCTGCAGCTAATGAAATTGCAGCTGTTGCTGCAAATATCGAAGAGCTGAAAGCAGAACTAAAAAGCAAGAAGGCTGCAGCTAAGAAGCTCGACAAGGAATTGGCTAAATTGGTGGCCAAGAAGGCCGCTGTTGAGGCTGCGGCTGCTGAGGCTGCAAAGCGCGGTGAGGCAGAGGCCATGCTGAAGAAGCTTCTGGCTGAGGGCATGAGTGCCGATGAAATTATTGATAAGCTGAAATAACCTATAACAGCCGTGCATGGGTTGCACGGCTGTTTAAAGAGATATCTGTATAGATTGTGACGTCATGCAATTGCACAGCTTGTATTTGACTCAGAACTCATTCTCCGGCTATCAATTGTAGCCCCCTCTCCCCTACCCCATTTCAGCAAGGAGCCAGATTGCGTGAAAACAGCTTGCAACTCTGATAAAGCCATGTCATCAAATCAACATTATTCAGATGACGCCCCAAATCCAAGAAAACCGAATCACGATGCGCAGGGACTGCTCCGCCGCCAGATGCAGCAGGCTGTGCTGCTATATGGTTCTGGGGAGAGCCACCCTTCCCTGCAGAAGATTGCAGACGAACTGGCTTTGAACCCCATCAAGGTGCGCAAGCTATTGATCACCGCCGGCGTATATAGGTCTGACATAGCCGCTCGGGTCAATGAGCGATTCTCTGCGTATCAACAGGAAGGTATCCCTCATAAGGACGCTATCGCCTTCACTGCACGGGATATGCAGCTTTCCACATCCTCGGTGGCTTCGTACCTACCCTACAGCAAATGCCTGTACTTCCCTGCCGAAACCGCTGCAGACAACCTAAGCACCGGTTCCGAACGCCAGCGCCGTTATATAGCTGTGCAGCGCTTGCGAGAAAATCCCTCCGAGAAAACTCTTTGGAACTGCATTGTTGCTTTTCGCAATTACCCATTTACAACGCTTTCCGGCTTGCCATTCACTTACGATCTAAAAATGGGACGCCACGGCAAATTTACTAAGGAGCTGTGGATCACCCGGCGCGAGAACAGCAAAAGTCTTACCTGGAGTTCCGTAGTGCTGGCTTTCCGAAATATTGAAGAAATCGGTGCTGAAGTCGAACGCCCTAAGGCACTCGGCGATATACGGGGCGTTTCGTACATTTACGCACTGTTCTGCCGATTTGGACTAATAAGAACACCCCACGGTACGACATAGCCAGCAAGGGACTGCCCTTGCGCGGAAATTGATTGACTACATGGAAACGCACGATGGCTGTGCTGAGTGTTATCCCTATGATATCATTGAGGAGCTAAAGAGCACATTCTGGTTGGAATAATCCTGTCATAGTTTTTCGTACAAAAAAGCTCTGCCAGCGAACTGGCAGAGCCGGGATCCTGTGCCTTACTGAGCGAAATACACTCGCCCTGGGATGGCATTAAAGTGCTATCCCTATTAACCCGATTTCAAGCCCCATTATGTACGCAAGGCAAGTACTTCACTTATTATTTTCTTTGTTTTCAGCCTCCCTCTTTTCTTTTTCCACGAATTCCCGCAGATCTTCCCAAAAGCAAGACATCAAATGATCCATCATGTTCATATACTCGCTTTCATTGTCCCAGTAATAAATCATGCAAATAGCGCGCATTAAATTGTAGTAGACAGCCATGATCCACACCAAGTCATCTTCATACTCCATTGCCCTGTGAAAATGATAATCAAAAGAACACATAGTTTTCCTCCTTCATTTTAGCGGCGTGCCTTCTTGTTAATTCTTTTAATGGCATTATTGATATTAGATTCCGAACAATCCAATTCCTTTGCGGCCATGTTGCGGGACATCTTCAAGCACAGCCCAAAAATTTCATTTTCCTTTTCTGTAAGTTGTGCGCGTAACCGCTCTGCGTCCGCAACGAGCTCCGCATAACGAAACCAACGATCCGCCTCTGGGTCATACAATTGATCTTCCACATCGTCCAATGGGCTTACATTTTCCCGTGGTTTTTGCTTCCTGTAATATTCGGAGGCATGCCATTTCATTCTATGCTTGATAAAACGGGTGAATCTGCTCTTTAATGGGCTGCGCTGGGTATTGCCTTCTCGCATCTGCATAGCTTGTTCTTTTACCTTATCACGTAATCTCATAATTACCTCCACTTTTGTTTTCGCTTTCGAACACAAAAGTTGGGAGGTGCGCGTGCGGCATATGCTATGAATTCAAAGCGTAACAAGAGAACACTTCGGCATCCAGACATTGTTGCACTCCCCCTTAATAGGTAAGAGATCAAAAAAATCTGAATTTCCACACCTGCCGTTTTAAATTTTACAATTTATTCATTATCGTCGTGCGGATAAATTTGACTCTATCTATTTACATTACTGCAATCTCACTGTCCCGTCTATCACTCTCACACTTTTGGATTTGCACCACAGTCTGTTGTTCCTTAACAATTTTTTCTTCTTGTTTATTCACCTCCTCCATCTGTGCTTTCAGTTCTTCTATTCGCTGTTCCACACCTTCTGCAAGGGCAATCACTTTTTCCGGCTCAACAGACTGATCTACACCTTCTGTCTCCAGTTTTGCTGCTGCGCTGTGGTAAGCCTGTAGTTCCTGGTTGTGAGACGCGTAGAACTCTGTTTTTTGATTTAGAGGCAATGCAGTATACTCCAGCCATACGGACCGATAGGTTTTGCAAAGCTGCAAGTTTTTGGCAGCTGCTGCAAAGCCTTTTTTCTTTTCCTGCATATCTGCGATCTCACTTGCGAGGTCTATCTGATTTTTTCTGAGATTCCGTATAACCGTGTCATAATCACCGCCCGTGTACAGATTTTGCTCCGTCATTCCGAGGAGCATTGCACCTAAGTGCTTGGCGTTTTCGATACCCATACGGCGTTCCACGGCTGCGATCCTGCGGCTTAGGGACGAGCCTTCTGATGTCTGTTTTATAGCCACCCCGAGAAGGGAACCCAGTTTTTCACCGTTGACACTTAGCCGTTTATGCTCATCCCCCGTTGGAACATAGCTGTACTGGTGATTGGGATACAGATACACTGCACACCGCCCAGCAGCGACATCGCGCACCACATATTTTTCAGGTATAAACAGCCGCTCAATACCGTCCTGCGGCAGGGAAATTGTGACCCCGCGCACGGACATTGCCTTTATCTGGTCAGCGCTCAAAGTAACTTGCAGGGGCGTTGTCTGGTTTTCTTCCTCGATTTTTTCAATCAGCCTCGCGCCTCGGATCGTGCCGTGGGTTCCATCGTCATAAACCAAGTCATAGGAGAAGTCGTTCCCGATTTGCAGCATCACCTCACCATCCGACGTTGTTTCGATCTGGCTTTTGTTCGCCATCATTTTGGCAAGGTTCCCGTTTCCATCGCTTATCTGAAGCAGCAGTCCATTTTTGCCGCTGACACAATTTGTCGGCTGGTCAGTTTTACGGTTGCGTTACTGACTTCCGGATATTTGACGGTCAATTTTTGATACAGTGCGAGCAGCGGCTCTCCCCTGCCCTCTTTCAGCTGCGTCTTCTTATCTTTCAAGGCAGATTCCATTTCATCTGCTGCATAGCCCACGCCGAGTGCATCAGAGGGGACCCACATGCCATCCAAACCCACTGCCTTGTACAGGATTTGACCTGTTGCCTTGATGAGTTTGATTTTGATTCCTGCCGCCTTCAACTTATCGGCCAAATCAGCCATGGATGATGCCGCTTTCCTCGATGCTGTCCATAAGCTCCTTCATTTCCAAGTCGTGCCTGACATGGAATGGGTGGTTTGCGAAGGGATGCAGCTGCTCTATTGGTATGGTTTTCTCCGCACCATAGAGGTACGAAACTGCACTTTTACTCATAGTTCTGCGTGCTCCTGACTTGTAGATTTTCGGGTAAATTCGGGCCCCGAAATGTACATCGGAAACCCTGTACATTTTTGCGAAAATGTATTCATACGGTCAAAACAATAAAAAAAGTCCCTAATTGCGATAAAAGCAATTAGGGACTTAACAGGTTATTATAGATCGACCTTAGAAATCAGGTCTTTCCACATTCCCAGCAAAAGCACGCAGCAACGCCAATTCCTATAAGGATGTACCCCTATTGGAAGCCATTGCAGCGCTTAGAACCAACCTGCAAATTACTTGCGGGGATTTTTAATTGCTGCCTGCGCAGCGGCCAGGCGGGCGATGGGAACACGGTAGGGAGAGCAGCTGACGTAGTCCAGACCAACATTGTGGCAGAACTCAACACTGCTGGGGTCGCCGCCGTGCTCGCCGCAGATGCCCAGACCCAGGTTCGGGTTGGTGGCGCGGCCATCAGCAGCAGCCATCTTGACCAGCTTGCCGACGCCGATCTGATCCAGGTGCTGGAACGGATCGCTCTCGTAGATCTTGTTGTCGTAGTAAGCAGTCAGGAACTTGGCAGCGTCGTCACGGCTGAAGCCGAAGGTCATCTGGGTCAGGTCGTTAGTGCCGAAGCTAAAGAAGTCAGCTTCCTTGGCGATTTCGCCGGCGGTCAGAGCGGCACGCGGGATCTCGATCATGGTGCCGACCTCGTACTTCATGTCAACACCGGCAGCGGCGATCAGGGCATCGGCAGTCTTGACGACAACGTCCTTGACAAACTTCAGCTCCTTGACCTCGCCAACCAGAGGAATCATGATGTGGGGGGTAATCATCTTGCCGGTTTCGGCAGAAACCTTGAGGGCAGCCTTGATGACAGCGTTGGTCTGCATCTCGGCGATCTCGGGATAGGTAACAGCCAGACGGCAGCCACGATGACCCATCATGGGGTTGAACTCGTGCAGGCTGACAACAACGTTGTTCAGCTCCTCGGTGGACATACCCATGTCCTTAGCCAGAGCCTCGATGTCCTCGGCCTTGGTGGGCAGGAACTCATGCAGCGGCGGATCCAGATAACGGATGGTCATCGGACGCTCGCCCATGATGCGGTACATAGCGGTGAAGTCGGCCTCCTGGAACGGCTCGACCTTAGCCAGGGCAGCCTTGCGCTCCTCAACGGTACGGGCGCAGATCATCTCACGGACAGCCTTGATGCGGTCCTCGGCGAAGAACATGTGCTCGGTACGGCACAGACCGATGCCCTCGGCACCCATGTCAACGGCGTTCTGCGCGTCACGCGGGTTGTCGGCGTTGGTCATGACCTTCATCTGGCGGTTTGCGTCAGCCCAGCCCATGAAGCGCTTAAAGTTGGCGTTCTCGGTGGAAGCGACGGTAGCGATCTGGCCCTCGTAGACGTTGCCGGTGGAGCCGTCGATGCTCATCCAGTCACCCTCGTG
>OLRW01000365.1_pt1 | contig 38738 bp, 39 predicted proteins | sample 1672701 | NCBI WGS metagenome assembly OLRW01 (sample SAMEA3136715, study PRJEB25190) | human gut metagenome | biome: human gut; feature: human-associated habitat; material: faeces | place: Austria | collected 2013
CTGCACGGCGGCGGTCCTTTTCCTCCTGCCGGTTCTGGCTCATCATGATGAGCGGCGCTTGAATGGCCGCGACGCACGAGAGCACGAGGTTCAGCAGAATGAAAGGAAAGGGGTCGAAGGCCTTGGCCGCGAGCAGCGTGTTGACAACCATCCAGAGGATCAGTACGCCGGTGAAGGCGAAGATGAACGCCCAGCTGCCCGCAAATTTCGCGATGCGTCCGCCGCCCGCTGGCCGAGGGTGTATTTTTCCTTCTCGCCCGCGGGGTTTTCGGAAATCTTACTGTCCGCCAGCAGGTTCAGTACCTCTTCGTCCGTCATGTCGTGGCGGATGTCCTTGAGGACTTCTCTCAAAAGCTTTCTGTTTTCCTTCATAATATCATCCTTTTTTATCTGACCGGCGCGTGATCGCGCCGGTTTTATGCTTCATTTTTCGGCGCGCGCAGAAAAAAGTCCGGCCCCTTGATCTCAAACAAAATGAGCGACACGCCCAGCAGCAGGTCGGCGTGCTGGGACGGCTCCTCCAGCGGGATCGCGAAATCCTCCTGCAATCTGCGGATGCGGTAGAGCACGGTGTTGCGGTGGGTATAGAGCGCGTCGCTGGTCTTTTTCAGCGAGTGGCAGCAGGTGAGGTAATGGTAGAGCGTTTCACAGTACTGTGTATCCTTTTCACGGTCGCGGGCGGCAAGGCGGTGCAGCGCAATCGGGATTAGGTCGCCGCGCCCCTCCAGATTTTTCAGCAGCAGCGGCGTGCGCAGCTGCGCCACGGAGCAGACCGGCTCCCCGTGAAAGCGCTCGTCCGTCATCAGCTCCAGCGCCTCGCGCGCCGTGCGGTAGAGCCGCGGGAGATCAAACAGCTCATCCAGCGGCTCGGACACGAGGATCTTGAGCTGAAACTCCTTTGCCAGCGTGGAAAGCGTGTCCGCATCCCCCTCTCTGTGCAGAAAGAGGAAAACGTCTCCCTGATACAAAAACGGGTGGGAATCCGGAAGCTGCGCTTCCAGTTCCTCTTTCAGATGCCGCTTCCCCATGTACGCGTTATGGTACGTCTCAAGATCAATGAGGGCAAAGGTCAGCGGGTGGAAATCCGCCAGGTAGGTGCCGGACGCCTGTAGCTGAAAGTGCGCGGCGGAAGAAAATCCGCCGTCCAGCAGGTGCATGAGGATGTCCTCCGCCGTCTCGGAGGGCTTGTCCTGACGGCTCACCTCCATGAACAGCTGCTTGGCAAGAATATGCTCCACCAGCTCCCACGTCCGCGGAGGGATCTGCTCCAGATGCCCGTCCGTATCCACGCAGATCAGGCAGCCGAGGCGCACGCCCGCGCTGATGAGAGGTGCAAAACGCCACCGATAGGAGCTATCAGCCAGCTGGACATAGTCCGCCCAACCGGCTGTGAGCATCGCATTTTTGCTGATGATTGCGCCGGCCTCGTAGGTGATCTCGCCGCAGCGTACGGTGGTTTCAAAGAGCGCATCGGAAAAGCCGAGCGGCAGGTGGTGCGCCGCAATATGAAAGGTGTCGTCCAGCACCAGAAGTGGGCAGCCCAGCAGTTCCCCTGTGCTCAGCGCTAACTGCCGGAGATCATCCTGCGAAAAGAACTCCTCCAGTAGCGCCTCTGCATTGCACGACTCCCAGCGTTTTTCCTCCATGGTCTGCCTCCTTCTTTGGCTTGTGCATTCGGCACAAGTCGTTTTTTCTTTATTGTATCGGCAGCTTCTTGTTTTTGCAAGAGGAAAAGCTAAATTGTGTGTCAGAAAGGAAAGTTTGAACGATTTATATACAGATTCACGGAGGGATGATTATGAAATGTGAAAATTGCGGCAGAAATGAAGCCAGCTTCATCTATCGCAGCAGCATCAACGGCAGAACGGAGGAGCATCACCTCTGCCAGGCCTGTGCGGAGAAGCTGGGCTATACCCAGAGATTTTTCTCCAAGCGGCCGTCCGTGCTGGACAGTTTCTTTGGCAATGATGCGTTCTTCGGCTCCACGCCGTCCCTGATGGGGCGGATGCTGGAGAGTCCTTTTGATGATTTCTTCGATACCATGCCCGCCATCGGCGCAGCACCGGTGCAGGAGGTTCAGGAGGAGAAAAAGGACAACCTCATGAGTCATGAGGATCAGAGCCGCTTTTCCTATCTGCGCCAGATGAATGCGCTGAAGCAGGCGCAGGAAAAGGCCATTGCGGAAGAGAAGTTCGAGCGCGCCGCCCAGCTGCGGGACGAGATCCATAAGCTGGAGGAAGCGCACAAGGACGCTGAGAAGTCCCAAAAGGACAATCAAGAAACCGCTTAAAGCACAGATGAAAAGATAAAACACACCCCAAAATAAAAGAGGTATTGAACGATGGATGAAAATAAATTCACTCCTACTGCGGAGGAAGCCCTGCAGCTGGCTCAAGAGGCTGCGGGCGAGCTGGGTCACGGCTACATGGGCACAGAGCACCTGCTGCTTGGCCTGATGCGGGAGGACGAGGGCCTTGCCCACACCGTACTGACCGAAGCAGGTCTGACCGACGATCTGCTGACGGAGATGATTCGCAAGAGCGTCGGTACCGGACTTTCCGGCAGCAATTCCGCGCAAAGCCTGAGCCCCCGCGCCAAGCACGTATTGGAGATCGCCATGGAGGACGCCGCCCGCGGCGGCTACGCCTGTATCGGCACGGAGCATCTGCTGGCCGGTATCCTCCGCGAGGGCAACAATATGGCCGTCCGTATCCTGCGCTCTGCCGGTGTGGACGCCCGGCAGCTCTACACCGCGCTGATGGAGAAGCTCAGCGCCGCGTCCCGCGCTCAGAGCGGAAGCGGCGATTCTCAAACCGCCGGAGGCGTTGAGGAGAACGGCAAAAACAATAAGACGCTGGCGGAATTTACCCGCGACCTGACGGCGGATGCCCGTAAGGGCAAGCTGGATCCTGTCATCGGCCGCGATGAGGAGATCCAGCGCGTGATTCAGATCCTGTCCCGCCGCACGAAGAACAACCCCTGCCTGATCGGTGAGCCTGGCGTCGGCAAGACCGCCATCGCGGAGGGGCTGGCGCGGAAGATCGCCGCAGGCGATGTACCGGAAAATCTGCTGGACAAGAAGCTGCTGTCGCTGGATCTGACCGGCATGGTGGCTGGCGCCAAGTACCGCGGCGAGTTTGAAGAGCGCATCAAGAAGGTGATGCAGGAGGCCAGGAAGGACGGTAACATCATCCTCTTTATCGACGAACTGCACACCATTGTGGGCGCAGGCTCCGCCGAGGGAGCGGTAGACGCCGCCAACATCCTCAAGCCCGCCCTTAGCCGCGGCGAGATCCAGATCGTCGGCGCAACGACCTTGAACGAGTACCGCAAGTATATCGAAAAGGACGCCGCTCTGGAGCGCCGTTTCCAGCCGGTCACCGTGGGCGAGCCCAGTCAGGAGGCCGCGCTGGAGATCCTGAAGGGCCTGCGCGAGAAGTATGAGCAGCACCACAAGCTGCACATCACCAACGAAGCTTTGAAGGCCGCCGTGGAGCTGTCCGCCCGGTACATCAACGACCGGTTCCTCCCTGACAAGGCCATTGACCTGATGGACGAGGCTGCCAGCCGGGTGCGGATGGAGCAGGAGGAGCCTTCGGAAGAGCTCAAGAGCCTGGAAGAGAAGCTCAACACCCTTGCCAAGGACAAGGAAGCCGCCGTCGCCGCGCAAGACTTTGAAAAGGCTGCCCAGCTGCGGGATGCCGAGAAGGACTATCAGAAGCAGTTGGAGGCCGAGCACGACAAGCGCCGCAAGAATCATCAGGAGCACCGCGATGTCACCGCGGAGGATATTGCCGCCGTGGTGTCCGGCTGGACCGGCGTCCCTGTGACCCGCCTGACGGAGGATGAGGGGCAGCGGCTGCTGCACATGGAGGATATCCTCCACAAGCGTGTGGTGGGTCAGGACGAGGCTGTAAAAGCGGTCGCCCGGGCCATCCGCCGTGGCCGCGTGGGTCTGAAGGATCCCAAGCGCCCTATCGGTAGCTTCCTGTTCCTCGGTCCCACCGGCGTGGGCAAGACGGAGCTGTGCAAGTCTCTTGCTGAAGCCATGTTCGGCGATGAGAACGCCATGATCCGCATTGATATGTCCGAATACATGGAACGCCACACGGTGTCCCGCCTGGTTGGTTCGCCTCCGGGATATGTGGGTCACGACGAGGGCGGCCAGCTCACCGAGAAGGTGCGCCGCAAGCCATACTCTGTGGTGCTATTCGACGAGATTGAAAAGGCCCACGAGGACGTGTGGAACATCATGCTCCAGATCTTGGACGACGGCCGCATCACCGACTCTCAGGGCCGCACCGTGGACTTCAAGAACACCGTCATCGTCATGACCAGCAACATCGGCGCCAAGGCGCTGACCGCAGCGGGCGCCAAGCTGGGCTTTGACGGAAGCGACAAAAAGGCCGAGGAGGACGCCGACAAGGCATACGCTCAGGCCAAGGAGACCGTGATGGCGGAGCTGCGCCAGACTTTCCGCCCTGAGTTCCTGAACCGTATCGACGACATCATCGTGTTCCGCGCCCTGACGGAGCAGGATATCGAGGAGGTCGCCCGCCGGATGCTCAAAACCGTGGCGGCCCGTATGGAGGCCATGGACATCCATCTGGATGCTTCCGACGAGGCAGTAAAGGAGCTTGCCAAGGAGGGCTTTGACCCCAGATACGGCGCGCGTCCCCTGCGCCGCGCCATCCAGAGCAAGTTGGAGGACGCCGTGGCCGAGAAGATGCTGGACGGCACCCTCAAGACCGGCGACACCGCAAGGCTGGCTGTGGAGGACGACAAGCTGGTCGTCACCAAGTGATCATTCCGCGGAAGCTCCCGATACATACCTGAACAAGCTCCCCGAATGGCCTATGAGCCATCCGGGGAGCTTGCTGTCAAAAAAGCACAGCTTGACTGATGTGGGAAATTGCTGTGTGTTGAAGAACTTGCCGGACTTCTGACAGAAAGATCGGCACATGTTAATTTTGCTTTTTAGAGCGTCGAACAATAAAGTAGATCAACCACTCTATGGCTAAGACGCCAAGATAAAAAGCCGCCCATATAGCAAAACTAATCAGCTTTACTTCTAATGTCTGTACAGTTCCATGCCCATCTACTGTTCTTGCAAATAAGAACACACTAAAAAACAAGAAAAATATAAGCTGAATGATTTGAAAAGCTCTCCAACCCTTGTTTTTCATAATTAGCCTCCTGCAATTTCAATCTTTATATTCTAATCCGTAAAATTATACCATATAGCTTATGAACAATGCTATCTCAGCATTGTAAAATATAAGTGAAGTCCAAATGACTTCTCTGCCTACACTTCCTCCTTTCTGCTTGTGCTTTTGGCACAAGCTCGATTTCTTTTCTTGTACTGGCAGCGTATTGCCTTTGCCGCAGAAAACGCTAAACTTTAATCAAAAAGAGGAAAAAGAAAGAAGATGGCGTTATGAGTACAAAGTTCATGCGTATCCTAAATGTTGCGGCCGGTGTGCTGCTGATCGCCGCGGGCATCTATTGCTTGTGCAATCAGGACGTGGCGCTGCTCTCGGCGGGGCTGCTGCTTGGTATATTCCTGTTGCTGTCCGGCGTTGCGGAGATTGTGGCGTTTGCCGCGGCGAGCGGCGTGATGCTCGGCTCCGGCTGGCTGTTGCTCGATGGTATTCTGACGGTGATCATGTCGCTGTTCCTGCTTTTCAACCAGTGGTTCACGATGCTGTCGCTGCCGTTCCTGTTCACGCTGTGGCTGCTGTTTTCCGGCGTGTCGCAGTGCGTCAGTTCGTTTGATCTGCGCGCCCTCGGTGTCCGCGCGTGGGGATGGATCCTTGCAGTCGGCATTCTTTTGACGCTTGCCGGTTTCATTTGCCTGATGGATCCGTGGGTCAGCGTGGCGGCCATGGGCATGACGGTCGGCATTGTATTCGTGCTGGAGGGCCTCAGCTCCATCATCTGCGCCTGTATTTCCAGAACGAAAGATCTTTAATCGGCAAGCAATGCTGCGGTGCGGCTGACCGTGCCGCCGTGCTTCACATAATATTTAACACGTATTATTATCCGAATGGAGGAATTGATTATGGTACCCAGCATTTATGGTGAAAACATGTTTGATGATTTCTTTGATGGCAGCTTCTTTGGCGGTCACAGCCCGCTGTTTGGCAAGCACGCCAGAAACCTGATGAAGACCGACATCCGCGAGACGGACGACGCCAAGGCCTACCGCTTTGCGGTGGAGCTGCCCGGCTTCCAAAAGGATGAGATCCGTGTGGACGTGCAGGACGGCTATCTGACCGTCAGCGCCCAGAAGGGTCTCGATAAGGATGAGGAGGATAAGAAGGGCCGCGTTCTGCGTCAGGAGCGCTACTCCGGTGCCTGCTCCCGCAGCTTCTATGTCGGCGACGTCAAGCCCGAGGACGTGAAGGCCAAGTACGAGTCCGGTGTGCTGACCGTGCTGATCCCGAAGGAGGAGCCGAAGAAGCTCGCCTCCGGCAGTAAGATCGCCATCGAGTAAGTCAATAGAAAAGGCGGTCTGCCTTCCGCAAGAGGAAAGGCAGACCGCCTTTTCCTTTCGCGGAGAGGATGTGGCAGTATGGTGAAAACACTGTTTCAGGCGTCTACATGGAACGCGCTGGAGGCTGGCAGCTTCGATGGGGCTGTCAGCGTGCGGGAACTTCTGTGCTGTGCCGATACCGGGGTCGGCATCGGCACAGCATTGGACGGCGTGATAACTTTTGAAAACGGCGCAGCCTACAAGACAGCGCCGGACGGCGAGGTCACCGTTATGAGGCCGGAGGACAGCATGGCGTTTGCCGCAGCCATGGTGTTTGACGAAAACGCCCCGGAGATAGCGCTGAACGGCATCGATGATCTTACCTCGCTCAAGCAGATGTTTACGCCGTTTGTGCAGGGAAATCCTAATCTCTTTTATATGATCAAGGCCGGTGGTGTTTTCAAGAGCGTGCATACGCAAAGTTGGAACAGCTGCCGGAAGCCCTACCCGGTGCTTTCTGAGGCGGCGAAAAGCTGGAACGAATTTCGCTTTGAAAACACCCGCGGTAATGTGATCGCCGTCTGGTGCCCACGGTATGTGGGCGGCATTTGCAAGCCGGATTGGCATTTTCATTATCTGAGCAGCGACAAAACGCAGGGCGGGCATGTCCTCGACCTATCGGCGGAGCGGCTGCATCTGAAGATCAACCGGATCGTGCGTTTTGATCTACTGCTGCCGCAGACGACGGAGTTTGCGCACTGTGAGTTGCGCGAGGGGAAAAGCGCCGCAGCCAAGGGGTCTGCCGCTTGCCAGGCAGCAGCCGACAAGCTTTTATAAGAATCATGAATCTTATGTGTAACGGAGAGAAAAAATGAAAACGGAAGCTTCTGCGCAGAACACCTGTGTGATCTGGATTGATCACCCGAATCGCATCGTTTCCTTCCAAAAGGCAGAAGGCTTTGAGCCGCAGTCCTTTGCCTCTCCCGATGAGCGGCTTGCATACGCTTTTGAAAAGTGCGCGAGCGGATATCGCGTGCAGTAAAAAGCCGCACAGCAAACAAATGATCCTGAAAGGGGCGAATATGATGAATAAGCTGATCTCTTACTTTGGAACCTTTACCCCCGGGGCTGATGGCGCGGTCGGTGCATTTCAATTTGAGTATCTGACAAGCCTCGGCTTTGCCGCACTCGTCATTTTTGCGGGACGTGCCATTGTGCGCCGATCCCATGTACTTCGCAAATTTGCGATTCCAGCGCCGGTGATCTCCGGCCTGCTGTTTTCCGTCCTAATTGCCATTTTCAAGGGAACTGGCATTCTTGCCATTTCTTTCGATACAAACGTTTCGCAACGTTCCGCTACTATTGCCTCATGCATGTCTATGCGCTGGGGTGGTTTGACGGTTACTTTTCCTCTGCGCTTAATTTCTGCTTCTGTGGCATAGTAATGCTCCCTCCATGATTGACAGTGTTTTATTTCACTGTCTCTCATAGAGGCAATGTCATTAAGTTTGCGCGCAAAACGCTCAATCACTTATGATGGTGATTGAGCGTTTTTATTTCAGCGCAGGGGGATATATAAAAATATGCTTATCGGCTTAACTCAGCAAGGCACAAGATTTAGGTGCCTTTCCCAACTGATTCTCGCTGTTCCTGCGATTGAATCAGGGGTAAAGCTGATCCATACAAACCACATTTTGTAGGTTGCTGTCTAAAGTCGATAAGCATTTATAAAAATAATATTTTTTCACAAAAACACTTGACAAATCAATAAAAATCGAAGGCTTCGCCTTGAAAATGATCGCATCTACATACTATTGCTTCTCCCATTTGAATGCAGTCACCTGACTCCCATCGCTATAGACATAAGTATCTACTAAAATGCCCTTATGCTTTTGATACAAGTGCTTTTGATACAGGTCTCCACCATTATAATCTTCGACAATCTTTATGTTCAGAATCAGTCTACCACGACGGCGCAAGCCCTTGCACGCACCAAGACACGAATGACTACTTGGCTCAATAGTAACTTCCGAGGCCGTTGGAAGGAAGTGAGTGGTCCGAATGTTACACTTGCTTCCAATCAGTGGATGATCGTTATGAGAATCGGTAAGCAGGGAGGAAACTACGACTATCATTACTGGTATCGTACAAACGATGGTCCATGGGCTAATAAACACGGACAGACACCATCCGTCCTTCTGCCTGCATCTGATATGCCAACAACTAATTCTTCGTCTGGATGGACATTAAATGGAAAAACCGGATTTTACAATAGCAGTATCGTATATTGTCAGCTTTTAAGTGAATATGTAATTTCTTGCGCCTGTGTGCCTTTGTGTTATACAGGCGCATTTTGTTTTGGTTGCTTTGGGACAAATTGGTGCTGTTGACAAAGGGTCCCGTCAAGATTTATGCGCAAAATTATTTGCAGGCTCCGGCTGAGTGAAGTCAGCCGGCAATATCCAGAGCGTTCTCTTTACTATGGAAAAACTCCAACTATACAGTCTTTCCCCGTAATGCTACAATGAAGCTGTATTTCAGGGCGAAGTAAGTTAGGGCGGAGTAAGTTAGGAAAGAAAGAGTGGAAAGGAGGTAGTATGCCCTTTGCACAGCTCATGGCGGTTTTACCGCTTAGAGATGTGGCATGCTCCTTGCGAGTACCGTCGAACTCAAACGGCTTGAAATGTAATAAGGACGAGAATGAAACCGTAATTGCTCATAGGAGTGATTGCGGTCTTTTTTGTCCCAAAATCGAAAGGAGCAATTTACTATGAGTGAACCCAGCAACGGCGCGTGGCCCTTTCAGGAGATCCCCGAAGAAGAAGGATTGGATATCAGCGCGATTTTTGGAGACAGCAGCGCTGCACCGCAGGGAGATCCGTTTGCACCTCCGGCGGCAGCACAGAGCGTTCCGTCGTCTCCGACACCCGTGGCGCAGGAAATCACACCGGCAGTTGCTGCAACATCGCAGCCGACAACCGCACCCATCGCCAAGGCGCCGGTCGAAGCTCCTGCGGAGAATCCCATTGCCGCAGCGTTTGAGCAGAAAACAGCGGAGAATACCAAGAAAGGCTTGTTGGAAAAGCCGCCGGTATTCTACCACAAGGGTGTGAAAGAGGAGATCGACGATCCCTCCATGACCTTTGAGGAGCTGCGCATCCGTAAGTCCGATGATTTTACCGATCTGGAGGAAGGCAAAAGGGTATCCTGGAGCGTGGAATACTGCGGCATCCGCAAGGAGGTCAAAGACCCCAAGGGGACCACGATCATTTCCATGAAGGAGATGATCGAACGCTCTCGCGAATTTCTCGACGCCCTCAAGAAAACGAAGGACAAAGATCCTTGCTGCTATGTAAAGCCCAAGGTGGAAATGAAAACCAAGGGAAATGCCGCTTATAAGGGGAAATTCGGCACCTTGGAAGAGGCTCGCAACTCGGATAAGGTTATCTGCCTGATCCCCTCCAACGACGGCAGGATCTATGAGCTTCGCAAGATGGAGCAGGGCGAGTTTATCGCCCCCAAAAAGAATGTGGTGGATTTCTCTGAGGTCAGAGCCGGGTTTTCCCCGGCTCTGCCGAAAATCCCCGCCGAGTTGATGGGACAGATCATCGCCTTTTTCCGTGCCTTTATGACGGATCATGGGGAGAATGAAGCATTTGCCCAGATTTACTGGGACAAGGCGGAAAAACGCTTTTTTGCCTACGTCCCCAAGCAGAGCGTGTGCAAGGAGGAAGTAGAGGCCAATCTCCATGACTGTCCCTATGACGATGAAGAGCGGTATCTCTGCTACGCGGATATCCACTCTCATAACAGCATGGATGCCTTTTTCTCCGGTAAAGATGATCAGGATGAGCGCTCCACAGGACTCTACCTCGTTTTGGGAAAACTTGATAAATTCTATCCGGACGTCAAAGCACGTATTTTCTGCGGCGACTCCTTTGTATCCATCGATCCCAATATTGTGATGGAAGGATTGGAGCAGCCGTTTCCCAAGGAATGGTTGACGCAGGTAAGTATCCGCAGCAGAAAGTCCGAGCGATTCAAAAAGCCGGATAAGCGCAGCTTCCGGGACCTTCTGGAGGAGGCGTTCCTATGAAGTTTCCAACGGATCGCCCGGTCAAGGTGGTCATGCTGGGAGCCGGCGGCACAGGAGGCTATGTTGCCCCGTATGTGTTTCGCCTGCTTCATATGCTGGATCGTCCTGCCCGCTTTGTTGTCTGCGATGGGGATATTGTCGAGCCAAAGAACCTGGACCGGCAGAACTTTGTCCCCGCAGACTTGGGTGAAAATAAAGCCCGCGTGCTGGCAGAGCGGTATTCCACTGTGCTTGGAATGGAGACAGAGTATGTTCCCAGCTTTATTGAAAAGCTGCCGGATCTGATGGAACTGATCGAGCCGAAGGAATGGGAGCTGAATCCCTATTCTACCAAGCGGGCGAAGGAAATGGTACTGCTGCTGGGCTGCGTGGATAACAATAAGACGCGGCAGCTCTGCCATCAGGCTTTTCATCAGAGCGAGGAACTCATCTACATCGACAGCGGCAACGGAAAGTATACCGGACAGGTCGTGTGCGGCGTGCGAAGAAACGGAAGAACGATCCGCAAATCTATTGGCGGCGTTCATCCAGAAATGCTGAAGGACACCGACCTGTTTCCCTCGGAGATCAGCTGCGCGGAAGCCGCACAGGAAGATCCGCAGAGTATTGTGGCCAATGTGACTGCGGCGACCGCTGTGCTCATCATGGTCTATAACATTCTGACCCATGGAGAAAACAATGCCTTGCAGACGGATTTTTCCACCCAAACGATCCGGATGCAGACGGTGCTGGAAAAGAAGACAAGGAGGCGTGCGGCATGAGTCGTGCAGTAGTTGACGCAAAAGAGTTTTCCCATGCAATGAGCAAAATCAGTAAAATCCTCAAAAAGTGCGCAATACCCATTCTGGAGGAGGTCTGTCTCCGGATTCAGAATGGGCGCTGCACATTGACGGCAACAGATCTCGAAACATGGCTTACGACAGAGTTCCCGGCTTCGGGCGATGATATGTTCTTTGCTTTCCGAAAAACCAAGGACATCCTGCGCGCCTGTTCCCACTTTGCCGGTGAGCTGACGATGGAATTTTCCGAAACGCAGAGCGGCAGTAAGAAAGCCGGAAGGGTTCTGCTCCGCTGTGAACGCCGCGGCGCGGAATTTGAGGTCTACGACGGAGCGGATTATCCGAATATGCCGCAGGCTCCGGAGGGCGATGCATTTTCAGTAAGCAGCGCGAGGCTTTCCGCCTGTGTGGAGCGTGTGCGCTATGCTGCGGAAAAGCCCAGCGTGAGTGCAAGACCCGCCGCGATCTGCGTGCAGTTTTGCGGGAATCGCGTCTACGCACTGGATGGAACCCGCCTTGCCTGCGATACGCTGGAAGGTGTTTCTTTCCCAAAGCCTTTTTTGGTGCGCGCCGATGTGCTTGCGCACCTGAGCGCTTTCGGCAAGGAAGATATGACCGTGCGGATCGGAAGCAGCCATGTGCTGTTTGCAAGCGGCAATTTGCGTATGCTTGCCCGCTTACAGGGCGTGGATACCTATAACGTGGATGCAGTGATCCCTAAAGGGTATCGGGAGAGCGTGACTGTCAAAACGGCTGACTTTGTGCGGGAACTGAATTACCTGAAGGAGTGCTCTGTGCTCACGGCAAAGCCTTATGTGCGCTTTGCAGGCGAACAGCTTTCCATTGCGGCGTCCGGTGGAGCATTTGAAACCGGCATTGAGGTGAGGGGCCGCGGAGACATGGTTCTCGGCTTTGACCTCTATCATATGCTGGATGCCCTGAAGCAGTTTAAGGGAGAAGCGGAGGTTTGCATCCATCTCAGCAGTCCTCATGCTCCCATCGTGATCGATGCTGCGGGGCGCAGTGATTTTGCCCTGGTGGTGCCGGTCCGGCTGAAAGAGGAAATGGCAGCTTGAAAAGAAAAAAGATGGCATAGCCATCTAAAAAAGAAAAAGGAGAATACAAGATGAAAACCGTTTACATTCCAAAGGGAGAAACCGTCCATTATGAGTCTCTGGCAACGGAGCATTTGGTGGTGCATGGCCGCCTTCATGTGACCTATGGCGTCAAGGCGCAGAGCATCACCGGAAGCGGCGTGATCGACGCCGGCAGCATCAACGCGGATACCGTCTGCATCGACGATGTGGAAAGCGGCACCGTGATCTGCAAGCGCCTGATTGCCAAGCGTGTGCAGGCGCCGGAGGTGTTTGCCTCCGAGAGTGCCGCCGTGTCCTGCTTCCTCTCCGCAGCCTATGTGGAAACGGGAAAGCTGACGGCAGCAATCAGCGAGGTGGATGAGATCGTGGCGCAGGAGGTCGTGAATCTTACACCGAAAAAGCGCACCCTCTTCGGTACACTCTTTGCCTCCATGCTGCGCTCGTTCTGGACGGCGCTGACCGCGCCCGGGCAGAAAGCTGAAGTTCTGGATGCTGAATTTGTGCCCGCGCAGGAAGGCCACACGGAAACTGTGCAGAGTGAAGGGAGCGCGGAGTTCTCTGCACCTGACCAGAGTGTGCCGGAAGTCGAAGGAAAGCAGGAAGATGTAGTGGATGAGGAACTCAACCGTATCGTTGGGCTCTTTAAGCTCTCACGCGAGCAGGGTTATACCCTCAAGCTGATTCCCGGGACACCGGAGGAAAACGCACCTGTTTTCGATTTCGAAAACGAGCGCATCCTTCGCCCCGCAGCTTAACTGCCTATGTGTGAAGTGAAAGTGGAAAGCAGAACCCGCGTAGAGGAACACGGCCGCACCGTGCTCTATGAAAAGATCTATCGCGGTGTTCCGACGCAAGGCGGCGGACTGCGCCTGCTGGCATATTATGAGCGGCGGATCCCCCTTGCCCATATGCAGATGGAGCTGCGGGCGGTGGAACACGAAAAAGAATGGAAGGGAGCGGCGTGAGCCGCCCGAAGGGAAGGCAAGGAACAGATCTTGTTCCTTGCCCTCTTTTATCCGGAAATAAAGGAGGATACAACATGTCTATCAAATCACAGGAAGGTCACATGCGGCAGCTTGCGCTGCTGCTGACCACTGATTTAGGTTGCATCTTTGACGAGAGGGAAAGCGGACCCAATGGAAGTAAGAAAGCTTTTTTGAATGTGGGAAAGGTATTCCTCCGCGCCCTTGCCAAGGATCTTGGACTGCACGAGGTTACAGTCAGTGCAAACAGCGGCGGCATCGCGGTGTCGGGAACATGCTCCCTTTATGGAATGTGGGAGGACAGAGGCATTGCGGTGTGGATCGAGCAGCGCTTATGCGCGGATGGGAAGGTGCTTTGCTATCGGACGATCCGGAGCAGCAGGGACTTCAAAGGCGGATACAATCATTTTCTCACCAGCAGCGACCTGAAAACCTGGTCATATCCGCAGCTTTTGGAGACGCTGAGTGCCTTGCGGAAGGATGGGTGCCGTTATGAGCGAACTGCCTGACCTTTCCGCGCAAAAGCCGTATGCTCTGGATCAGCTTGCGCAGCTTCAAGGCAAGATCATCCAGCTCTCCAAAAGCATGGTTTTGCAGCGGGCGCGGATTGAGCGCTGCCGCCAAAGCGACCTTGCTGCGGCACGGGATATTTACGCGGAACTGAGTAGAACGCGGGAAACCTTGGTGGAAACACTCGCACAGGTGCAGCTTTTCCTCATGGAAATGGAGGAATACGCACTTGCGAAAGTATCCGGACAGCTTCGGCAGGGCCTTGCAGGATTTGCATTGATGAGCACCGGCTATAAGAGCGTCTACGAGGCGCTGAGCCGCTTCGCGTCATCCCTTCCTGTGGGACAAAAGACCAATGCTGCGGTGGTAGGTCGGCTGATGAACAACATTAAGCTGGGCTATTACCCAACAGACCCGGATAATATCGCTCTTCTTTTGCGGGGGATCCGATTTCCGGAAGGCGTGACCACGAACTTGTTGGATCCCTGCTGCGGCTGCGGCAAGGCGCTTCGACAACTGGCGCAGGGCAATAACTGCTATGCCTATGGCGTGGAGCTGGACGAGAGCCGCGCGGAAGAAGCACAGACAAGGCTTCACCGCGTGGGCTTCGGCAGCTTCTTTCATAGCAGCATCAGCCGCGAAGCTTTCCATCTGCTGTTTCTCAACCCGCCGTATCTCTCGGTCATCAATGAGAGCGGCGGACGCTCCCGGCATGAAAAGCGCTTCCTGATTGAAAGCCTGCCTGCGTTGGCATACGGCGGCCTACTGATCTATGTGATTCCCTATTACCGTTTAACGCCGGATATCTGCCGTATCCTTGTGGACAATTTTGATGATCTTACCGTCTGGCGCTTTACCGAGAGTGAATTTCGGAAATTCAAGCAGGTAGCGGTGCTGGGTGTCCGAAAGCCCCGGGGGACAGAACTGCAGGATACCCTCTGGCTGGAGGAGCTTGCGTCCGCGCCCATGTCCATTCGCTCTCTTGCAGAGATGCCGGAAGAACGCTACGCTCTGCCAGATCACACGATAGAGGTCAATGCCTTCAAGGGAGAGCGATTCAATCAGAAAGAATTGGAGCAGCAGCTTCGGCGTTGCAACAGCTTTGCGCAGATGATGGCGCGCAGCGAACTGGACAGCGGCGTAAAGCGGCCGCTGCTCCCGCTCTCCATCAGTCAGATCGGACTGATCGGCGGCTCCGGTATGATCAACGGCCTCATAGCGTGCGATACGCCGCACATCATCAAAGGCCGCATCGTCAAGGTCATCCGCACAGAGAGTGAGGAAAAGTTCAGCGCGCAGGGCAATCACATTGGCAGCGAAGTGAAAGAAACCATTACAAACAAAATGATTTTCAATGTCCTGACGCCAAACGGCTTTAAGGCATTGACATGAAAAGAGGCGGAATTTATGCAAGACAAAAAAGCGCGTTTTCGCTGCGGACAGCTCTGCGCGACGCCTGCTGCATTGGATAAGGTCGGAAGAGCAGGGCTGATCCGGCTTTTGGAACGACATCTGAGCGGCGATTGGGGTGATACCTGTGAAAGCGACGCAAGGGCCAATGAGGAGGCACTTCGCAGCGGAAACCGGATTATTTCATGGTATCAGGTATCCAAAGAGCTTCGCATTATGATCATCACGGAAGCGGATCGCTCCGCAACGACGATCCTGCTGTCGGAAGAATATTGAGGTGAACGAGAATGAAGTTTTGCAACATGGCAGTTGTTGTCCCGGTAGATCAGCTCACCGGCAGCAAGGCCGCGCTCAGCGCGCAGGTTTGGGGACAGGTATCCAATCTGCTGATGCCTGCCTTGGGAAAGCTGTACCGCCAGTTCCATCCCGCAAATGACGCATGGGGCCATAAGCTCACCAGTCCTTTCGGCGTGGTGCTGGGCTGTCAGGAGCCGGAGCTGTTCTTAACGCTCTTCCTGACCGGGCAGCAGACACAGCAGGAGGCCGTTGCATTTCATGCAGCCGCCATGATCAAAAAGGTGGATATGGACAAGGCACAGAAAGCGGGCGATTCGCTTATCTGCCCCGTAGTGGTCGATGGCAGCGATCCGGAGCTGATGATTCATGCGCTGTGGCACATTTCGCTGCAAAAAGGCGCGCCGCTCCCAGACTGCGGGATCTACTATGCCGCCCTCGGGCGTGCGGTCGCATCTCAAGAGGAACAGCGGGCGATTCTGTCAAACCCTGCCGGATATGCCCTTTGCGTCGTGCGGCTCAGCCCGGAGGTGGAAAAAGATGACTGCATTTGATCGGAATGTTTTCGTAAAAATGCTGCTTTCTGTTTCGCAAAAAGACGACGCGGCGTTATTCCCCAAATCAGAGCGCAGCCCGTATATCCAAAAGCTGCTGGAAGCCTTTGATAAAGAAGAAACCATTGACCTTTCTATCATTGATTGGGATGCGTTCCAAATAGAGAATGTAACGCCCGAAAATTATGAGAGGGTCTATCATCGGGTCTTCGATGGTTGGATACAGGGCTTTATCCACTACTGTCGGAAAGCTCCTGTTTTCCAGCGGCAAGAGCGCTCTTTCTTTTGAGGTGCCGGTTATGTATGGAATTGAGTATGAAGACGATATCCTGCTGCTTCTGCGTATGATTAAATTCCTGCATATGCAGTCTCCGGATGCCGCACACATCTTTTGCCAAAGCCACCCTGTTGTTGATATGGAGGAGCTTCTCATGGTGATCGATGAAGTTATGTGGGATATTTTTGACGATGTGAACTTTTTCTTTGATGAAGAGTATGAAGCGACCGTCGTGCAATGCTCCCATCCAATCATCGACCGGCTGTATGAGCAGGGGCGCGCTTCTGATCCGAAGCACGGAAGCAGGCAAAGCGTATGGAGTAAAAAGCTGCACGATATTACTGAGTATTTCGTGCTGGGGGCAACAAACTCCGTTTACAAATTCTCACAGCATATCGCCGGAGATCATGTCATTCTGGAATTTTGCCTGTCGCCGGATTACTACGAGCCGCTCTATTTTGCAAATTCGCTGGTGGATCTGCTTCGTTACTGCCAATGCAGCATCCGGCGAATAGAGGCAAAACTTGCTGAGAGAGAAACGGAAAACATAAGAAAGGAGGCTGCCTGATGCAGCCGGCTGAAAACAAGGATTATTCGAGAGATGTCATTCTGCGGTTATCTCCCACCAGAAATACGATCATTGTAGAGGAGCAAAAACCGGGCGGCATTGCCGCCTATAGGGAAATTGATCCTCTGGAGCTGTACTATGTTATCAACCAGAGCTATGCCAGCAATGATTATCTGGACAGCGGCTTTCTTCCGGAACACTGCCTTCACCTATCCATGTCCGCCACGGAGAAGTATTTCGTACTTTGGAATCCGGAACTGCGGGCAGATGTGATCTATGGGGACAGGGAATACCCAAATTTTCCGATTCCCCGCATGGTGTTTGGCGTGCGGGTTCTGGAAAACGGCAAAGTCGCGGAGTGTTCCATGGGCGTCGTTGCGGATGAAGCGCCAACTATGGATACGCTGATGTTCTTTTACCCCTTTTCCAATGTCCATTCGGATGATCGGGTCTGCACAGGCAACAATGTGCTGCCGCGGTATCGAAAGATTTCCGCGCTGAAGAACTTTCCGCGGTATCTGCTGGGTCTACCTGACAACGACGATATGTATGACAGGGAGCATAACAGATTAAAGCTTTCGCACGGAGAGCTTCTGGAGCATCTCAAGGACAAAGATCCCGCATATTACTACACGGACATTCTGGTATCCAACGGAAAAACACTGGGAGATTTTATCAGCAGGAGGTAGCATCATGGCACAGCTTAACCCAAAAGAAATGCAGCAGGCTCTCGCAAAGCCCTTCGCCCCGGAGGATCTGGAATGGCGGCTGCAGAACACGACGGAAGAGAAGATGCGCGGCCTGGCCGTTCCCTATGTGACAAACCGCGCCATCCAGAACCGCTTGGACGAGGTCTGCGGGCCGGAGAACTGGTATAACGACTTCAAGCCCTGGCATAGCAACGGGAAAAAGGAGGCGCAGCTTTGCGGCATCGCCATCTTCTTTGAGGGCCGCGGCTTCATTACCAAGTGGGACGGCGCCGAGGACTCGGATATCGAGTCTGTCAAGGGGGGCCTATCCGACAGCATGAAGCGCGCTGCCGTCCAATGGGGGATTGGCCGCGTGCTGTACGACCTTAATACCGTCTGGGTCGAGATTGAGAAGCGCGGGCGCAGCTTTGTGATCAAGGACAGCGAACGCGCCAGGCTGGATAACGCTTATCTGAGCGCGCTGAAGCGCCTGGGGCTGACACCGGCCGCGGCCTGCGGCATTCAATCGCTGCTGACGCCGAAAACCCTACCGGGGCAGACAGCACCGGAGGAAAACGCGCCTGCAGCAAGTCCGCAGCCAAAGCAGGGAAATTCTCAGCCCGCGCCTGCATCGGCTCTGCAAAGAGCAGACCAGCCTGCGACACGGAGCGATTCACAGCAGACTCAGCCCGTACAGCAAAGCAGAGCGGCAGCTTCCCGCACCGTCCCCTTTGCCCTGCCGCAGAGCGCAGCACGGCAGAGAACAGACTGCTATGTGGTTCTGAGCACCAAGGTACAGGGCGGTATGAGCGGCAGCAGCACGCTTGTTACGCTCCGAGCGCCGGACGGCAAGCAGATCCCGGCCTTCGCCCGCGGCGCACGGCCCGAACTGAGCACAGGCACCGTTCTGAGCAATGTAAAGCTCACCATGCGTCAGCAGGATACCGTGGCATTTTACGTGCTGGAATCCTACGAGATCGTCCCGCAAGAGGACAGGGCGGCATAAACAGCGATTCAGCGAAAAACGGAAAGGAGCAATTCTTTGAAAAAGATCGAGCAGTTTCAAATTACCAGCCTGATGCTTTCGGGCTTCAAGTCCTATGAGGAGCCGACAGAGCTGGTGTTCGGCAACCCCACGGTCATCACAGGCGGAAACGGGCGAGGGAAAAGCAGCATTGCAGACGCCATCGCCTTTGCCGTTACCGGCTGTCCCTTCTTTGGAGAGCGTGGAATTGACCGCCTGCACAATGAGAATAACCCCGATGTTGCCATTCGGATGTGCTTTGTGGACGAAACAGGCACGCTCCATGAGCTCAATCGCACCCGCAGGAAAAACCGCATGACCATCACCTATGATGGCTATGAGATCCGGCAGTTGGATCTGGCAGATCTCTTTGGAGAGCGAGATGTATTCTTGTCCATTCTCAATCCTCTGTACTTTATTGAGGAGTTGGGTGAGGATGGAAAAAAGCTTTTGGAGCGATATCTTCCGACGATTCCTCATGAAACGGTACTCTCTCAGCTATCTGAGCCCGTGCGGGAACATCTCAAAAACGAGACGATTCTCTCGCCGGAGGGCAGTCTTAAGCGCTGCCGGGAGGAGATCCGTAGTCTGGAGGAACGCATTACCTATCTGAGAGGCCAGAAGGACTTGGCGGCGTCCCAGGGGGAATCCCATGAGCAGGCCGAGCAGGAAGTGACCTTGCAGGCAGACCTCCTTCGCAGGGAGATCGCGGAACTGGAGCAAAGACAGTTTTCCAGCATGGATGTGAGCGCCATGCAGGAGCGGCTTGTAGAACTGAGCGGACGATATGAGGAAGCTGCCAGGGATGAACGCGCCGATACTTCTAAATTGCGGGAACAGCTTCAGCTTCTTCGGGAAAAGATCGCCCGCAGAGAAGTGGAGAAGTACCAGTCCAAATTCACGGAAGCGTTGGCGGAAGCGTCTGCCAGAGTCAAAGACCTAGGTGTGCGGTATCAGCGGGAAAACGCTGCATATAAGGCGTTTCACGCCGGTATGGAGTGTCCTGCCTGTCACCGGAGCGTGACAGAGCAGAGCTTGCCCGAAGTGCAGGCGGCGCTGAAAAAAGTGCTCTCCGAGCTTTATGCTGCCGGCAGTGAACAGCGCGCTCAGCTGATAGAGCTTCAGGAGATGGACAAAAAGGCTGCGGATACCTTCGCACAGTTCAAAGAAGATGACCTTGGCAAATGGGCCGCGGAAGCTGCGGAAATGGAGCAGCGCTGTGCCTCGCTTGCGGAGCAGGCTTCCGCAGAAACGGAGCGCCTGCGCGCAGAGATCCAGACGCTGACTGCTGACCTGGAGTACGGCAATCTTTCGCAGTCGGAATACGACCACCTCGGTACATGCCGGGAGGAACTGCGGCAGAGCGAAGCGAAAATAGCGGCGCTTCAGACTATGACGGCGGCGCAGCTTCCTGATTTTGACCGGGAGATCGCGCAGGCCAATGCCAGCATTGCGGAGATCAAGCGCAAAATGGCCAATGTGATCGCGTACATCAGCAAGCGGGCGGAGCTGACCTTCTCGCAGCTTAAAATGAACCGTGTGGAGATCTCACTCTACGATGTGGTGAAATCCACAGGGGAAGTCAAAGATACCTTCAAATTCCAGTATGGCGGTCGCCGATACGACCGGCTCTCTCTTTCGGAGAAGATCCGGGCCGGCATGGAGGTCTCTGAGCTGATGAAGCGGTTGACCGGGTGGAATTACCCCGTGTTTGTCGATAACATGGAGTCGGTAGATGACCTTGCCAATGTAAGGCCCACCGGACAGATCATCATGGCAAAATGTGTCAGCGGCGCGGCGCTGCAGGTGAAACCCATAAGACCCATTGCCTTTGCGGAGCAGAGAGCCGCATGATGGAGGTGAAACCGTTTGGCCGCAAAAATTTACGATAAGATCCCCATTGTGGACACGGCCAGACGGTGTGGGCTTGTCCTCGACTCCCGGACGCTGCGGCGAAAGGAAGTTGAGGCAAGCTGCCCCTTCTGCGGTGACCATGGGCCGGGGAAATATCATTTAAGCCTTAATACGGATACCGACCAATACCGCTGCAATCTCTGCGGCGCACACGGAAACAGCGTGAGCCTGTATGCACGGATCAAAGGGATCTGTAACAAAGAGGCTTATCTGGAGCTGGCGCATGAGAGCAAGGTCTACCCCTTGCCCCAACCGCCATCTCCCCAAACACAGGAACGGCAGCCCTGCTCATTGGAGCAGCGCCATGCCGTGTATTCGGATATGCTGGCGCATCTGACGCTTCTCCCAAAACACGGCGAGAATCTCTTAGAACGGGGCTTGAGCGAAGAGCGCATCCGAAGAAACGAGTATCGCAGTATGCCGGAAACAGAGCGCGGGCGTCGGCTTTTGACCGACCTCCTGCGCAGTCACGGCCATGACCTGCACGGTATTCCGGGCTTTCGCACCTATTATGGTGACTGGACGCTCTCCGGCCCCAACGGTTTCCTGATTCCGGTTCGGAACAAGGATGGGCTGATTCAGGGGCTGAAGATCCGTCTGGACGATGCGCAGCAGGCCAATCGCAAATACCGCTGGCTTTCCAGCCGAAATCTGCCATCCGGCACCCGCAGCTATTCGTGGGTGCATGTGACAGGGAACACCCAAAGCAAGCGTGCGTTTCTGACGGAAGGCCCGCTGAAGGGCGATGTAGCCAGTTTCCTTGCGCAAGATGCGCTCTTTATCTGCATCGGCGGCGTCAACGCGCTGAACGGTTTGAATGATACCGTCCGGGAACTTGGCGTCCGTGAGGTCGTAGAGGCGATGGATATGGATCAGATGACCAACCCCAATGTGCGGAAGGCCATTCTCACCATGCGGAAGGAAGTGCGAAAGATCCCAGGTATTCGCTACTCAAAATACACATGGAATCCCGCCTATAAGGGAGTGGACGACTACCTTCTCAGTCAGGCGGCAACCATGTAACAAAGGAAGGGCAACAATATGGAAGAAAAGATCATCAACATGAATCAGTTTCTCGGTGCGGCGCAGGGCGATCAGGAGCATATGCTTGGAAAGTTCTTATACTTTTCTCTTGCAAACCTGCTGGTGGATAAGGATGAACTGTCCTCGCTGTGCGAGAGCATGGGCATTCCCTACACCGGCAGCACCCGGCTTTCTCTCGGCGATGCGTTCCGCTCTGCCACAGGCGATATCCGGGAGAGGGTTCCGGTCACGGTAGACGGTGAGACGAACATCTATCTTGCCTATTGCCGCGATAATAAGCGCACCGCCGGTGTTTTTTCGCGGGAACTGGTCAAAGAGACCTTGAATCGTGAAACCAACCGGTATGAAAAGCTGGCGAATATCAGCTGCGGTAAGAACGACGGGATGTTCCGCTGTGATAATCTCGTGCTGGACGATGCGGTGGATGTGCAGGGCTGCTGCCGAAAAGCGGAGGAGCTTTTTGAGCTCTACCAGCGATGCGCAAACCGCAAGCAGATCGAAACCATCTGCGTCAATTTCCTGCGGGGAATGGAGGCAACCAAACTGAGTGTCACCGGCCATATGTACTTTGTCCCCCGCACTTTTATGGAGCGCGTGGATATTTTCGAGGACTTCATCACCCTGCTCAGCGGACTGAATAAAAAGCAGACGCCGCTGGTGGTCAACAGCTTTTACATTATTGATGACGCCAAGCAGCGGGATAAGATGACGGAGGAATTCTATCTGGCCGTGAAAAAGGAGATCGCGGCCTATCAGGAAAAGTGCGACTATCTCATTAAGAGCAGCAGCCAGAGTCCCGCGGTCATGGACCGCTGGGTGCTCAAGGTGCAGGCGTTGGAGGAAAAGAAGCGTCACTATGAGGGCGTGCTGCAGCGGGAACTGGACGGGCTGGATGATGAGTTTTCCGTCTTGAAGCTTCTTTCGCAGGAGCTTCAGGTCAGGGCCAACAGTATTCGCAGCCAGCGGTTTCAGCAAAAGGCTGCGTAAATAAAAAACAAGGGGACATTGGCAGTTGAGCCAATGTCCCCTTTCGATTTCGATGATGAATGCATCAAATGCAGCAAGAAATATTGCAATGGTAAATCGCTACTGGTATCACCGTTTAAGTGTACATAAAATTTGTGGAAAGGGAGTTGCTTATAAAGCAAAATCCTGAACTTATGTTAGGAGATGTAGAAAGAAACAGAAAAACGCAAAGACATTCATGACATAACCATAACCCGTCTTTGCGGTTTTTTGCTGACTGTGTTATATTAAATATGCTATAAGAGTTTTATATATCGCATTTTGATCTGTAAGTGAAGCAGTCCGAGATAATCAAGTGAAGCTGAAGACGCTGCTATGAGCCATCATGCAAAACGGCTGGGAGAGGCGTTTACCTTCTCTCAGCCGTTCGTTTTGTTTGAAACCTCTTCTTTGCAGTGTTCCTTCTCATAGCGGATCTGCTGCAGCACTGCTCTGGCGGCAGCTGCAGCCATGCGCTGTTCCTCTTCACTAAAACTGGACAACTCCTGAAAAAGCTGTTCGGTATCCTGCGCCAGACCGCAATCGTAATTAAAAATATCATTAGGGGCGATGTCCAGCAGGCGAACCATCACAAACAGATTTTCAAAACGGGGATTTCCCCTGCCATTCTCTATTTCCAGAATCGTTCGTGGCTGAACCCCGACCTTTTCTGCAAGATAGTCCTGTGTGATCCTCTTGCGCTTGCGGGCTATGCGAACGACCTTGCCTAAGTTAATCTTCGCTTCCTGCATTATAACTCACCTCAACATAATCTTATAATGCAGTATGATAAGTATGAATGCGTTAATTCAGCATACAAAGATGTTCTATACTTCACTAATGGAAGGAGACTTTGTATGATACCTTCGTAGCATACGGATTGCAGTACCTTCTCCACAAATGGCGGATGAAGTTCTACTGCAAGACGTATGCTACGGCACTTCTATGTGAGTTTTTGCAGCATATTGGCAGGATATTAAACGCATATTTTCCGGAGGACAAGCCAGCAGAGATATTCTTGACAGCCGTTCAGTACGGGATGCCGCACAGGGAGAGTGTGCGTCGGCTTCTGTACGATTCTGATTTCAACCATGGATCATTGCGCTTTCGTAGTTGGGATAACTCCATATTTTCTCAAGGCACTTTCGCGGGTTATGATATCCGTGAAAGTGCCTTTTGCTTTGCCATATCAGGCAACCGACAGATTCGCTGCCGTTCTCCGCCTGCAGCGCTCATGGCAATCAAAAATCTATAACAGAAAGGAAAGTGCTATGAGTAAGTACGTTTTGAAGCTGTTGGAGAGCTATAACGAGCGTGAACGCAAGATTGCGGTACTTCGGTATAATCTGGAGCACCCGGCCAAAGTAAGCAGGTCAGAACAGATCGAAGCCATGAACTTCGGACATGGCGATGGTCTTGACCATAGTGCGGGACATATTTCCAATAAGACCCTCTACATTGCACTCAATTACGAAGAACAGGCGGAACGCATGAATGCAGAGTCAGCACACGAAATTGCAAAGGAACTGTTTGCTTTGGAATGTGAGCAGAGACGCCTGACATACTTTATTGGTCTATTGGATAAGCGGCAGGCTGAGGTGATTCGTCTGGTGTTTGTGGACGGAATTCCCACGAAGGAAGTTGCTGCCAGCTTTGGCTTGACCTACCGCACCATCGACCGGATCAAGCGTACTGCCATCGAAAATCTTGCGGAGATGTATGCCTATTCCGATCAGTTTCGCGTCTGATTTTTTGAAAATGTCCTAAAAATGTCTAAGCCGATGTACTTGAAGTGTCATATGGCGCTATGGTATGATTAGGCTGGTAAAAAGGAGATGCCCCCGACGAACGGGGGCATCTCCTTTGCCGTTTGGCTGTTAATCAATATTATTTGAGAGAGGAGTTGTGTCATGACTCTTACATATCAAGGAAAGCTATTTGCAGAATATCCTGATGTGGTATCCGTTAAGCAGATGTGCATCATGTTGGGCGGAATCAGCATGAAAACAGCTTACAAATTGTTGGGGAACGGTGAAATTCACCATCTGAAAATTGGTAAGTCATTTAAGATTCCGAAGATTTGCGTGATTGAGTATCTGCTTGGTTGACGGAGAAATTTCGGCGCAAGGATTTCAAAATAAAGTTTATAGGCACATTGGAGAGAACGGCAGCTTATGGTATAATTGATCTGCCATTGACAGATAGGTTGTACCGCTACAAAAAGGAGGAGCAACATGGTAGCGGGTCATCTGCAAACAAAAAAAGGTTACTATTACATGGTGCTGAATTTGAAATCCGAAGATGGCAATCGCAAGTCCAAATGGATTTCAACAGGGATACCGGCAACTGGGAAGAAAAGTGCAAAGTTGGCGGAAGAAATGTTAGCCGAAACCAGATGCACCTATAAAGATGCTGCATCACCTTGTGCAGGATCTCCCGTGATCAGCAGAGAAGATATTTCTTTTTCTGACTACATGATCAAGTGGTTGGGTATCATCAAGAACTCTGTGGAGGTAGATACATATGCGGGATATGTAAACAATATTGAAAAGCGAATTGTCCCATATTTTCGTGGACAAAGAATACTGCTCAGAGAGCTGACTGCGCTGGATGTGGAGAATTTTTACAGCTATTGTTTCAATGAACTGCACCTAAAAGGAACCACGGTTCAGCGTTTTCATGCGAATATCCATAAGGCAATGAAGTATGCTCGTAAACACGATTTAATTGCCTCGAATCCGATGGACAATGTGGAGCGGCCAAAGAGTCAAAGATATGTTGGAGCATTTTATTCTGTGTCGGAACTAGAAACGCTCTTTCAAGCAGTGAAAGGTGATCCTTGCGAGTTCCCTGTTCTAATGGCAGCTTTTTATGGCTTGCGAAGGAGTGAGATCATGGGGCTCCGGTGGAGGGCAATCGACTTTGAAAACAATCTGATTACGATTGACCATACAGTTGTTCAGTGTATGTGCGATGGTACGACCATCACAGTCGAAAAGGATCGTACAAAAAATCAGTCAAGCTGCCGCTCAATGCCATTGGTTCCGCAATACCGCGACCTTTTGTTGCGTATGAAAGTACGGCAGGAATGCTGTCGGAAGTTGTGTGGAAATTGCTATACAGAAAGCGAGTATATCTTTGTAAACGATATGGGAGAACCCTATCAGCCGAACTATGTAACACAGCATTTCAAGCTCGTCTTGAGGAAAAATCACTTGCGCAGTATTCGCTTTCACGATTTGAGACATACCTGCGCTTCGCTGCTGCTGAAAAATGGTGTGCCAATGAAGGATATACAGGAGTGGCTTGGACACAGCAGCTATAACACAACCGCAAATATCTACGCACATCTGGACACATCGTCGAAAAATACTTCGGCATCGAAGATGAGCAATGTTGTTATCATTGAACCAGGCATCAGCACAAGCGTTTGAAAGAGGATTATGGAGAGAACTGCGGAGAGAACTGCAAAAAAACAGGGTGAAATGGATGCTTTTCATGGGAGAAAAGAAGAAACGCCTGATGCCTCAAATGCTGAGGGATCAAGCGTTTCGGAGGATGTCGTGTGTCGACAGAAAAGATGCCCTTTGCACATCATTTGTTGTATCGCTCTGAAATTTTCTTTCTCATATCTGGAGTCATAACTTTTTTGTACTGCTGTGCCATTTCGCAAAACTGGATTTTTAGTTCTTCGGTTACTTCCTTTTTCTTGCATCGTGTCTTAAACAAAGTGGGTTTTCCACCCAGAAAAATATACCGCCGCTTATCTGGAATATAATCTGTTACAAACACCAACCCAGCGTAGTACACAATCACCGAGAAAGAATGACTTTTTGCCAAGAACACAGAGTATCCAAAAATGCATCCTTTGGCAAGTTCATTTACCTCCGATTGCTTAATCAGTCGATTGAGTTTGTATACTCTGGTCTTAAATTGTTTTGGAATTTTGGAGTTTGCGCCATCTTTGAACGCAAGTAAGCATTTCCCCAATTCATCGCAATACTCTTCAAAAATATGTCTGGAGAAGTGTTCACAATGTGACTTCATGCGATACAAATCATCCCAAAGTACTCGCCATGCAACAGATAAAAAGTAATAGTTCACCCATGTTGAATGGAGGTTCTTCAGCTTTTCAGATTCTAAATACGGATCAAGGAAAAGCGTCGCAAACTTTGATTCAAACGCACTAAAGCGTTCTTCACAGTCGTGACATAACATTGGCCTTTTTTCACCATCTTGCATGGCTTTTGAAAAGTTATCTAAACTACGAAATCTTGATTTTGGATGAGACCTAATTCTCTTATAAATCAGTTTCGGAAAAATATGGCTCTGCATCAATGGCACATTTTTCTTACACAAAGCACAAGGCAATAACATCACCATCCCTAATTGCCATTCTCCGTGTGTTTAGCCGGAAATCATTTGTGTTGTAGAACCAACCAACATTATTAAAATTATACACCGCCTTTTAATTCCTGTCCACTACTGCACGCAATGAGATAAGGAATAGGGGCGTACTGAGCGATATGTCAGTACGCCCCTATTCCTTATCTCAGCATTTCAGCCGAAGCATTTGCTCATATAGCATGACGAATCGTTTCTGTACCACTATGTTCTCATGGTAATGCCCGAAGAACCAGTATTGGAATTTGCAGCATTCCCGAATCTCATCGAAAAAGTCTGTCAGTGCATCTCGCCGGTACAATCCTCCGCTGAAAGCATCTTGGACACTGCTGGGGCAGCAATGGGTAATGATGTAATCTACATCCCACCCTGCCTGATTCAGCGTTTTCCTTGCGGTTTCGTATTCATCCACGCTGGGCAGTTCCTCTTTCCACCATGACCTGTGGTTGACACGGAACAACGCTCCTGCGGCGTTGAGCTGCCGCAGCTTTCGCTCATAGTCCGGATCATCCGGTTCCAGAATGCCGTCTCGGATATCGTGGCTGCTGGCGCCGCCCATGGTAAATATCCGCTTTCCGCAGATGTTATAAAGCTGGCCCCGCATCAGATGCAGGACGCTGGGGCGTATGGCCTGTACCAAGCCGCCGTGCCATTGGCTGATTGGATAGTTGCGGAGCAGATCATAGTTTTCATGGTTTCCGCTGACGAACAGCGTGGTAAAGGACCTGGTCTCCAGCCAGTCCAGCCACTGCTGCTCCGCATCGCCGCCATCCCAGACACCGCCGAAGTCTCCACAGATGATGAGGTAATCCTCTTTGGTCAGGTCACGTTGCTCATGGAATGCTGCAGGTAGGAGCCTGCTGAAATCACCGTGCGTATCACCGGTTATAAAAATGGCCATTTCCTTTCTCCCTTTTCTATTCATTCTACTTCCTGTTCCAGCACCACATCCGAGTCTCGGAACTGGATGCGGATGGTTTCCGCGTCCTCCACCGTGATCTTTTGGATGACCTGCCGGACGAGCTCATTGTCAAATTCCGTATAGCCCGCGGCGCATTCCATGATACTGTCCCACATCTGCCGGCGTCTGGCAGCCTGTTCCTCCAGATCGACCTCTGCCTGCTGCGCGTCTGCGATCTGCGCCTTAAGGGATTCCTTCTCATCCGTCAGCGCTTTCATCCTGGCATTCAGCTCGGTATCGGCCATGTTGACGAGCAGCCGATCCAGCACATCGCTTTGCTCCCGGCTCACCGCATCCATACGCTTCTTCAGCTGCAGCAGCCGTGCACCGGCCTGAGATAACGCCTGCCTGGCTTCCTCCGCCATGGCCAGCACATCGGGGCAGACCTCCTGCCGGATGGCGGCGTACTCGTTCATGGCCGCGAGGATGGCGCTGTGCAGCTTGCCTTCATCCAGTGTCGGAGAGTGCTGGCAGTATTTTGTACCGAACTCCAGCCGGGAGACACAGCGCCACACGATGCGCTTTTTCCCATTTCTGGCCCATGTGACCCGCTTGTAGGGGGAGCCACACTCGCCGCACACCAACAATTCTGTCAGAGCGTATTTGCCGGAGTATTTCCCAAGTTCCGTTTTTCCGCTCTTTTGCAGCACCTTCCGTTTGCTGGACCGGCGCGTCATCTCCTGCTGCACCTGATTGAACAGATCCCTTGAGACAATGGCCGGATGGCTGTTCTCCACATAGTACATCGTGCGTTCACCACGGTTCTTTTTGACCTTTTTGTTGATGCAGTCCGTCACATAGGTTTTCTGCAGCAGGGCGTCTCCAATGTACTTTTCATTGGTCAGGATATTGTGGATGATGGAGGGAGACCAGCGCTCTACACCCTGTGCGGTGGGAACACCGTCCTTCTCCAGCTCCCGCTTGATCTGTCCCAGGGTGCAGCCGTCCAGATACCTGTGGTAAATGCGGCGGATGATCTCCGCTTCCTCCGGTACGATCTCCGGCTGTCCGTCCGCCCCCTTCCGGTATCCCAGCATCTTTTTGTACTGGAAGGTGACCTTTCCCGCCTCCGCGCTCTTCTGCTTTCCCCATGCGACATTCTTGCTGAGAGACTCGGATTCCGCCTGGGCGAAGCCGCTGAACAGGGTGATGAGAAATTCGCTGGATTCCGTGAGGGTGTTGATGTTTTCCTTCTCGAAGTACACCCCAATGCCGTTTGCTTTCAGGAGCCGCACCGTATCCAGACAATCCACCGTGTTTCTGGCAAAGCGGGAGAGGGACTTGGTGATGATGAGGTCGATGTGTCCCCGCTTACAGGCGGTGATCATCTTGTTGAACTGCGTCCGTTTTTTCAGGCTGGTGCCGGAGATGCCCTCATCGGCATAGATCCCTGCCATCTCCCAATCCGGGCTGTCCTGGATCTTCTGGGTGTAGTAGGTCTTTTGCGCCTCATAGCTGTTGAGCTGCTCTTCACTGTCCGTCGAGACGCGACAGTAGGCCGCTACGCGCATTTTTCCGTCATGGTCTCTGTGCAGTTCTTCCGGTTTTCTGGTTGCGGGGATCACCCGCACCCGCCGCTCTAAGGTGGCTGCTGTCGCTTCCATGGATCATTCATCCTTTCCTGTCGCTTTTTTATCCGTAAATATAAGAGTTACTTCGGTATCCTGTGAGATGGTGATATGGGAAACCGCTCGTTGGAAGCGTCTCCAATCCGCCTCTGTCAGACTATCTGACGGCTCAGATTCGGCAGACGGCTCTGGACAGCAGGCATACCGCGCTGCCGCACCCTGCAGGATCAGCGCCATCACCGCTTCCGGCGAGTCTGGCTGCTCCAGCCCCCGGTTGATGGCATTGTCCAGCCGCATGACCTCCGCAGAGGGCGTGTAGGCGGTGCAGCTGGGCTGTTCATGGTTCCGGAACTGACGGACGATCCCGTTTACCGTCGCATCCATGTCCATGACCGCGGTATTCCCGCAGCCTTCGCATCTCAGATACAGCTTGCTGCTGTCCTGCCAGCCGCCGCCCAGCCGGGTCATCTTCCCGCCGCAGGCGCAGCGGAAGTACGGAGTCAACCGCGCAATGGCAGGCTTCTCTCCGTGGGACTGCTTCCTGGCATTCTTTTCCGCCGTCTTTTCCTGCGCCGCTTGGAAAATATCCGCTTCCACCAGTATGGGGTATCCCTCCTTACCGGTGTAACGGGGATTTTCCAAAAGGCGCTTTACCTTATGCTTGTTCCAGAGCGGCACTTCCCGGCAATACGGAACGTCCTGCCGGTTCAAGGCGTCCGAGATGGCCTGATAGGAAGCCCCGGCGTTATAGAGCGTAAAGACCATACTGACGGCCCGCTGCTCCTCCGGCGCGATTTCCAACGCGCCGTTTTGAATCTGATACCCGTATAACACCTTGCGGTTGATCATCTTGCCGCCACCTCCCATTGTTCTGTCAGCTCCAAGCCTCCGTAAAGCCGGAAGCGGATACGGTTTTGAGACTCTGCAATGATCTTCTCCACCAGACGTTCGAACAGCTCTTCATCGAAGCCGTCCAACCGTTCCGGTCCGTTGAGAAGCGTCTGCTCCACCTTGCGGAGCGCGTCCATCGTTTCGTCTATCGCTTCGTTCTCTGTCAGCCTGCGCCGTTCTCCGCGAAGCTGCGCCAGTCTGGCGCTGATGGCATTCATGCGGGCGGCGCAGATATCCGCGTCCAGCAAGCCATTGGCCCGCAGGGTGCTGATCTTATGGCTTTCTTCTGTCGCTTCCGCGATGGCCCGGTTGATGGCCAGCACCTGCGGATGATTCTGCCGCAGGATCGTGTCCAGCGTGTTCAGCTGCCGGAGGGCCGGGGCCAGAATGATGTCCGCGTTGCTTTTGAGCCTGTGGTACATCCGCAGGAAGGCGGCATGGATCTCCGCTTCCGGGATGCGTCCTACAGGGCAGTCCGCGGCGTGGCGGTCGTGGGTTCGGCAGACCCATGTCACATATCCGCTCTGGCTGCTTCGGCGCTGAAACACCGTCCCGCAGTTCCCGCAAACGATTTTTAAGGCAAGAGGGCTTTTTTCTCTGCGCTTTTTCTCTTTCTGCGCTTTCTTTTGCAGCAGTGCCTGCACCCGCTCAAAGGTGTCCCGGTCGATGATAGCTGGATGGGAGTTCTCCGTGTAGTATTGCAGGCGTTCCCCGTGATTTCGTTTCTGCACGAAGGGGAAACCGCAGCTGTAGGATTTCTGGCTCAGAGCGTCTCCGATGTACTTTTCATTGGTCAGCAGGTATCGAACCCCCGTTTCTCTCCAGCATTCCGCGCCGGACTGGGAGGGGATGCCTTTCGCCGTCAGCTGCTCCGCGATCCATCCGGAGCTGCGCCCCTTGAGGTATGCGTCGAAGATCCAGCGCACCGTGGCGGCTTCCTCTGGGACGATCTCAAGATCTTTCTTATTTACGATTCGGTATCCGTAAGGGGCGGTGCAGGTGATAAATTCCCCACGCTCCATCCGCCGCTGATAGCTCATCTTCTGATTGGCGGAGATGGAGATGGATTCTTGCTGGGCAAGAGAACCGGAAACGCTCACCATCAGTTCGGTGGTGAGCGTTTTCGTGTCGATATTTTCTTTTTCAAACCGGACGCTGACGCCCATGGTGGATAACTCCCGCAGGGCGGACAGGCAGTCTCTGGTATTCCGGGCGAAGCGGGATACGGACTTCACCAGAATTCGGTCGATCTTGCCCTTTCGACAGTCTGCCATCATCCGGTTGAAGTCCTCCCGCCTATCCATCCGGGTGCCGGTGAGCCCTTCGTCGGCATACACGTCTACCAACTCCCAGCCGTCATGCTGGGCGATCTCCTCCGTGTAGCTGCGGATCTGGGCGGCGTAGGAATGCAGCTGATCCTTGGAGTCCGAACTGACCCGGCAGTAGGCTGCCACCCGCAGATGTTCCGCTTCCCGCGTCTGCGGCGCGATGATTTTTACCTGTGCCATGTTTTTCACTTCCCTGTATCTTTTTTGTCAACACACAAGCTACCACACGATCCGCAGAATATCCAGCACTATTCCCAAACAGTCTGCGGGGAATATTTCTCTCTGGCCAGTCTCTTGGCGTAAGACAGTTCTTCCGCGCTCAGCAGGCCGATTTCCGCCAGATGCTCCAGCATCCTGACTGCCAGCCGATACTGCAATTCTTTCTTTGCGTCGATCATCTTCCCACCTCAAAATAGCTCTCCGGCTTTTTCTCCCGCAGAAACCTTGTCACTTCCCGCAGGCTGCCGGTCCTCCGCATTTCCGGCAATGCCTTACTCACAGCCTGGGCGTATCTGCGGCCACGGCAGGCCCGTTCATCCAAAATGGCGATAACGCAGGTATCGCTCTCCGTGCGGATGGCCCGTCCAAAGCCCTGGCGCAGCTTGATCTGCATCTCCGGTACAGCTACCTCACGGATGAATGCGCGAAGGGAAGAATACTTCTCCAATTCCCGTTCCTTTCGTGCGTCCGGGTAGGCGAAAGGCAGGCGCGGGATGACCAGCAGAGATACACAGTCGCCAGGGAAATCAAAGCCCTCCCATGCCGCGCCGGTGGCCAGCAGCACCGCTCCCGGCGTGTGCCGGAACTGTTCAATGATGTGGGGCGCGTTGCGGCCCAGCGTCAGCAGTGGGAATGGAAGGGATGCCTCCCGCAGCCGCTCCTTCACAGCCGACATGGCTGCGTAGGATGTAAAGAGCACCAGCGCGTGACCGGTGGCCGCTTTGATGAGTCCGACGAGCTCGGCAGTCAGCTCATTAAAGTACACATCCGTATCCTCCACTCTCTGGCGGGGCGGGATTTGCGGAAGGTAGAGCAGGCAGTTGTTCCGGTAGTCAAAGGGGGATGGAGAAACGGATTCCATGACGCGGTGTCCCTTCTCCAATCCTGCCTGTGTTTTGAAACGGCGGAAATCGCTGCCCACCGCCATGGTGCCGGAGGTCAGAACAAACGCCTGATCCGGCTGCCACAGGATCTTTTTCATCCGCTGCGTGATGTCATCAGCCGCGGCGCACAGCATGGCGCCGCCTGTGCTGACATCTTCGGCAGTGTAAAAAGTCATATCTGTCTGGGGTCTGGTGAACAGCTTGACTGCATCCAGCACCGTATTCAGCTGGCAGCTTCCCAGCGGGGAGAGCAGGCTGCCGATCTGCCGCTGGATGATGGGCAGTGTGCGGGATGGCGCGGTCAGCAATCGCAAACAGGCTTCCACCGGCTCCGCTTCCTCTCTGGGCTGTGCCAGCTTGCGCAGCAAAGGACCTGTGCTGTCCTCCAGCATTTCTGCCGCCAGTAAGTACCGTTCCTCTTTTAGCTGAAGGATCAGGTTTCGTATCTCTTCGGCCGCCAACGTCACACCCAGCATCTGCTGTGCGGTTTCCGGGAGCTTATGGGCTTCATCCACGATGATGATGCTGTGCTCCGGGAAGATGGGGCGTTTTCCCTCGCTGCGGTGGATGGCGTCTGCCACCAGCAGGTTATGATTGCAGATTTGAAACAAAAATTGATTTTTGTCGCAGGTCTTGAGGAACCGCTGATAGCGGCAGTCCCTCTGCTTGCAGTCGCAGACCTGCGGTACGCAGACACGCTCCCGGTCATAGCCGCTGAGATGAGAAACTCTGTCCATGTCCAGCGTTTCCCTAAGAGTCCAGAGCGCCGTCAGCGCTTCCGGATTTTTCTTTGCAGGATATACCTGACGCAGCCGCCTGTCCAGCCGCTCGTCGCAGACATAATGGCTTTTGCCTTTGCGGATGACCGCTTTCAGGGGCTTGGTAAGAATCCCGTCCGCCATTAGGACGCAGGACAGCAGCGGCAGATACTCCGTCAGCACCGCGTTTTGCAGCGCGATACTGGAAGTGGAAATGATGATGGGGCGGGCGATCTGCCCTGTCGGGAAAGCAGACGCTGCCGTGGCAGCCGCCAGATAAGCGTAGGTCTTGCCGATGCCCGTCCCGGCATCGCACAGGGCGATCCTCCCGTCCTGCATGGCGTCCAGCATCCGGTGACTCAATTGGATCTGCTCCGGGCGCTGCGCCATACCGTGGGCGGGAAGAAGGTCCTGAAAAATATGGTCGATCAGTTTATGGGCTTTCAGCCTGTTGTCATTGGTATTCATCCGATAATTACCTCTTTTCCTGTCATGCTTTGTTTTCGCTTCCACCGTATTTGCAGCGCGCGCCCCGGTGGGAAAAGGGAACAATACGGACAAGGTCCGGCAAGACCTTCACGGGCGTATTTCCGGGATCTCTACTGCTTTCAATCCCGGAGCAGCCCAGCCTCTTCATGCTGGCCAGTGCATTGTGTCTCATTATCTGCCCGGACAGCGTCTCTGCGGGCGGCGCTGCCAACGCCGCCCCCGCGCAGGTAAAATCGCTCGCCGCGGGAAGCTGCAAGGCTTCCCGCGGGTCGTGGCGCACACTGCGCGGATCGCTCTTCTGTCCGGGTGGTTATCCGTATTGCTGGTATGCAATTTTCAAGGAACAGCGAGGGGCATTCGGAGCCCCTCACTGTCCTTCCGAAAATTGCGTTCGGTGAATACCCTTATTTCGAGGAATTTTCAAAAAACTTTTTGAGATCCCGCAGGATGCGGTCTCTCCGCTTGATGACCGCCCGCTGGCTGACGCCCATTCTTTGGGCGCATTCCCGTGTAGACGCGCCGTCGAAGAACAGGGCGTTGATGAGTTCCCGGTCGGTATCCTTTAGTGACAGTAGCGCCAGCAAAAGGATCTGCTTCTGTTCTGCCAGATTCCGAAGATCCTCACGCTCCAGTGCCTCCGTTTCGGCGCTGGGGGCCGTTTCTGCTCCGACATAGTCCGGCAAAAGCGCATCTTCCTCCATCTGCTCCAGAGAGAGCAGTTTTCCGGAGGACTGTTCCTCTGTGATGTATCGCTCCCTGCGGTCTGCCTGCGCATAGGCGAGGTAGACATCCTCCGGCACCTCTACGTCCATACCGTCTACAGTGATGATATTGGCGATGACTTCGCCACCTTCGTTTCGAACGCGCCGATAGTTGCGTTCTTCCTGCCATTTTTTCATGATTCATGACTCCAATCTCAGATTTTTTGAAATGTCTGAGATGGGGTCACGGATATTTAGCGATATAGGGCTGCCAGCGTCTGCGCATTGTGTGCCTTTCCGCTTTTCAGCCGAAGAAAGGCGCAAAAAAAGAGCCTTACGCATAGCTGAAAAGCTACTTGTAAGGCTCCTAACTCAATGTTCCCATATTCGACGATGGGTGGCTGGTGCGCTTGACGAAGTCATATCAATTGGATTTTTAATTTATGCCTGAACATATCCCATAAAGGGGATGGGCGTGTGGATCAGGGGGTGAGCATCCGGTGTCAGCACCGTGATGCCGATCTGTTCGCCGCACTTGGGGCATTTGGCGATCAGGTCAGGGTGTTCCGCTCTGTGCAGCGCAAACAGCCTGTACTGAGACTGCTCCGCACCGCTGGGGATATCCGCGATACGGCCCTTGCCGCACAGCGGACAGCGCAGGGAATTGGTTTTTGACATAGCGCCTCGCTTTCTCTGTTCTCTTTTTTGAGAACAACACATGAAAATTTTTTACAGCAGGTTATGGTTCTCCAACCGAATGCGCATGGCCTGCTTGGATACCTGAAAGATACCTGCCATATCCGTCACCAGCTGTTGATTCGTCCGTCCGGAGCGCAGCTGATAGAAACAGCGCTTGACCTGCGGCAGCGGCAGCAGAAGGATAGAGCCCAGCAGGTTCGCCTGCACTTCCAATGTGTTGTCGCTCTCATCGCCGGAACGGAGCGCCGCATTTTCGCCGGTCCCGCTGAACTGTTTCTTATGGAGTAGCCAGTGCCCCAGCTCATGGGCACAGGTAAATCGCAGCCGCCCGGTAGATGCTTCCTCTTCGCAGAGAGAACAATCGATGAGGATGGTGCCGCCCTTGACGGGAAGAAGGTCATAGCGGTGGTTTTCCCAGTCATAGATCGCTGTGAGACCGTCGTCAAAGATGGTCTCGCCTAAAACCCGCCCATTATTCCGCAGATATTGATACTCCAGCACCAGCCCCTGCGCCTCGATGATGTCCTCAATGGGAATGGCTGTGGGAGGGCCGTAATAGAGCTTGGGGTCATAGGCGGTGATCACATCGCGGGCGATCCGCTCCAACGCCTGTTCGCGGTAATATGCTTTTTTCATGCGTCTATTTCACCGCCCTCTTTGGATTTCTTTGCGCGCTGGGTAATCCGGTCGATAAATTCCTGCCACTCCTGGTCTGTGGCGTCTGCCTCCTTCGCCGTGCGGAGCGCGGCCCGGACGATCTCCCGATCCATGATGTAGTCCGGCAGGTCTGCGGATACCCGGTTATTCTGGGACTTGGCGGCAAGATCCAGCATCTGCTCGGTTTCCGCCTTGCTCAGATGCAGTTCCTGCTCCAACCGTTCCAAATATGCGCGCGTCGGTGCCGGTCTGCGGTCGTTTTCAATGTTGCTCAGATAGACTGGCGACAAGTCCAGCTTTGCCGCCAGCGTGCGCAGGGACAATCCGATAGATTGCCGTTTCTCTCGAACGAAGCTGCCGAATGTCTGTTCCAAGTAACTCACCTCCTATCCGTGTTCTCTTCTCTGGAAACACTGTAGCCTCAGTATAGCAAACATTCGTTCGATTGGCAAGATGTGAAAAAGATGGTGTTCCCCGCAAGGAACACCATCCAGAAGTTATTTCAGCCACGCTGCCATATCCTGCATTTCCTCCAGCACTGCTGCTGGGCTGACGATGCGAATCTTACCGCTAAAGGTAAAGACCCAACTGAAGAACGGAGGGCTTGGCGCGACCTCGACTGTGGCACGGAAATGCTGTTCATCTACAGTTTCCGTCTGCACATTTTCACCGAAGCGGTCGATGACGCTGCGCATGATCTCATTATCGCACAGCAGTTCCACCGTGCAAAGGGCATCCGGATACATTCCAAAGACCTTTTGCACATACTCAGCAGGATCAAAGTCTGGCGCAAGAATAGCCGTCTGATTCAACAACTCCACGGCGGTCATCCGGTCTACCCGGAACTGCGCCAGCTTTCCGTGTTTATTTGACCAGCCAACAGCGTAGTAATAATCCTTGTTCCAGATCAGGACATACGGGCTGAACTGATAGCGGTAGCCGTCGTGCTTGAGCACCTTTTCCTTCTTCGGTGTGTACTCAAAATACTGAAACGTGATCTGGCACTTCTCCTGAATAGCGCTATGGATCTTATCTACGCTGTAATAGATGCACTCATTCTCCGGTTTGACCGTCCCATCCATATAGATATGCCGGTCCAGCTGATACGCGTATGACTCGCTGGTGAGCTTTCCCAGCTTCTCAATGAGCTGCTCGCTCTTTTTTGCCGTGATGAAGCGCGAGGATTCCACCGCGTCCACCAACAGCTTTAGTTCCGGCAGTTCGAATAGCCTTGCTCCGACAAAATATCGATTCTGGGTACTTTTGACACAGACGATGTCCATACCGCTGCTTTGCAAGACCTCAATGGCGGAATACACGCTCTTGCGTCCTGCCTGGATGCCATGCTCCTGCCAGAATGCAAGGATATCTGACACGGAGGCAGGATGTTTATCATCTGTACGTTTATATAAATACCGCTGTAAGAGCAACAGTCCGTATTGGGATCCGTTTTTCATGCTGAGACCTCCGGTCCAAATTCATATCTTCTCTTATAGTTTAATGAGCGGATCTTATTCCGTCAACTGTTTCTGACTCCGTGATGGTCAGGCGCATCGCATTTTGTCTGCACTATTGCTTTATAATAGAATACCAACGGCCTGCACAAGACCTATTCTCTTGCTCTCTCAACGCTGCTGCCGAAGCTGACTGCTCCCTGTGACTATGGCTCAATCACCTATGACAAGAAGGTTGTTACCGATCTGGGCACTGGCTCCTTTATTACCCTTGTAAACGGCAAGACCGGTGAACTGACGCTGGAAGCAAACAGAAGCGGCACAGACGAAGGACGACTCGGCACGATCACTGTTACAATCTCCACGAGCAACTATCAGGATATCACTCTGACCATCAACGTCAGCGCGGAAAACAAGATCACTCCGCAGGCGGACGGCGCAGTGACGGCAACGGACATCACCCATGGTCAGACACTGAATGACAGCAAGATCGCGGGCAAGGTGAAGGACGGCGACAAGATGGTTAACGGTACGTTCGCATGGGTGGACGGCACAGGCGCTGTATCCTACCGCATTGACACTGCTAACAGCACAGGCGAGGCGACCATCGATCCCAACACCGGCGTTCTGACTCCAGTCAAGGTCGGCTCCGTGAGCGTCATCGCAACCAAGGCGGGCGACAACGACTACAACGACGTCACTAGTGCTCCCTTCGTGCTCATGATCAAACCGGCCACGCCCACCGGCGCGCCGAACTACACCAGAATCACCATAAGCGGTAAGACACTGAAGGACGCGGCGCTGACCATCGAGGGCAGCACGCCGAACCCCAATGACGGCAAGCTGGAATGGGTGGATGACAAGGAAAATGTCCTATCCGGCAATACCACGGTCGAGGACAACACGGCCTACAAGTGGCGCCTCACGCCTACTGACACCAACTACACGACACTGACCGGCGAGGTTGAGCTGTATCACAAGTCCAGCGGTGGCGGCAGCGGTGTGA
>OLRW01000374.1_pt1 | contig 38148 bp, 37 predicted proteins | sample 1672701 | NCBI WGS metagenome assembly OLRW01 (sample SAMEA3136715, study PRJEB25190) | human gut metagenome | biome: human gut; feature: human-associated habitat; material: faeces | place: Austria | collected 2013
GCAAAGTTCTGTACTTCCTGATACTTTAGAATTTTTGAATTGAACCACGTTCAGAGGATACCTCACAGGCGAGCTCCTCCACTGGAGTTTTTAATATCAATCCCCCTCACCGGGAATCCTTTATCTATCTTATTGCATCCTTCATGCTCTTCACATACTCTCCGACATATGGCACGCAATCTTCCCCATAGGTTTCACACAGCTTCACAATAGCTGATCCTACAATCACGCCATCCGCCTGGGCTGTCATCTTCTTTGCCTGCTCCGGCGTGGAAATTCCAAAACCGACCGCACACGGAATATCCTTCTGCGCTTTTACAAGCTGAACCATCGCTCCGATATCTGTCGTGATCTGACTTCTCATACCGGTAACGCCAAGAGAAGACACACAGTAAACAAAACCTTCTGCCTCTTTTGCAATCATAGAAATACGCTCATGAGAGGTCGGTGCAATCAGAGAAATCAGATCCAATCCATATTTCTCTGCTACAGATGCAAACTCCTCTTTTTCCTCAAACGGCACATCCGGAAGAATCATCCCGTCCATTCCCACTTCCGCTGCTTTCCTACAAAAACGCTCTACACCGTAAGAAAAAACAACATTCGCATACGTCATAAATACCATCGGAATTGATGTATTTTTACGGATTTTTGCAACCATATCAAATACTTTATCAGTCGTAACCCCACCAGATAAAGCACGTAAGTTCGCCCTCTGAATTACCGGTCCCTCTGCTGTCGGATCAGAAAAAGGAATGCCGAGTTCGATCAAATCTGCGCCGGCTTCTTCCATTGCATAAACGATTTTTTCAGTAACATCAAGAGATGGATCTCCACAGGTAACAAACGGGATAAATGCTTTTCCTTTTGCAAATGCTTCTGTAATTCTCTTATTCATGGATATCCTCCCCTCTGTAACGTGCGATTGCCGCACAGTCCTTATCTCCACGTCCTGAAATTGTAATAACTACGATTTGATCTTTGCGCATCTGTGGTACAATTTTTCTTGCATAAGCCACAGCGTGAGCACTTTCGATTGCCGGAATGATGCCCTCTGTTCTTGACAGATATTCAAATGCATCTACCGCTTCATCATCTGTTACCGGCACATATTCCGCACGTCCAATATCATAAAGATGTGCATGTTCCGGTCCGACACCCGGGTAATCCAACCCTGCTGAGATTGAATAAACCGGTGCAATCTGACCATATTCATCCTGGCAGAAATAAGACTTCATTCCATGGAAAATACCAAATTTTCCGGTTGCGATCGTTGCTGCAGTCTCTGCTGTATTTACACCACGACCAGCAGCTTCACAGCCGATCAGACGCACACCTTCATCCTCGATAAAGTTATAAAATGTACCGATTGCATTGGAACCGCCACCTACACAGGCAAGTACGGCATCTGGAAGTTTTCCTTCTTTTTCGAGGATCTGTTCTTTTATTTCTTTAGAAATAACAGCCTGAAAATCACGTACGATCGTCGGGAACGGATGCGGACCCATGACAGAGCCGAGTACATAATGTGTGTCGGAAATACGGTTTGTCCACTCTCTCATTGTCTCAGAAACAGCATCTTTTAGGGTCGCAGTTCCTGATGTAACGGCATGTACTTTTGCTCCCAGAAGGCGCATTCTGTATACGTTTAATGCCTGACGTTCCGTGTCTTCTTTACCCATAAAAACTTCACATTCCATGCCCATAAGAGCAGCTGCCGTTGCCGTTGCAACACCATGCTGACCGGCACCTGTCTCTGCAATGACACGTGTTTTTCCCATTTTTTTTGCAAGTAAAACCTGTCCGAGAACATTGTTGATCTTGTGTGCTCCAGTATGGTTTAAGTCCTCACGTTTCAGATAAACTTTGGCCCCGCCAAGGTCTTCCGTCATATGTGCGGCACAATATAAACGAGACGGACGTCCTGCGTAATTGTTGAGTAAGTCTGTCAGCTCACGGTTAAATTCCGGATCATCTTTATAATGATTATAGGCCTCTTCCAATTCCAGCACTGCATTCATCAGTGTCTCCGGAATGTACTGCCCTCCATGTATTCCAAATCTTCCTTTAGACATTTGCTTGATTTCCTCCTCTATGTTTTCCTTCAAAATATTCTTGTTTCTCTACAATCTCTTCTCTAATCCTGTACTGCTTTTCTTACAATATCCACAACTCTTCGGATCTTTTCCGGATCTTTCCACTTTTCTGTCTCCACACTACTGCTCAAGTCCACCGCAAACGGGTGAATCTCCCGGAGCGCCTGCTCCAGATTCTCTTCCCCGATTCCTCCTGCAAGGAAAAATGGACGTTCAATCTTTGGAATCAAAGACCAGTCAAATGTCTTGCCGGTTCCACCGCTGCCCTGATCAAGCAGGATATAATCTGCCGGACTCTGCAATGCATTCTCCATATCATCGGCTGTTTTTATGGAAAAAGCTTTGATGACCGGCTTATCTGTATGTGCTTTTAATTCTGCAATATAAGACTCATTCTCCTGTCCGTGAAGCTGTGCCATGGCAAGTGTTCCATCATCTAAAAGTGACCTTACAAGCTCTATTGACGCATTGACAAACACCCCGACCGGCTGAATTTCCGGTGAAAGATTCTTCACCAGTTCTCTTACCTCATCTGCTGTCACACTACGGAAACTTTTGGGAAATCCAACGATAAATCCACAATAATCAGGATTCGTTTCATTGACTGCAAGGATATCTTCCCTGCGTCTTAAACCACATATTTTAATCTTTGTTTTGCTGAAATTTTCTGTTTTCATTTCCTGTATCTCTATGTACTTATGCTTCTTCTAAAGGTGCTCCGTTCAGTTCCTCCAGTGCTGCTTTTTTATCTGGACTGCGCATAAGTGTCTCTCCGATCAGCACAGCTTCGATCTGATTTTCATGTAATTTTTTGATATCTTCTGATGTTCGGATACCGCTTTCAGATACAAAAATCACATTGTCCGGTGCAAGTTTACGAAGCCGTATGCTGTTCTGCATGTCCACTTCGAACGTCTTGAGATCACGGTTATTGACACCAATGATCCTTGCTCCACTCTTTATTGCACGCTCTACTTCTTTCTCGTCATGTGCTTCTACCAGCGCATCCATACCAAGGTCTTCTGCCATTTCTCGATATTCCCGAAGCTGTTTATCATCCAGAAGCGCACAGATCAGAAGTACGGCTGCGGCTCCGTATGCGGCTGCCTGCAAAATCATATAATCATCGATTACGAAGTCTTTTCGAAGGACCGGAATGTCTACTTCCGATGCAATTTCCCACAGATACTGATCTGAACCCTGAAAATAAAAAGGCTCTGTCAGGCAGGAAATAGCCGCTGCTCCGGCTGCTTTATATTCTTTCGCAATCTCCAGATACGGAAAGTCCGGTGCGATCAGTCCCTTTGACGGGGATGCTTTTTTGACCTCGCAGATATAAGACATTCCCGGTTTTTTCAGTGCCTGGTAGAAACTGTGTGGTGTTTTTGCCGTTTCAGACTGGATCAACGGATTCAGAAGCATCTGGACTTTTTTCTGTCGGATCTCGTTGATCAGATCTTCACGGGGCATTTCTTTTTTATCTCTTTCGATACGCTCTCTCGTCTTTTCGGCAATCTCATTCAATATATTCATAATAACAGGTTTCCTTTTCTTATAAAGTTCAGATATACAATCCCTTCATTCGGAACAATACTCTGACTTTTCTATTATAGCACCTACTCATTCGAGCAGGCGATAAATTCATCCAGTTTTTTCAGTGCTGCGCCACTGTCAATCAGTTCTTCTGCCATACGGACACCGACTTCCATTGTCTCAGCTTTGCCTGCAATATAGAGTGCTGCACCCGCATTTAAGCATACTGCCTGACGCTTCGGTCCTTTCTCTTCTCCTCTTAAAATTGCCTTTGTGATCTCAGCATTTTCTGCCGGAGTACCACCTGCAAGATCATCTTTGGAACATCTTTCGTAACCGAACTGCTCCGGCGTGATCTCATAAGACTGGAACCAGCCATCCTTAATTTCACAAACAGACGTAGGTGCGCTCATTGAAATCTCATCCAGCTTATCCTGTCCGAATACAACCATTCCTTTTGTCACGCCAAGCTTCGCCATTACCTGTGCCAGCGGCTCTACAAGTGCCTGATCAAATACTCCCATCAGTTCCATATTTGCGCCCGCAGGATTGCTTAAAGGTCCGAGAATATTGAATACTGTACGGATTCCAAGTTCTTTACGAATCGGTGCCACATACTTCATTGCGATATGATAATTCTGTGCAAATAGAAAACAGATATTGATTTTTTTGAGGAGTTCTGCACTCTTTTCCGGTGGAATCGTAATATTTACACCAAGTGCTTCAAGTACATCGGCAGCACCGCTTTTTGAGGATGCTGCACGGTTTCCATGTTTGGCAACCGGCACTCCGCCAGCTGCAATGACCAGTGAAGAAGTAGTGGAAATATTGAAAGAATTGGCCCCGTCACCACCTGTTCCGACGATTTCAAGTACATCCAGATCATGCAGTAATTTAATACAGTGTGCACGCATTCCTGCTGCAGATGCAGTGATCTCATCAATCGTCTCGCCTTTCATGGAAAGTGCCGTCAGATAGGAAGACATCTGTACCGCTGTCGCCTGTCCGCTCATGATTTCATCCATAACTGTTTCTGCTTCCTGATATGTCAGATCTTCTTTTTTTGAAAGTTTTACGATTGCTTCTTTAATCATTTTAATTTCCTCCTGATTATTTTTTATACCAAATTCCTATAACTTATAATCTTTTATGAATACTTACGAATTGTTTCGTTGCTCTGCAACTCTCACAAAGTTTTCCACCATCACTTTTCCATCCGGTGTCATGACAGATTCCGGATGAAACTGTACTCCGAAAATCGGATATTCTGTATGTTCAACAGCCATGATTTCACCGTCTTCCGCCTCAGCAGTAACCCTTAAGACATCTGGTAATTTTTCTCTTACTGCTGCCAGTGAATGGTATCTTGCTGCCTGAAAGCTGTCCCCAAGTCCTTCAAAAAGAGGGCTCTTTCCAACCGTATAAATGGTCTTTTTCTTTCCATGCATCAGTTCCTTTGCATAGGAGACTTCCCCGCCGAAAGCTTCACAGATTGCCTGATGTCCGAGGCAGATACCAAGGATTGGAAGTTTTCCGGCAAAGTATCGAATTGCCTCAATGCAGATTCCTGCTTCTGCCGGTCTGCCCGGTCCCGGTGAGAGAATCAGTGCTTCCGGCTTCATTTCTTCGATTTCTTTTACGCTGTATTCATCATTTCGTACAACTTTTATATCCGGTGCTACGGAACCGATCAGCTGATATACGTTGTACGAAAAGCTGTCATAATTATCAATCAGTACGATCATTCCAGTCCCTCCTGTGCTTTTTCGATTGCCAGTACAACCGCTCTCGCCTTGTTGCAGCATTCCTCGAATTCTTTTTTCGGAATACTATCCGCCACAATTCCGGCTCCGGACCGGATACAGATCTCACCTTTTTTCTTGTATACCAGTCGTATTGCAATGCAGGTATCAAGGTTTCCGGCAAAATCCAGATAACCGATAGCTCCTCCGTAGATGCCTCGTTTACTCTGCTCCAGTTCTTCGATGATCTGGCATGCACGGAACTTCGGTGCTCCGGATAGTGTTCCTGCCGGAAGAATGGAATCAACGGCGTCTATTGCATCTTTGTCCTCTCTGAGTTCACCTGCAACCGTGGAACCGATGTGCATAACCTGTGAAAAATGTTCCACAGTCATATATTTTTCTACTTCAACCGTTCCGATCTTACTGATCCTTCCTATATCATTTCGCCCAAGATCGACCAGCATATTATGCTCTGCAAGTTCCTTTTCATCTTTTAAAAGTCCGGCTTCCAGTTCCTGATCTTCTTCTCTTGTCTTACCCCTCGGTCTTGTTCCGGCAAGAGGAAATGTTGTCAGTTTTTTGTCTTCAAGCTTTACCAGTGTCTCCGGTGATGCACCTGCAAGTTCGATATCATCACTGGAAAAATAGAACATATACGGTGACGGGTTTGTCGCTCTTAAAACTCTGTAAGTATCAAATAAGCTTCCCTCTGCTTTCGCCCTCATCGGATTGGAAAGCACAACCTGAAAAATATCGCCTTCATGGATATAATGCTTTGCTTTTTCAACCATATCGCAGTATTTTTCTTTTGGGAACTGTGGTTTGATCTCAGATGCCAGCTTCAATGAAGGAAACTCCTCTTTCTCTCCATCGCGTATCAGATCTGCCATTTCCTGAAGCTTTTTTTCTGCCTTCTGATAAGACTTTTCAAGATCATCAAGCATCACTCCTGTAATCAGAAGTACCTTCTGGCGATAATGATCAAACGCAATTACCTGATCAAATAACATCAGATCCATGTCCCTGAAATCCGGATCTTCATGCTCTCCCAGCTTTAATTTCGGCTCGCTGTATTTGATATAATCGTAAGAAAAATATCCTACCAGCCCACCGGTAAACGGAGGCATTTCTTCCATCACCGGACTTTTATATTCTTTCAAAATCTCTCTTAAAGTGTCTCCCGGATGTGCAACCTGTTTCGTAACCCCCTCATCATTGCCCACTTCTGTATGACGGATCTTCATGTATCCGTCTGTGCAGGTAATTTCCATCACCGGTTCGTATCCGAGGAAAGAATAGCGTCCCCACACTTCTGTCTGGCTGGCACTTTCCAGCAGATAACAATGTCTGCTTGCCTTCCTTAAAGTTCTCATAACTTCTACCGGTGTATATCTGTCTGCATACACTTCCCGGCAGACCGGAACTCTTTTGTACTGTCCTTTTGCTGCAATCTCTCTGATGTTTTCCAGTGTAGGATACATGTATCTTTACCTCCTCCTGATGCATTTCTTAGAATGTGTCTGATAAAGCGGAGCATTTTACGTTATTGGAATATTACAGAATAATTTCCTGTAACATAAAAAGCCCGTCCATGACAAAGATTCCTCTGTCAAGGACGAGCAATAAACTTCACCCGCGGTGCCACCTTGATTCACGAAATGACTCGTGCGCTTTGCGGAATACCTGCATATTCCCGGCAACTTACGTATGCCCTACGTCACAGAATACTAAGCTACTACCTTTCCCTGTGCCCTCAGCGGTCCATTTAGCAGCCTGCATTTCCATCCAGCTCTCACCCACCCGGATTCTCTGTGCGCGCATAACAGCTTTTATCTCCGCTTCAACGGTTTAACTTATTAAATTGAATTTTCTATAAAATAGCATGATTTTTTTTAATTGTCAATAGGGTTAGACAGATTTCACATTTTTTATTCTCAACTTTGTGATTCCCCTCTTTTAAACTTCGGAGAATATGATATAATAAGCAAAGAGAAAAAAGCAGTGTCATACAGGCACTGTCGTATCATAAAAAGGAGTTTATCCACTATGAAATTTATTTATCCTGCGGTTTTCCGCAAAACTGACAAAGGAACTTACCGGGGATTTTTCCCTGATCTTGAAGACTGTTACGGTGAGGGCGACACACTTGACGAGGCCATCGAAGAGGCTAATGCAGCTGCCTACAACTGGATCACACTTGAACTTGATGAAGATGACTGCCAGCTTCCGCCGGTTTCCGATGAGGATGATCTGGAACTTCAGGATGGAGATATTGTCCGGAATATCTCCGTCAATATCAGATTTTATGAGGGTTGGGATGAATGATCATTCCAACCTTTTTTGTTCAGGGAATATTTACCAGAACTACAGATACCGGTGGAACGTTGATTCGATTCCACCGGTATTTTTGTATTATGATATTTTCAGAAACATTGCCACAGCAAATTTCTACTTCTCTTTTACTGCTTTTTCTGCCGTTTTCGGAGTACCAGTATCGCCGCTGCCATCACTCCCGAAAGTACAAGGATTCCGACAAATACTTCAAGCGGTGTATTGTCTCCGGTCTTCGGACTGGATGCTGTTTTCACACTGTGTGATACAGCCGTCGTACTGCCGCCCGGTCTTCCCTGCACCGTTGTCGCTCTTTTAAGCGCTGTAGTTGATTTGGTTGTCGGTATCCGGGTAATGACCGGTGTCGCAACAGGCTTTTTTGCAATCAGTCTTGTATTCACAAACTGAATTGCATCCGTTTTACTTCCGCTTCCCTTCCTTGATGCCCAGACTTCTGATTCGAATCCTCCCTGTCCATCATTCAGGACATATACCGTCACTTCATAGGGGCTCTGGTCATATCGTATATTCTTTACGGAACCGGATTTCTGAGATATTTCATAATGATATTCCCCGGGTTCCGTATATTCGATTGCTCCAAACAACCCTCTGCCCGCTCCATTTGAGACTGTAATACAAAGTTCCGTTTCCTGTGGTATCGGTACCCCGCTTTCCTTTGCGGAAAGCACATACTCAAAAACTCTGCTGTCTGCGCTGTTCTGGTTCCTGTAAATAACCGAAACCGGAAGTGTGACCCGGCAGCTGTTTCCTCCCCTATCCGCCATCACCTGACCCGGCAAGAGCAGTATCCCGATCAGCGCCGAAATGCAGAGCAGCCTGCATAACTTTTTTATTTTTTTTATCATGTCTGATTCACCTGCTTTTCTTTTTCAAGCCGCCCAAAGAGGATCACACGGCCATTTGTTTCTGCCTCAGCACAGGTTGACAGCCCGATCAGCCGGTCCTGCCTGGTAATTCCGATGTCCCGGTACTGCACAGCTTCTTTTTGGATATATGCAAGCAGTTCTGCCATGTTTTCCTGCTTTCTGACTTCCGGCCGGTACACCAGCCTGTCATAAGCATCCGTCTGAAGACACGCATACAAAGTGATTTCAACGCTTCTTCCATCCGGATAAAAAAGCCTCCCTGTCTGATGCTTTTCAAAATAAGTCCTGTCAGTAAACCGGACCACATCCCCAAACATAGCACCATTTGCCATATGATGCCCAAAGAGCAGATTATAACAGTCGCTAAAATCTGATGTGTTTTCACTGTCCAAAAAAATGGTCCCGGACAATGAAAACTCTCCATACACACCTTTGTTTACATATTCCATATCGTCTTCGCCCTGTACGATTGGATAATCCACATGGGTGCCGTCTATCGTCAGCCATCCACGGACATCCGGATTGATTGCCAGAAGTTCATTAAGACCTGCATCATCCTCATCCACTGACACAGACGGTTTATACTTCATCAGATTCTGAGAGACAAACGCCCCCTGATACAGCATTGCCGTATCCCACAGGGCATAGCCGCCGTACAAAAGCATCACAGTTGCCAGAATTGCCGCCACGAAGCTGACCAGCCAGTCACCTGTCTTTGATACAAAAACAATTATTTTCATTTTTTTCCGTAATGTCTGACGCGAAGGAACGCAAAACCAAGGATAAAGGCTGCTGCTACCATGATCGCATATGGAGCGATATCCATTACGATACCCATCGGAGGTGTTGCATCTTTTGTATTTGTATAGCTGACATTCGTATCTGCCGTAATTTTTCCGGTAGCCGTACCATCTTTAGAAGAACCTGCATTTGCAATGCTGGTTGTATAACCATTCGCATTTGCCTCAACCTCTGTAATAGTATAAGAATCATTTGCAGAAAGGCCATAGATTGTAACACTGTCGCCTGATTTCAGTGTGATTGCTGTACTGCTTCCATTCCACTGTTCAATTGCTGTTTCACCATTTTTTGTAACATAATATACTTCATCGTTATTGCTGCTGTTTATTGCAATATTAAACGCAAAGTCTTTTGATAGATTACCAAGCTTCCCGGTTACTGTCTTTGATACCGTCAGATCCTGTATCTGACCTTCTGCATGATTATATGTGTTCGTAAAATTTGCTTCCGACAGTTTGTCTCCGGTTGCCTCATCAAAGAAGCGGTAGTCAAAAGAGTCATCTGAATATTTGTAGATATCCAGAATCTTTTTTTCTGTAGAATAAGCAATGCCTTCAAATCCACTTGTCGAAGTCTCTTTAATCACATAACGGTAAATTCCCGGTTCAACGAACGATGATGCATTGACCATAAGTGCTGTATCCTTCGTTTCCTGTTTACTCCCGATATCACTTTTTGCAGATGAAAAACCAATGCTTCCTGTTGTAGATCCATTCGCAAAAGTTACACCGCCTGCAGGGCCGACTTCTACTTTATTGTCCGGATCCGCAACTCCCGGAGCAATCTCAAAACCAAAAGTTGTATTCGGTATATATGAATTTTCATATTTTTCCAGTGTTTTTGAAATTTTAAGTCCGTCAACACCTTTGCCGATTGGACTGGTTGCTGCTATGACCGGCACAGCCATTACCGTCATCATTGCACCAGCTATTACAACAGCTGCCATTTTTTTCATAAATTTCGCTTTGCTTATCATACTTACTTCCTCCTTAAATCTTTTTACTGCTACATCTCTGCCATCCTCTGCGGAACTTCTTCCAGATACCTGTTTTTTTCTTCCATGTCTGTCTTCAGCTCTTCCAGAAACTGACGGATATACAGAATCTCATCATTCCTATTCAGTCCTTCCGCCTGTTCTTTTTCATAGATTTTCAGACTTTCAAGAAGTGTCCCGCATACATTGTGGATTGCCTCCCCGTTTCCGTTAAAGCCACGGTACAATCTCCGTATCGCCTCATTTTCCGACATCTGAAATGCTGTCGCATAAAGTTTATGGAGCATATAGGTTCTGCGCCCACCCTCTTTCCAGAGTGCAATGTAACGTGTCCCTTTTTTCGTACGTGAAGACACAACTACATGCGTAGAAACCTTTCTCCCGTCAATTCCTGTGCCGTCTACTCTGCGGACAACTGCATTTTCGTTTATCTCATATAGTCCTTCATATCCTTTTATATCCCGCCACATACTCTCACCTTATCCTGTCTGTAATCTTTTTTACTGCTCCGTCACTCATCCATCAGATACCCGAACGGCGTACTATGGTAATGACTTTTCCTTTTATTTCACTTGTATCCACTACCCCAAAAGACCTGCTGTCCTTTGCTCCTTCCCTGTTGTCACAGAGAATAAAATACTGATCCTCTTTCAGCGCCAGAGGATATTCCACCTCTGAATCATATGCCGGTGTCGTATAAAAAATATTGTCTTCCATCACCGTGCTTTTATTGACCATTAAATCTGACTCATCCGTGATCTCCACAACATCTCCGGGCACTGCCACGATCCGTCCGGTATACTGTATACCTTCCTTTTGGAATACCACAACATCATCACTTTTCAGATTTTTTTCCAGCCTGTAATAAAGCATCAGATCACCCGCACATACCGCCGGCTGCATATCTGCATTTGCCATAGGCGTTAGCCCAAAGACCACTCCAAAAAGAATCCCGATAACCGTGATCAGCAAAAACAGCCTGACCAGAAAATTACGAAGTGCTCTCATATTTCTCTCCGATTTTTATCTTTTCCGCCGTGCCGGCTTCAGAAGAAGTCCGGCCACGCCGATTCCTGCAAGTGACATCACAGCAAACGGAAGTGGCTCATCTGTGATACCCATCGGAGCCGGTGTTTCTTCTTTCCACTGCGCATAAAGCACGTTGCTATCTTCATCCAATGTATCGATTCGGATCACATCACCTTTCTTCAGAAGGACTCCATCGCTTCCGTCCGCAGAAGTGCTCCAGCCGGCGAAGTAAAATCCGCTCATCTTTACATCAACACAATCGTTATTGATTGTATAGTTCTCATTCGGATTTTCGATTTCCACAACATCGTCTGCTTTTTTCTCTCCATTTACCATACCGCCGTTGTAATTATAGGTAAGAGTTGTTTTCCTTTTTTGTGTCCATTTTGCATAAAGGATCACATCCTCTTCCGGCATCACAAATTCATTCCCCGGGTAATAATCCATACCGGTACCATCTGCCTCTGTATTCCAGCAGAGAAATCCTTTTGAGTTTTCCGGCACCGCCCAGTCTTTCGGGACTCCCGCCATCTTTGCTTTGGCACCGCCCGCATAACGTCTGGTATCAAGCAATGTCGGAGTATTTATTTCTCCGTTATTTGCATCATAAGTAAGTGTGTAACTGCCTTCATTTGCCCACTGCGCATACAACGTAAGATCTTTCGTGAGAATCTGGTCAAAGTTAAACGGCTGCGTTCCTGCTTCATCCATTGTCCATCCGACAAACCTGTAGTGTGTCCTCTCCGGATCTTCCGGCTTCCGTGCCACATGATTTGCTTCAAACTGTTGTTCCGGAATCTGTGTTGCATTCTCCCCGGTCACAAACGTAACTATGATCGTCTTTGCTCTCCACTGTGCATAAAGTGCCAGATTAGATGCCGGCATTTTTGCATTATCAAAAGAAAATTCAGAACCCTCTTCACATCCCGGAGTTGTATACCATCCTGCAAATTCCGTCATATATTCCGGAAGTGAATCCGGCGGCTGCGGTGTCCAATTCTGATTGGAAATATCCTTCTCGAAACGGATAAATTGAACTGTTTTTACCGGTTTCTGACTGACATTGTAAAATTGGAGGTCATATGTTTTTCGTGTGTAATAAAAATTATACGTTTGGTCTGCATTTTCCCGTCCACCATCGGTCACTTCCTGCTTCTCATAGTCATATCCCGTAATATTTTTGGGATTAAAAGATCCTGCCGCATATACAAACTGGCTGTAATCTGTTAATTCTGTATATTCATCATTGTCTACGTTCTGTCCCCAATAACGTACATCCAATTTATACAAATTCGATTGCCAGTCTGCTGTATAATTCTGTATTTCATTGTCTTTATCTGTCCTTATTAAGTCCTCTGTAACTGTCTGTCGCTTTGAGGTTTTAAGTATTTCTGTGTTTTTTCCGCCTTTCCATCCATTAAAATACCAGTTCCATCCCCAACCACTGTTATTGTACTGTACCTCATTTCCGGCCGGCCATCTGTCTGCGATCGCTTCACCGTATTTTGCGGTAAACGAATAATTACTTCCTGTATATGTCTTTCCTCCGATCTGAATACTTCCATTTCCGTCATTCAGATGGAATTTAAAAACATAAGAATTTCTCGCATACCGTACATTCAGTACCGTAGACCCGTCACCTGCGATCGTCACATCTTTCGATGCCTTTGAATCATAATGAAAGCAGGAATACCTTGTGGCATTTCCATAAATATCTGCTTTCACAGTACTTCCAGTCGCACCGCTTGCCGACTCCTGACTGACATAATCATATACACCTGTCGTCAACGTTTCTTTCCAGTACACAACCTTGTAGCCGGCAGTTCCTTCTCTCCATTTCGCATACAAAATAAGATCTGTTTCTACCGTCTGTCCAAATGTGTATGCCTGACTGCAATCCTCATCGGTGAACCATCCGTCAAATATATATCCGGCTTTCACAGGATCAGAAGGCTTCTGTGAGTTCTCACCATAGGAAACCAGCTGCGGATCTACTGCCGTTCCACCATTTGATACAAAGCGTATCCAGCTTACTTTTTTTACTACCGGATAAAGGATAAAATCACCGTCTGCGCTGCTGATCGTATATTCACTGTCCGGTTGATTGGACTCTGCGTTCCCGGACCAGCCGACAAATACATATCCCACCTCTGCTTTGTATCCATAATTTTCTGAAACAGGTATAATTTTTTCACCATCTGCCAATGCTTCAGTATGAAGGATTCTACCATGCTCTCCATTATCTGTTTTGTAATAGACATAATGTACATTACTGAACTTTGCAAAAAGATCGAGTTCCACATTTTCTGTGAGATTACCGTCCTGTTTTCCGGCAATCTGTGCACCTGTTTTCAAAAAATCCTCTGCTGTAAATTCCGTTCCGTCTTCCCGAAACCACCCCAGGAATTTTTTCTTATCTGCATTTTCACCGGATGCCGCCGGTGTCTGCGGTTTTACCAGAATTTCATTTTCAGAAAGAATCTGGGTATTAATCGGATCTTCTGATTTATCTTCTGTTCTATAAAAACGGCAGGTTACCGTAAAGTGTGTTTCCGGATCAATAAGGATTGTCTGTACGCTGACTGAACCCGCTTCATCCGAACTCATCTCTGCATTCCCGGATACCTCTGTCGAATCAGCCGTTTCCTGCTTCGTTACCATCCCCCGATGCTCGTCCGCATCTGTGTCCTGCATCTGCGTCGTCTCTGACACTGGAGTTTCTTCCTGCGTTTCTTCTTTCGTAACTTCTTCCTGTGCCGCTTCTTTCGACTCCTGCGGCCCCTCTTCTGCCGTCTGTTCATCTTCAGGGAGTGCCGTCTCATCAGATTGAACAGCCACCTCTGCTTCATCGTCAGTAACATCCGGACTCTGTGCAAAAATCTGCGGATCTGTCTGGCAGATGAAGGATAAGACTACAGCCAACGTCAACAGGAATGTCATTATCTTTCTTATTCCTTTTAACATTCCGTTTTTCTCCCTTCCTCCTTTTTCATATTTGTCACAGTTTTTATGTCTTTCTGTTTCAGCATTACCCCGTTTTCTGTGACACTTATAGTTTATCAGCGAGCAATTGAGTATACAACTTCCAGAATTGCAGCCTACAGCGTCATTTTTGCATATATTATTCGTGTTTTTCATATAAAGTTCGACATTCATTCTTCGGTCTTTCCGGATTTTTCAGAAATTATTTTCACTGTTTTTCAATAAATACAGGACTTTTCGGGCATCTCATGCTATGCTTATATCAACGAATAATCTATGAGGAGTTTTCTTATATGTCTGCTTTTTCCGACACACTCAGTCAATTTATCGATGACAAAAAAATCAAAGTCTATTCCATGGCCAAATACTGTGATACAGACCGTTCAACTATGTACAAATTTATCAGTGGAAAGCGTAATCCTCCGTCTGATGAAATCATAAAAAAAATGGCGCAGTTTATGCACCTCTCTCCGATGGAATGGCAAAAGTTTAAAGAAAGCTGGGATGTCGCCAGAATCGGCGCAGATGCGTATTATAAAAGAAAAAGTGTGGAAAGTTTTATCTGCAATTTTCCGGATCAGCCTTCTGCAGAATTCTGCGGCTGTTCTTTTACTCCGGATCTTACTTATGCAGAAAACCGGTCCGACTGTATTTCACTGACTTCTCTGCAGCATATAAACTATTATGTCCACCAGATGATCCTTTCGGAAGCAGACCGTGATTCCGGTGAGATCAGTCTCTTTTTGCAGCCGGACTACAAATTCCTGTTCAATCTTCTTGCAAGCCTGAATCCTTCCGATTCGCTGAAGATCAGCCAGATTGTATGCATTGGAACCGAGACAACCTTTACAGATGATCATCAGCTCATCAACCTGAAATATCTGCACAGTGTATTCCCGCTTTATATGGCAGGGCATGACTACTCGCTCTACTATTATTACGACAAGATCGAAGCACATTACCACAGTTTCAATCTTTTTCCATGTATGATCCTGACTTCGGATGCTGCGCTGCTGTGCAGCTCCGACTATCAGACCGGAATCTTTTTCCGCTCTGCCAAAATTGTCCGGATGCTTCATGGCATATATACTTCCTACCAGGATCAGTGTGCACTGTTTTTTACTCCGGCGGCTCTCACTCCGGAAAATCATGCTGTGGTGATTGGTTCTATGTTTGACTCTGCATTTACCGAAAACGATCTGATCGGCATTCAGCCGGAAACCTGCCTGACACCGTTTTTTACCGGTGATCTGCTCCGTGCTATCTTTAATTATGAAATTCCGCAGGCAACATCGATCCTTCCGCTGACTGAACAGGCTTTTCAGATGAACATGTACAAAATACAGAATCAGCAGTTTTTTATTTATTCTACCTACGAAGGGCTTTTGCATTTTGTACGAACCGGACGTACGGATGAAATTCCTGAGATTTTTTATCACCCACTGACCATTGCCCAGAGAATCCATGTCTTGAATGAAGTCTGCAAATGCTGTGAATCCGGTGCTTACCGTTTTCTTCAGAAACCACTAAATCATCTTCCTGCCAATCTTCATTTCTGCATCCGCGGAAACTTCGGAACGATGATCTTCAAAAACAATGTCGGAGAAATTCTTGTACTGAATATCAATGAAACCAAACTGGTGGAAATTTTCCGTGACTATCTGGAAAATATGGAAGAAAACTGTTTTTATAGCATAGAAGAAAGCATCTCAATGCTTCAGCAAATCATTGAACATCTGAAAAAAATGACTGACACAGATTGATTTTCTGTCATTTACATTTGATCCGATAAGTACAAAAAATACCCTGATGAATACTGAAATGCTCAGTGCTCATCAGGGTATTTCTGTTTTTCGTTTTCATACTCGCCGGATCATTTAACTGTTTGCAGTATATAACATTTCCGACAGATAAAACAATATGTGGCAGAATTTGTGGGCAGAATTTTTTGTCTTTTCTGACAAAATCGTCCATCTTGGTCTGACCAGTTTGTATTTTGGTTTTTATTTACTGCAAAATTTATAATTGACATCTTTTTTTCTGTGTGTTAATATAATCCACGCAAAATTGAATATGGTCTAATTGGAAACGCACATTCTCCATGAATGATTAACGAACAACACATGCTCACATAACTTACTATGAACAGTAGTGTATCAATTTAATCATTTTAAGGAGGTTTTTTTATGCCTAAAAACAAATTTCAGGAAGTTATTTTTACGATCATTATGGTATTTTTTATGGTTTATGCGATGATCTGTTACAACATCTCTCTCAACATCGGCGGAATGTCAAATGAAGTTTTTCTCTCCGCATTTCATGAACTTGTAATCATGGGCCCGATTGCTTTCATCCTTGATTTCTTTATTGTATCCAAGCTTGCTTTCATGTGCGCTGCTCGTATGGTTGATTTCAGAAACAGCCATCCGTTCAGCAAGATCCTTGCAATCTCCGTGGCATCTGTTGCTTTTATGTGTCCGCTTATGAGCCTTGCCGCAACAATCCTGTTTAAAAATGCCGGCAGCCAGTTCGTCGCTGTATGGCTTCAGACAACCGCAATGAATTTCCCAATGGCATTCTTCTGGCAGCTGATCTATGCAGGTCCGATCGTACGCTTTATTTTCAGACATATTTTCAGAGAAAATGAAGCTGTACAGGCTGTCTCTGCATCTGCTGAATAAATCTGATATAAAGTATTTCAATACAGTGAACTTGCCACTGGCAACTTCTCTTGCATACTTTGGCATAAAAAATCTGGTCTGTGGAGATCTTAGAAGACTCTCTGCATGACCAGATTTTTGTTTTCTTTGATTTCTAATTCAGAAGACCTGGAGTCGAAATCTTCTCTTATTACAGAAGATATACAGGAAGATCTTCATTGATATGAACCGGTCCTGCAACAGTTTCCGGCTCTGCATTTTTTACAAAAGCTGCCTGAAGTTCTTCAGAATTCTGTGGTGTAAGAACGGATGTCTTCACAGTTTTCTTTCTTGTCGTTGTCTTCTTTGTGGTTGTTGTTTTTTTCGCAGTTGTTGTCTTTTTGGCTGCGGTTCTCTTTGCAGGAGCTTTCTTTGCTGCCGGTGCTTTCGCTACCTCTGCTTTTGCCGGAGCTTTTACTTCTTCTGCCGTTTTTGCTTCTGCTTTTACTTCTGTTGTTTTTGCATCTGCATTTGCTGCACGCAGGATGCTGTCTTTACCTACTGACACGATTCATGACCTCCTCTGCCAATTCCGTATATTCTTTTGCACTTCTGCTGGATTTCTTATATTCAACTACCGGAACACTGTTATCCTGGGACCATTCTACGGAACTGTCTACGCGGATCACATGTTCAAATACATAAATACTTTCCAGCTCATGCAGGGTTTCCATCGTCTGTTTGAAGTAATTTTTACGGGTATCGACCTTCGTAACAGCAATTCCGGCAACCTCAAGTTCCGGTGAAATCTGCTTTACTTCATTCAGAAACTCAAACATATTTGCCAGACCAAACATTCCCCACGGGCTTGCTTCCACAGGAATGATCACCTTGTCCGATGCACACAGGATATTCATTACCCAGCCGCCAAGTGTCGGTGGTGCATCGATCAGGATGTAGTCATAAACTTCGGAATCTTTGATCTTCTGCAGGCATTTTCGCAGGATAAATTCTCTCTGCCACTTTGTAAAAAGCTCATATTCGATTGAACTCATCAGTGTGGAAGATGGAACCAGATCCAGATTTTCGTACGGTGTATGCACGATATAATCTGTCAGATCCGCCTGTTTCCCAATTGCATAATAGAGATTATTTTCTCCCTGTGCATGTTCAAGTACCCAATCCTCCGGAAAGAATGCCAGCGACAGATTCAACTGCATATCTCCATCCACCAGAAGTACTTTTTTGCCGGCACGCGCCATCGCCGCACCGATGTTCGAACAGGTTGTAGATTTACCACTGCCTCCTTTGTTATTGGTAAAACAGATCGTCACGGTCTTTCCCATCGGAATCCCTCCATAAAAAATGTCATTTCATATGTCACATTATAAGGGATTCTGTCGAAATTGGCAATGCTTATTGCTTATTATTTTAGCAGGTAACGTTGTTTGTTATTGTTGTTTCAGTCCAGAATTTTTCCGTCAACGGAGATTGTAACAACCTGCCACGGAATGAATTTTCCGCTGTTCTGGAGAGCTTTTTTTGCTGCCATTTCCAGACCGCCGCAACACGGAACTTCCATACGTACAACCGTCACGCTGCTGATGTTGTTGCTTCGGATGATCTCCTCCAGTTTTTCACTGTAATCCACGCTGTCAAGCTTCGGACAGCCAACTAAAACAACCTTTCCTCTGATAAAATCCTGATGAAAATTTGCATAGGCATAGGCAGTACAGTCCGCCGCGATAAGCAATTTTGCCCCTTCAAAATACGGAGCCTGTGTCGGCACAAGCTTGATCTGTACCGGCCACTGCTGAAGCTGAGACTCCATTTTATTTTCAGTCGGAGCTGTTGTCTCACGCTTCATCTGACGCATACGGCTTCCCGGACATCCACCGCTCATATGATGTGCTGATTTATTCTCTTCTGCTTTTTTTCGCTGATTTGCAAGTACCGCTTCTTCATCATAAGCTGCTGCTTCTCTCTCTACGAATGTGATCGCACCGGTCGGACAGGCTGGCAGACAGTCACCAAGTCCGTCGCAATAATCGTCACGCAGAAGCTTCGCTTTGCCGTCAACCATTCCGATTGCGCTCTCGTGGCAGGCAGCCGCACACGCACCACACCCGTTGCATTTTTCTTCGTCTATGTGAATAATTCTTCTGATCATAAGATATCCTCCTGTTTTTGTTATTTATTTTTATTGGTTTCTTCTTACTCTTTTTCTTTTGGTGCCTTGACCTTGCACACAAAGAATACTAAACTAATAAGAAAAAATATGTGGTTATAACCACGAACTGAGCAAAAACGGAGAATTGTTATGGATTATGAACTGATTTCCCACACATCACTTTTTCAGGGGTGTTCCCTCGCCGAGACAGAAAAGCTTCTGCACGGGCTGAAAACTTTTACAAAAAAATATAAAAAAGGAGCCCCGGTTTATCTTGCCGGAACTCCTGTCACTGATGTAGGAATCGTATTATACGGTACTGTCCAGATTGAAAACAATGACCTGTGGGGCAACAAAAATATCATAAGTCTTGCACGCGCCGGGGAAGTATTTGCAGAAGCTTATGCCTGTATTCCCGACGAACCGATGATGGTTGATGTCATCGCTATGGAAGAAGCAGAAATCCTTTTTCTGAATGTACCGGAACTTTTCAGGCTTGCAGCCGCCGGAAAAGGCGAATATTCGCATCTGATCCACAATATGACGATGATCAGCGCACGCAAAAACCTGCTGCTGTCGCGCCGTATCCTGCACACCTCTTCCAAAAAGATCCGCGACCGTCTTCTCTCCTATCTTTCTTATCAGGCCGAACTACAGAAAAGCTGCTATGTTAACATCCCGCTGAACCGTCAGCAGCTTGCCGATTACCTCAGTCTGGACCGCAGTGCCCTTTCAAAAGAACTCGGTAAAATGAAAAAAGAAGGACTTCTGGATTACCATAAGAACAGTTTTGTGCTGAAGGATATCGAATAGATTTCATTTGTTTGTATTGCCTTTTGCAGTGCTTTATGCGACAGCTTTATCAGAATTCAAAGGCCTGTTTGATACTGTTATAATGAAGGAATTTATCCTCTGCTGCAAAGGCTTTGATCTCCTCCAGAGTTGCAAACATATAGCCATCTGTCTCTGCTTCCTGCAGGTGCAGATCTTCGTCTTTAACATCCATGATAAAGCGGTATACATCGACGAAATAGTTATCTCCCTCGCCCGGATTTTCACGTTTGTAAGTAAACAAATAACCGCCGTCGGCATCCCGTGCATCAAGGCCGGTCTCTTCTTTTACTTCGCGAAGAACAGCCTCGCGTGACTCCTCACCAGCCTGCGCGGCCCCACCGGAAACCTCCCAGCATCCCGGTGCCCATGCTTTCGTCATGACTCGTTTCGTGATCAGAAATTTGTGATCCGGACGCGCCACCACCCCAAGTACTGTCAGATGGTACTCCCCGTCCTTCAGGCACCAGTCGTTGCGTTTCATTGTGCGGCCCGTCGGTTTCTTATCTCTATCATATATATCCCAGTATTCCATTTCTTTGTCTCCCTGTTGAATTTTGTATTAAATTTCCTGTTAAACTTTGTATTGAATTTTTTTATTGTATTTCTGGCGAATTTCCCAGTCATGCTTCTGGTGCTTATCATAGCATCCCAGAAAGGGGATTGCAAATGGGAGTTTCGGATTTCCATTGACAGCTTCTGCTCTTTCGGCTACTATAAATCCAGAAAATGTACTTGCATGGGAGAAGATCGACATGAATTTTAAGAATCTGGCAGAACAAAACGAGAACTGGATCATCGAGCAGAGACGTTATTTTCATGCGCATCCGGAGCTTTCTTTTGAGGAAAAAAATACCACCGGACAGATTGGAAAACTACTTGAAGAAATGGGGCTGACTCCTCACTATTATCCGGATTATAACGGTCTCTGGGCGATGATCGAGGGAGGCAAAGCTACCCCTGAAAGCAAGACAGTCGCTCTTCGTGCAGATATCGATGCACTTCCTGTCGAAGAACACACCGGGCTTACATTTTGCAGCCAGAATCCGGGTGTCATGCACGCCTGCGGACATGACTGCCATATTGCCATGCTTCTGGGCGGAATCCGTATGCTGCTGGCAAAAAAAGAAGACCTGAAAGGAAATGTAAAGATCATTTTTCAGGCTGCAGAAGAATCCTGCCACGGTGCACAGTACTATGTCGAGCATGGTTTTCTGGACGATGTAGATGCTATTTACGGCACACATATCTGGGGAGAGCTGGATGCACCTTATATGAATTTTGAATCCGGTCCACGTATGGCAAGCTGTGACAATTTCCGAATTGAAATCGAGGGTGTTTCTTCTCATGGTTCCACCCCGCATCAGGGTGTCGATGCGATTTTGACTGCCGCTTATATCATCACAGAAATTCAGGCAATCGTTTCCCGCATGAATGATCCTCTGAATCCACTGGTTGTCACCGTCGGTAAGATAGAAGGCGGACAGCGCTTTAATATTCTTGCTGATAAGGTCATTCTGGAGGGAACTACGCGTACCCATTCCCCTGAAATGCGCAAAAAAACGGAGCCTCTGCTCCGCAGAATCGCTGAAAATACAGCTGCTTCCATGGGAGCAAAGACTACTCTGACTTTTGAATATTTTCCGGCTCCTATCATTAATGAGCATGAAGATCTGGTACAGATTGCAAGAAATGCCGCTGCCAAAATGTACGGTTCTGATTGTCTGAAACCATTCCCGAAAATGATGATCAGTGAAGACTTCGCCTACTATATGGAAAAGGTTCCGGGTGTCTTTGGGCTGGTCGGAAGCCAGAATAAATCTCTGGGTATCACCGCCAAAAATCACAACGATCACTATACCGTAGACGAAAGTGTCTTAAAACGCGGAGCCGCTATGTACGCACAGTTCGCGTACGATTTTCTATCTTAACAGTTTTGTTTTTACTCAGATGTGGCAGGGATTCCTTTCCCTTCAGTCGTTCCGGAAGTGTGTTGATATCTGTAATTTCCCTCATCCCTGCCTGATACTCCTTACCAATGCAGTATGAAGTAATTGCATTCATTGTCTGTTCCGCACCATGGAAATGTTTCACAATTTTATGAACTTCCTCCGGTGCACGGATAATTTCAAGTGTCCTATGTTTCAGATCAACCACGTAATTCATAACATAAATCCGGCTGATCGCATCAATGATATTATGCTGATACTCAAGATTTACAAGCTGTCTCTTCGCCAGTTTCTGGTGTACAAAGAGCTGGGCAAACCATGCAGCAAGATAGAATGCCACCGCGTTTCATACCTTCCCCCATAAGTTGTACTGAATCAAGTATACTCCACCATAACTACGCAGAAATCTCATCGATCAGTTTCAGTTCTTCTTCTGTAAACGGTGCACAGCTGATTGCTTTTACATTGTCAAGAATCTGCTGCGGTTTTGATGCACCGATCAGTACACTTGTAACTTCGTCGTGATGAAGCAGCCATCCGAGTGCCATGTCGGCAAGTTTCTCGCCTCGCTGTGCTGCCAGATCATTCAGCTTACGAATCTGATCCAGCCTGTGTTCATCCAGTGTACTTTCTTTTAAAAATCTTCCATCTGTACGGATACGACTGTCTTCCGGAATACCGTGAAGATAGCGGTCCGTCAGCTGGCCCTGTGCAAGAGGACTGAATGTGATCAGACCTTTTTTCAGTTTGCCCGCCATATCTTTTAATCCATTTTTTTCTACAGTTCTGTCAAAAATAGAATAGCGATTCTGATTAATTACAAACGGACAATGCAACTCTTTCAGGATTGCAGATGCTTTTTCCAGTGTAGGTCCGTCATAATTGGAAAGACCGACATAGATTGCTTTTCCACTCTGCACTGCGCTTGCCAGCGCTCCCATTGTCTCTTCAAGAGGAGTTTCCGGGTCCATTCTGTGATGATAAAAAATATCGACGTATTCCAGTCCCATTCGTTTCAGGCTCTGATCAAGACTTGCAAGAAGATATTTGCGGCTTCCCCAATTCCCATAAGGGCCCTCCCACATATCATATCCTGCTTTTGTTGTGATAATCAGCTCATCTCGGTAAACTCCAAGATCCTCTTTCAAAATACGGCCGAAGTTTTTCTCGGCGCTTCCCGGTTCCGGTCCGTAATTATTTGCAAGGTCAAACTGTGTGATTCCGTTGTTAAATGCAGTAAAACAGAGTTTTCTCATATTCTCATAATTTGCTGTATCACCAAAATTGTGCCACAGTCCCAGAGACACCTTCGGAAGCATTAAGCCGCTGTCTCCGCAACGCTTATACTCCATCTGTGTATATCGTTCTTTCGATGCTGTATACATTTCCTTCACCCTCCAAACTGATATTCAAATTCCTTCTATAGAAGATTATCCGTTCAAATATTTCGAAAGTCAAGAAATTTTGTAAGGCTTTTACTTTTCCGAAAATGGAATAGCCATTCGATTTATTTGTTGCTATAATCAAGATACATAAAAACACGAAATGGAAATACTATAGAGGAGTGACAGATCATGGCATCAGAACGTACTGATGAATTATATAAAATTTTACTCAGCAAAGGATATCCCAAAGAACTTTGTGCAGAGATTGCATATAAAAATATGAATACAGATTATACTGCCACCCGGATGCTCGGATATCTCTATCGAATAAGCAATCCGCGGATTGAAGACCTCATAGATGAAATGCTTGCGATCTTAAGTGACCGAAATGCGATCATTCAGAAAAAAGAACTGGAACAGGCCCAGAGCGTGATCAATGACGTGTATCAGAATGGGCTCTAAAACTGATTTAGAAAGGTAGAAAAATGGCACAGATTATATTAACTTTCGGACTCGAAAAAGAAAAACTCAGAGTGGTTCGCAGTACTGCCCTGAAAAACGGAATGCAGGTAAAAGAAATTTCCCGGATAAATTATGGGCAGAAGCTTGGCTTTCTTGCCGGAATCCAGGGCTTTCACAAAGAAAAAACAAATTATATCGGCCCGGATTTCCCACTCGGAATGATGGTATTCTCCGGGACCGACTCCACGCAGATGGATGCCTTTCTCGCCGACTATAAGCAGACCGGCGCAGCATCTATTCCGTTAAAAGCTATCATTACCCCACACAATATCTTCTGGACTGCAGAAGCATTGTATAAAGAATTATGGAAAGAACATCTGCATTTTATTTAGTTTTACTGTATCGGTTCAAAATCCACAGCTCCATGCTTGCACAGCGGGCAAATGATGTCTTCCGGAAGTTCATCGCCTTCGTAGACATAGCCGCAGACTTTGCAGACAAAACCTTTTTTACCTTCTGTTTCCGGCTTCGGTTTTACATTCTGCTGGTAATAAGTGTAAGTCATGGTATCCTGATCACTCATAACACGGGCTTCTGTAACGCTACAGATGAACATTCCATGCGTATCAAGGTCGACATACTGTTCTACTTTCAGTGACATGAATGCATTGATATATTTATCCAGAAATACAAGTCCGTTTCCGGAACGGTTGATCTTCTGTCCTGCAAATTTGTCGACAGTTCTGCCGGACTGGAAGCCAAACTGCTGAAAAACAGAGAACGGTGCATCTACGGACAGGCAGTTTACATTGAGAACACCTGTCTGCCGGATTACATGATGAGAATAATTTGCCTTGTTGATATTTACAGCCACACGATAAGGATTGTCCGTCAGCTGAGTAACTGTATTTACAATAAGACCATTGTCTTTTCTTCCATCGTTGGAGGTGACTACATAAAGGCCATAACCGATGCGGAAAAGCGCAGTCATATCATTTTTGTTTGCAAGAGCATCATCTTTTGCAATATATTCTTTGCAAAGTTCATCTGTCATATCATCGATCTGTTTACGGTTTTCTTCTTTTACAGCAGACCAGATGTGTACAGAGTTTTTCAGCCAGTCGATTTTTTTGCACTTAGACATCATTTCTTTCATAATCTTTGCTGCCAGAGGTGCCCATGAACCATTTTCAATGAGACCGACGGTACGATTCTGGTAATTGTGTTCTACCAGTCGGGTAATAAAATCATTCATAAACGGATAGATACCTGCATTGTAAGTTGTGGTTGCCAGAATCAGTTTTGAATAGCGGAAAGCATCACTCAATGCCTGGGACATATCATCTCTTGCAAGATCATAAACCAGAACCCTTGGACATCCTTTTGCTTTTAATTTTTCAGCAAGAAGAGAAACTGCCATTCTGGTGTGTCCATATACGGAAGTATAGGCAATCACAATTCCGTCATCTTCCGGCATATAGGAAGACCATGTATCATAAAGCCCGATATAATGTCCGAGATCTTCTGTAAGAACAGGTCCATGAAGCGGACAGATTTTCTGAATATCGAGAGTGGCCGCTACTTTGAGAAGTTTCTGTACCTGTGCACCGTATTTTCCTACGATACCGATAAAATATCTTCTTGCCTCGTCATCCCATGGTTCTTCCACATCAAGCGCTCCGAACTTGCCAAAACCATCTGCGGAAAAAAGAACCTTTTCTGTGCTGTCATAAGTAACCATAACTTCCGGCCAGTGAACCATCGGTGCAAATACGAAAGTAAGCTGATGATATCCGAGAGAAAGTGTACTGCCGTTTTCTGCTTCTATTTTCTTTCCTTCCAGATCCAGTTCAAAGAAGTTGCGGATCATGCCAAACGCTTTACCTGTGGCAACTACTGTAGTGTCCGGATATACTTTCAGGAAATTTGCAACATTGGCTGCATGATCAGGTTCCATGTGCTGTACAATCAGATAATCCGGTTTACGGCCATCCAGAACCTGCTGGATATTGTCAAGCCACTGGTGAGTAAAATCTGCATCTACGGTATCCATAACCGCTATTTTTTCGTCCAGGATCACATAAGAATTATAAGACATTCCACCCGGGACTTTGTACTGCCCTTCAAAAAGATCAATGCGGTGATCGTTTACACCTACGTATTTGATGGTATCTGTGATTTTCATATAATTTCCTCCGTTTCTTTTAGATTGAATAATTAAGTTTCCGTTTTTTCTGTTTACTTGTGCTGGTTTAGTTTTATTGTTTTACTTTTATTTGTTTTATAGTCTTTGTTTCCTGTATTCTGTAACTTTGTTGTAATTCATAACTTTGTTAAAAGAATAACAGAATGGCGCAGGAATTTCTGTTGCAAAAGTCACAAATTAATGATCTGCCTGAAAAAATATGTTATAATCTGGAAAAAGGGGGAAACATGATGGAAAAACATATTACACTTTTTACGGATATTCTTCCTGAAGAGCAGGAACGAATGCGCGTCTGTTTTCATGCAAGAGAAGATATTTTCCGAAATGGAGAGACGATCATGGAATATTCCCGTTCTATGAACAAGATCGGCCTGATTCTTTATGGCAGAGCAATTCTTTACTGCTGCGACGAAGAAGGAAATGAATATATGATCGATGAGCTTAAGAAAGATGCTGTTTTTGGAGAACCGTTTCTTCTTCCGGCAGACTCTCAGCATTATTATGTGACCGCCGAAGAAGAAACAAAGGTAATGTTCATTGATTATGATCATGTGATCAAAAGATGTGAAAAAGCATGCCACCATCACAGTCAGATGGTCAGCAATCTGCTGCAGATGGCGGCTATGCAGTCCAGGCAGCAAATGGAACGGATTTATGTATTATCCAGAGCCACGACCAAAAAAAAATTACTGGCATATCTGAACAACCTTTCCAGCCAGACTCACAGCCATAGCGTACAGATTCCTATGTCTTATACCGCACTGGCTCAATATCTTACCGTGGACAGAAGTGCCATGACCAGAGAGCTGAAAAATCTGGAAAAAGAGGGGATTCTAACCAAAAAAGGAAGAAATATTCGTCTGCGGGAGTAACTGGATTTTCTCATGTCTGGAGCATCCAATTTACACGGACTTTCATTTGACTTACTCTCCGCACGGTTTCCATCTTTCATGCAGTTTTTACCTTATCCAGATATTTCCGCACCACTTCCAGGCCTCCGGTGGGTACGCAGAAGATATCTCTGTATTTTTCGCATTTTTCACAGACTTCCTCCAGATCAAACCACTGAACGCTCTCTACTTCTTCTGTCTGAAGAATAAGTTCGTCTGTATTTACAGGTTCTTTGTAGATATAAACAAAAGCAATTTCTTCATCGCGGAACATTTTCCCGTGAAACTCTCTGGCAAAAGATATTGGGAAGGTTCCGGCAAAATGCAGCTGTTCCGGTACTGCACTGATTCCCAGTTCTTCCTTCAGTTCCCGAAGTGCAGATTCCAATGGTTCATCTCCTGCCTGAATATGACCTGCAGAAGAAGTATCAAATTTTCCCGGAAAGGAATCCTTATTCTGTGATCGTTTCTGTAAGAGTATCTGTACTCTGCCCTCTTTTTCACGGATAATCCAGATATGTGCTGTCCTGTGCGGAATTCCCTCTGCATGCGCTTTTTCCCTTGATACAATCTGTCCTGTTGGATTACCCTTGCTGTCTATAACATCAAATAATTCCATTTTTATTCTTTCCTTCTTATCCGTATTAGTTTTTATTTCTCAATGAAATGTATTCTTTCAGGCGCAAATCGGTTCTGCTGAGGTCTTGTCTCTGCCGGATAGCCCAGTGCAAACATAGAAAATACCTTCACATTTTCCGGAAGCTCCAGAAATCTGTGGACTTCTTCCATTCGATCCTCCATCGGTGCGATACCAAACCATACTCCTCCGAGGCCCAGCGCATCTGTTTCCAGCCAGATATTCTGCTGTGCAATCGCCATATCAATTTGCGCAAAAGATGGTGCAACAAGTCCTTCTGTATGATATACAGGAACAATAACTACAGGTGCCCCTGCTGCACATCCGGTGTATGGAGTTACTTTGGATAATTTCTGGATTTTTTCTTTATCGGTCACCACAAAAAATTCCCACGGCTGCTGGTTACATGCACTTGGTGCCTGCATTCCCGCCTTCAGAATCTCCATGATTTTTTCCGTTTCTACTGGTCTATCTTCATATTTTCTTACACTGATTCTGTGAAAAATACTGTTCATATTACATGGTCCCTTGCTTATTATTTAAGATAGTTCCATTATAACATGTATATTTTATAAAGCTAACAAATATCTTCACTTCATCCGCAATTAATTCTCACAATAACAGTTTTTTCTATCATATTTTCCTGATTTTTTTTGTAAAATCATTTTAATTATAGGGTCCATTATATATTCATTTTATTGGCTTAAATTGGTGTTGCTCATATACAAACCATCCAATTTTATTACCTTCAATGACCTGCAAGATACTTGCTCTATCACTGGCCAACCATTTTATCGAAATCATGTTGGTTTCCAGCAGACTGACTCTTTCCCTGGTCATTTAGCACCACAATTTTGGTTGGTCTCCACACAGCTTATCCATTCCATAGTCATTCGGCACCTATATTTTCGTTGACCTCCAGACAACTTACTCCTCTCGCAGTCATCTTCTACACAACACCCCAACAACATTAGGGTATATATACAATCCACTGACTCCTGATGAAAGTCTGAGTATCATGGAAAAGGCATTTTTCCAACTGATTTTATCCAAAATTCCCTTGTCACAGGAAGTCACAGGTTCGAACTCAAATTGACAAGTACAAAAAAGGCCGGAAACCATTGTTTTTTCAAGGTTTCCAGCCTTTCGTCAAAGCGTGCGTTAGAGGCTGCTGCGTGCCAGTGGCACGCGTTTAGCAGCGACCGAAATGAAATGTAGATCGAACCCGTTCGAGTCCGACTGGACTCGAATAAAAAATGGGACAAGACTTTATGTCCTGTCCCATTTTTTATATGACGTGCGTTAGAGGATTCGAACCCCCGACCTTTTGGTCCGTAGCCAAACGCTCTATCCAGCTGAGCTAAACGCACATTTTATTGATTTGCAAGTACTTGTCGCTCACAACAAAATGTATTCTACTGTAAATAAAACAATTTGTCAACACCTTTTTTAATTTTTTTTATTTTTTATTTTAAACAGTTTTATATATTCTATTCTGCCGTTTTCCTTTTAATAAATTTGCTTCCTTCTTCAGGGAATGATACAATACAATCACAAGGACATCCATTGTATTTTTTTGCATAAGTGTAAACACTATTTTTATACAAATTTTAAGGAGAACGAACATGTCTTTTATCAGTGTATTCGATGTCATGGGGCCAAATATGATCGGTCCGTCCAGCTCCCACACAGCCGGCGCCGCCCGCATTGGTTTTCTTGCGCAGAAAATGATCAACGGGCCTCTGAAAAAAGTAGAATTTACTCTTTACGGCTCTTTTGCCCGCACCTACAAAGGTCACGGAACAGACCGAGCCCTGCTCGGAGGTATCATGGGATTTTCCACGGATGATATGCGTATCCGAAATTCTTTCGAGATTGCAGATCAGAAGGGACTTGCCTTTTCATTCACGCCAAATGAAATCGAGACGGATGTACACCCAAATACAGTTGATATTCATATGATCAACGAAAAAAATCAGGAAATGACTGTCCGCGGTGAATCACTCGGCGGTGGCAAAGTACGTATCGTAAAGATTAATTCCGTACAGGTTGATTTCACGGGCGAATACAGTGCTGTAATCGTAACTCATCAGGACAAACCCGGAGTTGTGGCATACATCACCAAATGCCTCAGCGACCGCAACGTCAATATCGCCTTTATGCGTCTTTTCCGCGAGTCCAAAGGTGAAATAGCTTATACGATCGTAGAATCAGACGGACATCTTCCGGAGGATATCGACGATACGATTCGTTTGAACCAGAATATCCACGAAGTTATGATCGTGCAGATGTAAGGAGGGAAAATCATGAAAGAATTTAAAAATGCTGTAGAACTTCTGACATTATGTACGGAAAAAAATCTTCCGATTTCTGAAATTATGCGTCAACGTGAGATTATCCTCGGAGAAACAACTGCCGAAGATGTAGATGCACGTATGGCACGTGTACTGGAAATTATGAAAGACGCTGCTTTTTCTCCGGTCAAAGAACCAGTCAGATCTATGGGCGGCCTGATTGGCGGTGAGGCAAAAAAACTTTCCTTACATCAAACTTCCGGCAAAAGTATCTGCGGTAATCTTCTGGATGACGCGATCACTTATGCCATGGCAACACTTGAGACAAATGCTTCCATGGGGCTAATCGTTGCCTCTCCGACTGCCGGTTCCGCCGGAATCGTACCCGGACTTCTTCTGGCTGTCCAGAAACATTATCATTTTTCTGATGAACAGATTCAGCAGGCGCTTTTTAATGCCGGTGCGATCGGTTATCTTGCAATGAGAAATGCCACAGTCGCAGGCGCTGTCGGCGGCTGCCAGGCAGAGACCGGAATTGCTGCTGCCATGGCTGCTTCTGCTGCTACGGAATTGCTGGGTGGCACTCCAAAACAATGCACCTATGCGGCTTCTACTGTTCTCATGAATATGCTCGGACTGGTCTGTGACCCGGTCGGCGGTCTTGTCGAATATCCATGCCAGAACCGCAATGCCGCCGGTGTTGCAAATGCCCTCGTTGCCGCAGAAATGGCGCTTGCCGGAATCACACAGCTGATTCCGCTCGATGAAATGATCAACGTCATGTACACCGTCGGCAAAAAACTTCCGGCTGAACTGCGAGAAACAGCACTCGGCGGCTGTGCGACCGCACCGTCCGCATGTGAATCATGTCATATATGTAGTTAAACAATACAGGGAAAAACCGTAAAGAACAAATAACGAATCTGTCTCTTAATCCAGATTCGTTATTGTTCTTCACTTACATTTTCCTATATTTTATAAAATCGATTCACTTAATTTCTCCTTAACGCTTCGATTGGGCTCAGACGCGCCGCTTTTTTCGCCGGATAAATACCAAAAAACACACCGACTGCACAGGAGAACAATGTTGCTACAAAAATCACAGTCGGACTGATTCCCGGGATGATCGTCATTCCGATACTTCCGCTTATGACAGAACAGATTCCATATGCTGCCAGTATTCCCAATATAATTCCAATCAGACCGCCGATTACCGTCAGTATCGCAGCTTCTGCAAGAAACTGAAGCATAATTGAGGAAGTCTTTGCGCCAAGGGATTTACGGATGCCGATCTCTCTTGTCCTTTCGGTAACTGAAACAAGCATAATATTCATAACACCAATACCGCCAACCAGAAGCGAAATTCCTGCAACAAACGAAATAAAAGCAGTCACCATACCAAGCATTTCATTCATTGACTGCATCACATCCTGAAAACTCTGCACCTGAAAATACTCTTCACCTGCACATTGATGACGTTTTTCAAGTACGTGTACTACCTGATCTGCAATAATCTGAGAATCCAGCGTTTTATCTCCCTGTATCATCAGTGAATAAAACTCATCCGTCGCGCCGACCAGATCTTCCATAGACGAATATGGGATATTGACAGTAACAGGCATCCCATCATATGTATAGCTGACAAACGTTCCATTTTCCTTTTGTGTTGTCACACCCATGATGCGAAAAGATTTTGATGAATCATAGCAGGTGATATCGAGATTCATTCCCACAACGTCATCTGTCCCAAACAGACGCTTTGCATCAGCATCCGAAATCACACATACATTTTTACCTTCCTCTATCTCATTTTCGCCAAAATAGTTTCCATATTTCATCTCGGAATTATTGAGCAGCTTTGCATCCGGACCTTCTGCCGTCAGCATGATGGAAAAATTTCCTTTTCCTGTCACAGTTTCTCCATCATAACTCTCCGACACATTGACTCCCTCTATGGTATCGATCTCCCGGACGGCCTGCACATCCTCTGCCGTGATAAACTCCGATTCTGTTATTGCATCATTACTGACACTGACTGCAATCTGCCCGCCACCGATACCGTCAATTTCACTGTTCATCTGATTTTTGGTTCCTTCGCCGATAGAAACGATTGCAATAACCGACGCAATACCGATAATAATACCCAGCATCGTCAGAAAGGAACGTCCTTTATTGGCACGGATATTCTGAACAGCCATTTTTATATATTCAAATAAACCGCCCATCAGGCACCTTCCTCTGCATCTGTCAGATTACTCTGGCTTTCATTATCAGCAGATTCAGACAAAGTCGCTTCTGCCTGCATTCCTTCTTCAAGTGAGCCGAGGTCTCGAATAACCTCATCTCCCTCTTTGATCCCTTCTGTCACTTCTACATAATCGTCTGAGCTGATTCCTGTTGTAATATCCCTTCTGGTGATAACACCGTTTTCAATAACATAACAGAAGGAACCGTCTTTTCCGATATTTACTACCTCTGACGGAAGCACCACAACATCATCGGCCTCTTCTGCATGAATTGTTACTTTTGCATCAACACCGAGGAAAATATCGTCATCCGGATTTTTGATACGCACATCTGCCGAAATCAGCGATGCACCTTTTTCATTCTGTGTTGCCACATGGCTGATACTTGTTACTTCGCCTTCATACGTCTTGCCGGCCAGAGTAATATCTGCACTCTGCCCTTCTTTCAGCTTGTCATAATCATATTTAGAAACATTGACATTAACATTTATCTTATCTGTATTCTGAAGGGTAAAAAGTTCTGTCCCGAGAGCAGTCGTTGCACCTTCTACTACAGAAACTTTTGTGATGACTCCGTTAAAATCCGCTTTAATACCCTTTTTCGCCGCCTTGACAAGTTCCTGTGCAGACATCTGATCCAGTTCAGAAAGGTTATTTGTAATCTCCATCTTTTCTTTTTCTTCTGCAGTGACTGCTGATGGATCAGACTCCGCAACTGCCTGCTGTGAAGACAGTCTGGACTGCAGTTCAGCAAGTGTGTTGCTTGCCTTTTCAAGTTCAGCTTCCAGAGCAGAAGTATCTGCCGTCACAGTCGTGTCTGAACCGTTATTCGTAACAGTCTCCGCAGAATCTGAAAAAATACTGTCTGCCGTGTTTCCGTCTGAAATGATTTCACTGTTTACATCATTCATCGCAGGCGCTGCCGGTTTCTGTGTCTTGTAATCTTCATAGGCACTTTTGGCATTCTGATATGCAATCTGCGCATCGTTTCTGGCATTCTCCGCCACGTCTAAAGCCGCGGCATTCTCATCACTCTGCTCACTGCTCCATGTCTGGAATGCCATCTGATAATCTGTTTCTGTCTGATTGTATGTAGTCTGTGCCTGATTCATTTCATCAGCAAGCGTATTCAGCTGCGTCTGATATGCCGGCAGTGTCTCATTCTGATATTTCTTCTGCGCTGCCGCATATGCCTTCTGAACAGCCTCTGCCCGAGCCGCCTGAGCCGCGGTCGCATCCGCCTGTTTTCTTGCCTCTTCCTGCGCTGCTGCCACCTGTGCATTCGTATTTGCCTGAGAAATCCTTGCTTTTATATTTGCTATGTAATCCTCCTGCGCAGCTACCTGCTGTTTCAAAGATGCAGCATTGCCCTGCGCATTCTGCTGCTTCTGTACAGCTTCAGCTGATTTATTCAGCGTATTCTGCATATCCAGCTTTCCACTTTTTACATTCAGCTCTGCTTTCTTTTCTTCGCGCTCAAGATCCTTCTGGTCAAATTCAATCAGCTTTGTCCCTGCTTTTACCGTTTCGCCTTCTTTGACATCAGCTACATCAACCTTCGCATTGACAGGTGAAAAATAAGTCTTCTGTTCTTCACTTACAACCGTTCCACTGGTTTCCACTGTTTGCTGTACATTATCACGTACAGCTTTTACTACTTCAATCTGTGGCACTGCATTTTCTGCTGCATTTCTGCTTCCGTAAATATTGGCACCTGCCACAGCAGCAACCGCCAGTATACCGACTCCGATCACAAGCTTCTTTTTTGATTTTTTCTTTTTCCCACTTACCTTCATTCAGCTGCCTCCTGATCAAAATCCGGGTTGATCATATCTGATTCTATTTTGCCATCCATTATCCGCACCACGCGTCTTGCCTGTGCAGCAATTCCGTTGTCATGCGTAATCAATATGACCGTTCTTCCAGTTTTGTGCATTTTTTTGAGAATTCCGAGTATTTCCCTGCTTGAGGCAGAGTCCAGATTTCCGGTCGGTTCATCCGCGAGAATAACCGGCGGCTGTGCAGCAATCGCCCTTGCGATCGCCACACGCTGCTGCTGTCCTCCTGACATCTCACTCGGTTTATGGTCCATACGTTTCTCAAGTCCGACCATTTTCAGAGAATCGATTGCCAGCTGATGTCTTGTCTTACGGTCAATGCCACGGTAGATCAGCGGCAGTTCTACATTTTCAATCGCATTCAGATTCGCGATCAGATTGAATCCCTGAAAGATAAATCCGATCTCACGGTTTCGAACCTCAGACAATTCATTGTCCGACATTTCGGACACATCCGTTCCATTCAGATAATATTTACCGGATGTCGGCACGTCCAGACAGCCGAGCATATTCATAAATGTCGACTTGCCTGATCCGGACTGTCCGATAATTGCCACCAGTTCTCCCTTCTTGATTTCGAGGCTGACATGATCCAGTGCCCGCACTTCGTTTTCGCCGGGATTGTAAATCTTGCACAAATCCTCTACTTTGATTAACGTATCATCCATTTTTGTTCTCCTCTGCTGTCAGCTTTTATGCATTTTCAAGAAATGCCTTATATGCTTTTTCTGCCTCATAAATATCAGCCTTGCTTGTCACTTCCCACGGTGCATGCATGCTCAGAACAGCCACCCCACTGTCAATGACATTCATACCGTAAAGTGCAGCGATATAAGCGATCGTTCCACCGCCACCGACATCAACTTTACCAAGTTCTGCTGTCTGGAATGCAACATTGCTGTCATCAAAAACCTTGCGTACCTTTGCCACGTATTCTGCATTTGCATCATTGGAACCGGATTTTCCTCTTGCTCCTGTAAATTTGTTAAGAACGATACCACGGCCAAGATATGCTGCATTTTTCTTTTCGAAGCACTCACCATAAGCCGGGTCATAGCCTGCGCTTACGTCAGAAGAAAGCATAAAGGAATTGCCGAGTGTTCTGCGAAGTGCAAGATCTGAATAACATCCCATTCCGCCAAGGAGCTCTGCGACTGTATTCTCAAAGAATCTGGACTGCATGCCAGTTGCTCCGACGCTGCCAATCTCTTCTTTGTCTGTCAGCAGACAGCAGCTTGTACGTTTCGGTGTTTCCATTTCCATCATTGCTGCAAAGGAGGTGTATGCGCATACGCGATCATCCTGTCCGTATGCTGCAACCATGCTCCTGTCAAGTCCACAGTCACGGGTTTTTCCTGCCGGAACGATTTCAAGCTCTGCGGAAAGGAAATCTTCTTCCTCTACATCATATTTTTCTTTCAGGATGCGAAGAACATTGTTTTTGACTGCTTCCTTTTTCTTCTCATCACTTTCCTCATTAAGTGGTCTGCTGCCAATCAGAATGTCAAGGTTCTCGCCCTCAATTACTTCTGCTGCTTTTTTCTGAAGCTGTTTTCCTGCAAGATGGATCAGAAGATCGGTGATATATACAACCGGATCATCCTCAGCTTCACCAACTGTCACGTTTACAACTGTACCGTCTTTTTTGACGATCACACCATGAATTGCAAGCGGCAGTGCTACCCAGTGATATTTCTTTACACCGCCATAATAATGTGTATCGAGATATGCCAGATCTGTATCTTCATATAAAGGATTCTGCTTCACATCAAGACGCGGAGAATCGATGTGTGCGCCCAGAATATTCATACCTTTTTCCATCGGATCTTCTCCGATATGGAACAGTGCCATGATCTTTTTCATGCCGACTGCATAAATTTTATCTCCTGTCTGGATCTTCTCACCGGAAGCAAGTTTTTTATCCAGTGATACATAACCGGCAGCCTCCGCTTCTCTGGACAGTTCGCTCACGCATTCACGTTCTGTTTTTCCATTATCGAGAAATGTGCGATAATCCTTTGCCAGCTTCTCCAGGGCTTTTTCATCTGCTTCATTGTAAGAAAGCCATGCATTTCTTCTTTCCATAATATACAAAACCACCTTTCGTTTGATTCTCAAAATTCTTCCAACATTATACCCCAATATTTTACGTATTTCTACATGCTTTCAGATTCTTAATAAAGACATAAGAAATTCAACAGCCTTTATTATAATTTATGTTTCTTATTATGCCCCAAACTGCTTGCCTTTTTTCGTATTTGAGAATTATAATAATTTAAGTTATTTTGTAACTGTTCAGCAGGTAGAAGGTACTGAACAATTACGTTATTTTTATAGTTACAGTCAAACTTTAAATGTACTTTAAATCTGTAAATATATCACAAATTTTTCATAAAAGGAGTCTTTTCATGCAGAACGCATCTGATTTAAAAACACAGCTTCAGGCGATCCACCGCAGAAGTTATCCTGCGTACAAATCCCTGAAAGGCAGCTATCAGTTCAGGGATTTCATTCTTCATATTGACCATGTACAGGGGGATCCTTTTGCATCACCTTCACATATCCGTATCCGTCTCAGTCACAAAACCGCAGGCTTTCCAGCCGCTTATTATAAAGATACGCTTACGCGTGTGACACTTGCAGATTATCTGACCCGCCAGTTCGAAACTCAGGTCAATCACTACACTTTCCGTGCAAAAGGCTCGGGTAAAAGCGGCCTCATCTCCGTCAGCCACTGCGGGCAGGAAGTGCTTTCACGTTCTGCCTGCGAAATTACGGACAAAGAAATCACCGCACGTTTTTTTATTGGATTCCCGGCAAACGGACGTACCATTAATGCCACGGAACTGGAAAAAATCCTCTTTGATTTTCTCCCGGCCTGTATCGAGAAAGCTTTTTTCTATAAAAACACCGACCGCGCCAAACTGGAACAGGCAATCTTTCTTGCCGAAGATCAGGATTCGATTCGCACACAGCTAAAAGAAAAGAATCTTGTTGCTTTTGTGGCGGATCACTCTGTCCTTCCGAGAGAAAGCGGTATTTCTTCCCGCCCGCTTAGGGATTCTGTCCCATTTATGTCACCGCAATCTCTTCGTGTATCCATGAAACTTCCGCATGAAGGAACAATCTACGGTATGGGCATTCCCGCCGGAATCACCCTGATCGTTGGCGGCGGTTATCACGGTAAATCCACGCTTCTGAATGCGCTGGAACTCGGTGTATACAATCACATTGCCGGTGACGGACGAGAGTATGTCATCACGGATGCAAGCGCTTTAAAGCTTCGCTCCGAGGACGGACGATTTATCCGCAATGTAGATATTTCACTTTTTATTAATGATCTTCCAAACAAAAAAGACACTCGTTGTTTTTCTACGGAAGATGCCAGTGGAAGTACCTCACAGGCCGCAGGTATTGTGGAGGGAATCGAATCCGGAAGCAAAGTTTTCCTGCTGGATGAAGATACCTCCGCGACCAATTTTATGGTGCGGGACACCTTCATGCAGGAAGTCATCTCCCGTGAAAAAGAACCGATCACCCCGTTTCTGGAACGCTCAAAAGATCTCTATGAAAAAGCCGGGATTTCCACGATTCTGGTAGCTGGAAGCTCCGGTGCATTTTTCCACATTGCCGATACGGTTATCCAGATGGATTCTTATCATCCTGTGGACATTTCCACAAAAGTCCGTGCGCTTTGTGAAAAATATCCTCTGACCGAAGAAAAAGCACCTGCATTTTTCATGCCCCAGAGTCATCGGATACTGTCCAAAAAATCGCCCGGTATTCGAAGCCATGGACGTGGAACCGACAAACCGGAACGCCTGAAAATAAAAGTACATGGAAAAGATGGATTTCTTCTCGGACACGAGAACGTTGATCTGCGCTGTATCGAACAGATTGTAGATACTGAGCAGACAGCTGCTCTCGGTCTGATACTGAAATATGCTCTGGAAAATCTGGTCGACGGACAGCGTACTGTCTCTGAAATCGTTCAGCTGCTGTCCAAAGAATTACAAAAGAAGGGACTTGCCGCATTTGCAGACGGTTCTTCCCTTCCATGTGGGTATGCAGTTCCGAGAATCCAGGAAATCTATTCCTGTTTTAACCGCTACCGCGGATAAAGTGATATCATGTCGCGCTGCAAACCCACTACAAATATACAGACTATACAGACATACAGAGAACCTGCCACTGGCAGCTTCT
>OLRW01000382.1_pt1 | contig 37815 bp, 49 predicted proteins | sample 1672701 | NCBI WGS metagenome assembly OLRW01 (sample SAMEA3136715, study PRJEB25190) | human gut metagenome | biome: human gut; feature: human-associated habitat; material: faeces | place: Austria | collected 2013
TGTGTCGGCGGTACATACAAAACGGGTGATTTGATTCGCCCGACGGAATACTCACACGTTGACATCATTCCGGCGAACGGCTATCTCATGAAAACGGACATGAATTTGCTGCTCAAGTCAGAGGACAATCAAGTCACACGATTGCGTGAGGCGTTGGAGGAGGTAGCAGACGCATACGATTATTGCATTTGTGATTGTGGTCGACTGCTTGACATGGTGGTCATCAATATCCTCATATCGGCAGAGTTAATCATTGCACCCGTAAAGGTTGGAGGATATGAAATCGAGGCATTGCAGAACCTTGAGGAGCAGATTGAGGACTTGAGAGACATCAATCCGGATTTGAGAATCAAGGCACTTATGACCATGCGACAGAAAAACAAGACCTCTCTTGAGGTTGAGGAGTGGCTGAAAGCAGATTCCGGATTTGACATGTTTGTCACTCCGGTTCGCCGTTCCATTGTTGCAGAGAAATCAACAACGGCAATGATACCACTCCCGAAATTTTCAAAGCGTGGAATCGTGTCTCAAGATTACAGATGCGTTGTGCATGAGTTACTCAAGGAAATGGAGGGGTAGGACATGAAAGAACATGATTGGGCGAAATTATATGCGGATGCAGATAAATTCATGAAAAAAGTCGGAGGCACTGATTTCAATGTCAAAACAAACATAAAAACCGAAAGATGGGGAGAGGCACTTGTGACGGTAGACATCCCAAAAAGAAACAATCCCATTGCAATAATGAGAATGGATGCGAATGAATATTGCAGCAGATGCAAAGGGTTCAGACGAGACGGAAAATTATATCTCACATACATGTTGAGAATAGAGAAAATAAATGCGGAGGATTAAGCACATGGGAAACATCGTGAAAACAGCAAAATGCAGATTCTGCGGTCAAATGACGCAGATTGAGGCAGACGAAGAACTGACAGCAGCACAGGCAGAGGAACAGGCAACAATGACATGTAACTGCACAGATGCGGTTGAGTATCAGAAAGAGAAACAGAGAAAAGAAAAGGCGATGCAGAACGTCGCTGTATTGTTCGGAGAGGCAGCAACACCGGACAAAAGATGCGGAGAGGGAATTGTGAAGATTCTCAAGGCAGCAGTTGAGGAAATTTACACCGGAGGACTGGCAAAGGTCACGTTGAACCTCCGTGGAGGCGTGAAAGCCTCTATTTCGCAGAACAGCAAGGGCGAAATCAACGTCGAACGTACCGAGACAAAAAAACAGAAACTCACAGAGTAATGACAGGAGGGTGAACAGATGGCAGCAGGATTCAGCGTGAAAGACGCACTCAACAAGAACAGCAAAGCAGGGATTGACGAATCTCCGAGAGCAAGATTCCGCACAAAGGACATTTCAATTTTCAAGATGTACCGCAACGACATGAATTTTTATAGTGTTGCAGACATCGAAGAACTGGCAGGAGACATCCTCCTGTCCGGTTTGAAACAGAACCTCGAACTTGTATATGCACCGTGCGAAAAAGGCGAATACAGAATCGTCGCAGGTGAAAGACGGTGGGAGGCTCTCAAATACCTCGTATCAAAGGGGTATAAAGATTTTGAACTTGCAACCAGTAAATTGACCACACCACAGGACGATGACGAGGAACAGGTTGAAATTATCATCGCCAACTCATACCGTTCAAAGACCATTTCCGACATGATTGAGGAGGAAACACGCCTCAAGGCATCTCTTGAGCGTATGAAAGCAGCAGGAAAGAAAATCAAGGGATATGACCTGCAATCCGGACGATTGAGGGATGTGATTTCCTCAATGCTGCATGTGAGCAAAACAAAGATTGCACAGATTGAGGCAATCAATAACAATCTGATTCCGGAATGGAAAGAGGAACTCAAGAAAGAACGCCTCACATTCTCCGCAGCTTATGAATTGAGCGGAATGACGGAGGATGAACAGCGTGAGACACTGGGGAAATTTTCAGAGACCGGAGAACTGACACACAAAGAAGTGAAAGACATGAAAGAGGCGAAAGCAGCAGGGCAGCAGGTGTCAGAATCCGACACGGAAGAAAACGGCATGAATCCTCCGGAGGCAAGAGCGGGCGACGATTATGAGACACCTCATCCGGAGGGAATCACATCTCTCTGTTATTCCTGCACCGAATATGAGACTTGCAATGTTAAGACCGGAACATGTACCTCATGCGACCAGTACAAGAACCGTGCAGAGGCATACAAGACCGACGAACAGAGGTATTCAGAGGAACAGGATGCAATCGACCGTGAGACAAAGAAAAAACTCCGTGAGATGGAACAGGAGGAGAAGATGCAGAAACTCCCATCAACAGCACCGGAGGAAATAAAGACAATCAGAGTGTCACAGGACAAATTCGAGGAACACACGGGAGAATATAGAAAACCGTACATGATAACAAAAGACGACGGATTCAAGGTCGGAAATGTCGTCAAATTAGTAGTATTTGCAGCAGGTAAAGCGACCGGAGAGACGGCAGACATGAGAATCACCTGCAAAGATGATGACATCACATGCAGTGGACTGTCAGACGGTTGGTGCGTTATCGGTTTAGGCGAGGCATAGAGGAGACAGAATGAGTTACAAACAGAGACACCCGTATTTGATGCAGATTGTATATATCATCAAATACAGATTGAAGAATTGGAGGAAATAAGTGAAAACAGTATATGTCAGAGCAAAGACAAAAGACGAGGCGAGAAAGAGAGCGGAGTGGCTCTATATGATATTGAGGGATTGCACTCCGGTCATTGCAGATTTATGCACATCAAAAGCACAGGTTGTGACTGAATCAATGGTTATCAAGTATGTTCCGGAAAACTACACAATGGACGGAATACGATGCGACATTGCAATCGGGTTCGGGCAATTAGGAAAAATCATCGCAACAGGGAACACTCGTGATGATTTGATGGACGAAAGAGAACTTGCAAAGTATATCGTTGACAATGAAACGATTTCAGAAAATGAAAATATTGAATGCAGGAGGTAAAAAACAATGAATGACATCAAAAGAGGCAAAATGTTCTATATCAGCAGAGGGGGGGCATCCTACAACGGGAGCGAACAGCACTCCGACCGTCCGGCGGTAGTTGTGAGCAACAACAAGAACAATGAGAACAGCAATGTTGTTGAAATCGTATATATGACGACACAACCGAAAACAGACCTCCCGACACATGTGACAGTGAGGTCAACAGGGAGAATCAGCACGGTATTGTGTGAGCAGGTCTATTCGGTATCAACGGAGCGTGTAGGAACATACATCGGAGAGTGTACAGACAAGGAAATGGAGAACATCGACATTGCTCTCATGATTTCCTTGCGGCTTGACGGCAACATGAAAACCTCAAAGAAATACAATGAGACAATCAAAGAGCAGCAGGAGGAAATCGACAGTCTCAAGAAAGAAATTGAGATGTTGCAGCAGGAGCATGAGGACACAATCGCAGAGATTGAACAGGATGCAGCAGTCTATGTTGAGGAAAACAAGAAGATTGCAAACATGGAAAAGACAGAGGACACAATCAGATTACAGACAGAAAGAGACACATACAAGACCATGTATGAACAGTTACTCAACAGATTAGTGAATGGAGGAGCAGCATGAACAAAAGTACATTAAAGGCAGAATTTATCAATGCGAAAATCAAGGATGCGAAATACATCGGAGTGAGCATCAAGACGGAGGGCAGCAGTCAGCCGGAAATCATCATCAATCCGAGAGAGAATTTCGATGCGAAATTTGATTATTACATGGAGGCATACGATGACGATTTGATTCTGATTGCAGCAAAGGGCAAAAAGGACATCCGCATCGTGGCAGCAGGACACGGAAACCGATTCGAGGACATTGAAAACCAGTTAATCGGGGAAAAGGGCAAAGGTTGGAGAGAATTGATTGCAGGAGCGATTGACAACGCCTATGACCGTTTGATTGCAAGCACACCTCCACAGACGGAGGAGGAAAAGACACATTGCGAAATGATAAAAGAGGCAGTCAAGGGAATGTTCATCAATGAGAGCAGGACGGCAGCGGAGGCAGAGTTCATCAAGACCCATATTGTTGATTATGAGAAAATATTCGATGTCTGCATGAATGGCGATGACCTTGAGTTCAAAAAAGGACTTGTCAGATTACAGAAAATGCAAAATGAATATGTGATGCAGAGAGAACGGGAGGAAACGGCGAATGAATAAAGTCATATTGATGGGGCGACTTACAAGAGACCCGAATGTCAGATATACACAGCAGAACAGTTCACAAGAATCCATGTGCGTGGCACGTTACACACTGGCAGTCGACCGCAGAGGTGCGAGAGACGGGCAGCAGTCAGCGGATTTCATTTCCTGCGTTGCATTTGGCAAAAACGGCGAATTTGCAGAGAAGTATTTCAAACAGGGAACAAAAATCGCTATTACGGGCAGGATTCAGACGGGTTCATACACCAACAGAGACGGTCAAAAGATATATACGACCGATGTTGTGATTGAGGAACAGGAATTTGCAGAAAGCAAGAAAGCAGCGGGAGAACAGGAGCAAAATGCGGGTTATACGGATGCAGGTGACGGGTTCATGAACATTCCGGACGGTGTTGACGAACAACTCCCTTTTGCGTAAATGGAAAGGAGGAGCGTGATAATATGGGAATTATGAGCATCGTGAAAAACGTGATTGAGCATTTCAGAAAAGCCGGAAAGACAGAAAATGAGATTTCGGGCATGATTGAACAGGCAGCAGACAGGGCGACAGTCAACAAAGGCGTTACAGAAAAAAAGGAATATAAAAGACCGGAAATCAAGGTCGAAACAGCAGAAAGCGAGGAAAAAGCATGAAAGAGGAAAAAGAGCAGACAGTCATTGACAAAACCCTGCTATATCTTGAAAACTATCGTGAAATGGAGCGGTACATCAAAGAGGCGGTATCAGAGACCTCTCAAGTGCCGGATATAGACAAATACAACATATCAGCAGAAAGAGCGTTCCTGCAATCGGTCAGAGAGTGCCGTGCAGAGACGGTCATTCTGTTCGAGCATCTCAAACAGGCTCTTGCATCGCTCAAAGAAGATGCAGAGGCAGCAGGTGAGGGGTACAAGTACGACACACTTGAGGCAGTCTATATCAAGGACAAGACATACGAGGACATAGTGAGGGAGACAGGATGCGGACGCAACTCACCGAAAAAGTGGTGCAAGGTCATGATTCAACGCCTGTCAATCAAATTATTCGGTGCAAAAGCGATTGAAAATGATAAAAACGGAGTGAAAACAGGGTGAAATGAGGGTGAAAATAGGGGTAAAAAGTGGGTGAACAAAAGGCAAAATAAACGTGATAATATGTTAGCGTGAACAGTTGAGACGAGCGATTGCAGATATGCAGTCGCTTTTTTCTTGCCTGTTTGCCCTCCTGTTATATGCGGGTAAGTGTACACAGTAATGTGCATAACTGCCCGCCTCTTGTGGATAACAGGACAGGAGAACCAATGAAGAGAGGAGAACGCAGATGCTTTTGAAATCATGCAGGTGTGGCAAGTTGATTCCACAGTCAGTAAAGATGTGCGAGGAATGTGAGCAACGGCAGCAGTCGAGGCACATGATATACAACAACACACGGCGAGACAAGAGAGCAGCCGAGTTCTATGTGTCAAAGGAATGGCGGGCGATGCGGGAGCGTATCATTGAGGTCTATGACAACGTGGATATATACGCATTGTATGTCGAGAATGAACTACTCACATGCGAACCAGTACACCACATAGTTGAACTTGAGGACGACTGGGAACAACGCTTGAATCCGTTCAACCTCATACCTCTCAACCATAAGACACACAACACAATCACTGCTCTGTATAAGCAGAGCAAAGCGAGCATGAGAGCAACACAGAAACAGTTGAGGTCACTGATTGAGTACCACTTTCGAGAGGCAGGGGGATATAAAAAAGTTTTGTGCGATTCATTTCTAGTCGCACCCCCTCTTTTGTTTGGAGAAAACTCCCCACGGGAATTTCAGTAGACAGGTGCATCCGAAAGGGGTGTCAGAATGTGACACAAAATCACTGAAATGTTGACGGAAAGGGGGTTTGTTGCTACATGGCAGGACAGAGACAACCCACGGATTTGGTTGTTATGAACGGGCGAAAACACCTCACAAAAGCAGAAATTGAGGCACGAAAAAACGCCGAGGTTGTAGCACCGAACGACAAAGTGAAACCTCCGTCATATTTGACACCGGAGCAAAAGAAAAAGTTCCGGAAGATTGCGAAAGAATTACTTGAAATCAAACTGATTGCGAATGTTGACTGCGATGCACTGGCGAGATTACTCATTGCACAAGACCAGTACATCGAAATCACGCAGCAAATCAGAACAACTCCATTGATGGAGGATGTTCCGGTATATGAGACAAAGACGAATCCGGACACGGGAGAAAAAGAACGTGTGCAGGTCGGTACAAGGCAGGTCGTGAACGGTGAACGTGAGCGTCTCATGATTATTCAAGACCGCTGCATGAAACAGTGCAGACAGGGAGCATCGGATTTCGGATTGACAGTCTCCTCACGCTGCCGTTTGGTCGTACCGAAACCACAGCAGCAAAAGCCGGAGAATAAATTTGCGAAATATGCAAATTAAGGTATGGCGAAAACAGGAGAAACACAAGACCGCTGCACACAATACGCCCTTGATGTTGTTTCGGGCAAGATAACAGCCGGAGAATATGTCCGACTTGCATGTCAAAGACACCTCGACGACATTGAGAAATCGAAAGCAGCACCGTACAAATACTATTTCGACGTTGAAAAGTCAGAGGAAATCATCAATTTCGCAGAGGAATTGACCATTGCAGAGGGCGAAGAAAACGAGCATGTGACCGCATATCCGTTCCAGTGCTTTATTTTAGGGTCACTCAACGGGTGGAGAACAAAGGAAAAATCATACAGACGGTTCAGAACGTCCTATGTGCAATTAGGCAGACAGAACGGAAAATCGTTCATCAACGGTATTTTGGCATGTTATTACGGGAATTTTGACGGGTACAAGTACGGAAAAATCTTTTGTACAGCTACCAAGCAAGACCAAGCGAACATCGTTTTTGACGAGGTCGCAAAATTCATCAATTCGGACGAGGATTTGTCGGAATGGTTCAAAGTGCATGACCACAACCACACGATTGACTGTCTATTGACACATTCGGAAATCAAAGCGTTGTCCGGTGATACAAAGTCGCTTGACGGACACCGTGCGTATTTGGGAATTGTCGACGAGTATCACGCACACAAGACGAATCAGATGTACAAGCTGCTTGAGGGAGGTATCAAGAAACTCAAGTCGGCATTGATTTCAGTCATCACGACAGCAGGGTTCGACCTCAAATCACCCTGTTATAAATTGTATGAATATTGCTGCAATCTGTTAAAGGGCGTTTTTGAAAACGACAGTCAGTTCGTATATATCGCACAGATGGACGAGCATGACGACAGATATGTTCCGGAGAACTGGATAAAAGCGAACCCGATTCTTGAATTTGACAGGGATGCTCTTGAAAACCTCATACCGATTGCACATACCGCCCGTGATATGGGCGGGGAGGATTTACGAGATTTCCTCGTAAAGCAGTTGAATATGTGGATGCAGTGGTCAAATTCACTGTATATCAAGGACATCGCAAAATGGAAAGCATGTGCCGTTCTGAAATCACTCAAGGATTTCAGAGGGTCAAAATGTTATGTCGGGGTTGACCTGTCATCCGGAGGCGACTTGACATCAATCGCAATCGTGATTCCGTTCATGGTTGACGGAGTAAAGAAATATTTTGTACACACACATTCGTTCATTCCGTCCTCAAGGGTGGATGAACACATCAAGACCGATAAAGTACCTTATGACGTATGGATTGAAAAGGGTCTTGTGACAGTGACCGAGACACTGGGAGGAATAAAGACAGATTACAAATACATCATCAAATATCTTGAGGATTTGGTGAAAGAATACGACCTCAAACCACAGTTGATATGTTATGACCCGCACAACGCATCGGCGTTCCTGTCAGACCTTGAGGCGTTGGGATTCGATTCAATCTCTGTCACGCAGACAGCGAAAGAGTTGAACGATGCGACAGTTGATTTCAGACTTGAGATTTTGGCGGGCAACGTGGAAATCGAGGGAATCGAGGTCGGAAAAGAGGGAAACAAGATTGTTGTTCCTGCCGATGGTTTGCTTGTGTGGTCTATCGCAAACGCAAAGACCATCTCAAACAACTACGGCGAAATAAAAATTGACAAAGACATCACGACAGAGAGAATCGACCCGATTGACGCTATCATCGACGCATGGAAACACGCAATGAAAGAGGAATACCGTCCGGATGTGAATGAGACTGTCAATGAATGGCTTGAGCAATTTGAAAAATACATGAAGAAAGGCGGTGAGAAATAAATGAATCCGTTTCAGAGATTAGGAGTGAAAATTTCAAATTGGTGGAGAGGTGAACCACAGGACAGCGGAGGCGTTGTGACACTGAACTCACCGTCGTTCATTGAACGGATAGGACTGAAAAGAAAAGGGAAACCGACATCAGAGGTCACATATTTCACATGTCTCAAGATGCTGTCGGAGACCCTTGCGAAAATGCCTATCAAATATTATCAGAAAACGGACAAGGGAATCATTGAGGCAGAGGCGACGGACACATCAAAGCTGCTCTCAAAAAGACCGAATCCGTTTATGACACCAACGACATTTTGGAACACGGTTGAAATCAACCGCAACCATTACGGAAACGCCTATGTGTACATGAGAAAGAAGTTTGACCGCAAGAAATACGGCGGTGAAATCAAAATCGTTGATTTGTGGGTTATGCAGTCAAATTGTGTGCAGATAGTCGTTGACGATGCGGGAATATTCGCAGGAGTTGGGCGTTTGTGGTATGTCTACACAGACCCGACATCCGGTCGTCAATATGTGTTCAGCACAGACGAGGTCATGCACTTCAAAACATCATTCAGTTTTGATGGAATCACAGGACTACCAGTGCAGCAGATATTGAGAGACACGGTTGCGGGTGCATCTGAATCACAGGCGTTCATGAATAACTTGTATGAGAGCGGTCTGACAGCAAAGGCAACTCTTGAATATACCGGAGAACTGAACGAAAAAGCGAAAACAGCACTTGTCAAGTCGTTTGAGGAGTTCGGCAGCGGGGCGAAGAATACAGGAAAAATCCTGCCTGTCCCGTTGGGGATGAAACTCACACCTCTCGACATCAAACTGACAGATTCGCAGTTCTTTGAACTGAAAAAATACAATGCACTGCAAATCGCCGGAGCGTTCGGAGTAAAACCGAATCAAATCAACGACTATTCAAAGTCGTCATACAGTAACAGTGAGATGCAGCAGTTATCATTCTACGTCGACACAGAACTATTCATCATCAAGCAGTATGAGGAGGAAATCAATTTCAAGATGCTGCCGGATGAAGATGCAGACGACGGATATTATTACAAATTTAACGAAAAGGTATTGTTCCGCACCGATTCAAAAACACAGATGGAATATTTGAGAAACGGTGTCGGGGGAATGATTATCAAACCGAATGAGGCAAGACGTAAACTCGACATGGAAGATGCGGAGGGAGGCGATGTCCTGCTTGCGAATGGCAGCATCGTTCCGTTGACTATGGCGGGAGCAGCATATTTGAAAGGTGCATCCGAACCGGATGAAACCGAAGAACCGGAGCAACCGGAAGAAAAGACAGAGCCGGACACAGAGCAGCCGGACACAGCAACAGAACCGGACGAAACCGACGAGGCAGAGGACGAGGATGAACAGGAGGGAGGTGAATAATCATGCCAAAGAGACGTTTTGATTTCACAAAGAAGAATAAACGCAGCGGAAAAGTCGAAAATGTCGGCTATTTGGATTTAGAGCAGGACGAGGAACAGAGCAGATGTTCCTTGTATTTCTACGGTGACATTGTATCGGCAACATGGGAATCCATGTGGTACGAGGAGGACAGATGCCCGCAGGACATCGCAGATTTTCTCAACCAGTTAGATGGCTATGAGGACATTGATATTTATTTCAATTCCGGAGGTGGAGACGTATTTGCAGGACTGGCAATCTATAACCAGTTAAAACGATACGACGGACACAAAGTCGGTTATGTCGACGGAATGGCTGCATCCATCGCATCGGTCATCATGTTCGCTTGCGACGAACTGCATTTTGCAACAGGAGCACAAGCAATGATTCACAAACCGTTGTGCATGGCATACGGCAACGCAGACGATTTCAAGGCAGTAATAAAACAGTTGAATCTCTGCGAGGATTCAATCCTTGACGTTTACATGGAACATGTGCAGGAGGGTGTCACAAGAGACAAGATTCAGAGCCTAATGAGCAATGAGACATGGTTCGACAGTAAGAAGATGCAGCAGTATTTCAATGTCGAAATCGAAGAAAAGGCAGCAGTCGCAGCGTGTGCATCCGACTATTTTGAGAAATACAACAATATTCCGGAGGCACTCAAGGGAACTGAAAAAGAAAACATTGTCGATGCGGTGCTTGCAGAACTGGAAAAGAGAAACAGTGCAGCAGCACAGGCAGAGGAACAGAGAATCGAGGCAGAAAAGCGGGAGATTCTCGATGATTTATACCTTTACGGTATGTAAGAAATGGAGGACAGAAAGTCATGAATAAGGAATTACAGAAGTTATTGAAACAGATTAACGACAAGAAAAATGAAGTCAAGAGCCTTGTGAACGACGGAAAACTCGACAAGGCAAAGGCAGCAAAGGAAGAACTCAAGGAGTTACAGAACAGATTCGACCTCCTCTATGATTTGGACGAGGACGAGCAGGGCGGTATTGAGGATAAGGTCAACAAAGGCACTGCAAAGCAGGTCGGCGGTGAGAAAAAGGTTGACAAAAAGAACCTTGTGAAAGCGTTCGTCAACATCGTAAAAGCGGGATTCCTGCACAGAGAGGCAGACGAGGCAGATGTTGAGGTGTACAAGAACGCACTCACATCCGACACAACCGCAGGAAGTGAGGGAGAGGTCGGAATCGGCGTGACTATTCCGGAGGACATCCGAACAGACATCATCGAACTGCGTCGTTCATCCGACAACCTTGAGCAGTATGTCAATGTTGAGGGAGTTGTGACAAAGACCGGAACACGAAACATTGAGGTCGATGCAGAATCAACACCGTTCGACAACGTGGATGAGGCTGCGGATTTTCCGGAGATGGACGAGCCGGAATTTTTACCGATTGAGTACAAGGTCAAGAAAAAAGGTGGAATCCTCAAGATGACCGCTGAACTGCTTGAGGACACAGCAGCCAACATCATGGCGTACATCAACAAATGGATTGCGAAAAAGACAAAGGCAACCCGTAACGCAATGATTCTCAAGGTACTCAACAAAATGACAAAGGGAAAAGAGGTCACAGTGGAGAATCTCGACAGCCTCAAGGATATTTTCAATGAGCAGTTAGACCCTGCGATTGCAGAATCCTCAATCGTCATCACAAATCAGAGCGGTTTCAACTACCTCGACAAGTTAAAGGACAAGGATGAAAACTATATTTTGCAGAAAGACCCGACACAGCAGACAAAGGGAAAAATGCTTTTCGGGGAATACAGAATCGTGAAACTGTCAAAGAAAACGCTCAAGTCTACACCGATTATGAACAGCGATGGTCATACAATCGACGGGTACAAGCACCCTGTTTTCTGCGGTGACTTGAAAGAGGCTATCACACTTTTTGACAGAAATGTTCTGACAATCGACCTCAATGACAAAGGTGCGGGGTTATGGGATAAGGACATGACAGGTCTCAAGGTTCGTGACCGTTTCGATGTGCAGGCTGTTGACAAGGATGCAGTCATCAAGGGTGAAATCACAGAGATTGTCAACGGGTAACAAGGCAGCAGGGCGGTGAATCCGTCCTGCTATTGAAAGCAGGTGAAAAACATGACGGATGAAGAAAAAGAGAAATACAGAGACGGTCTGATTGCCACATGCAAGGTATATTGTCACATCGACTATGATGACGACATGGAAATCCTTGAATTGATGTTTGATGTGACCATGCAGGAAATGACGGAACTGATTCCGAATTTCGACCAGTACAGCCTCACAAGCCGTCAAAAGCTGCTTGCATTTATATCCGTGAAAGAACTCTACGACAACCGTGACAAATACCGGAGCGACACGAAACTGCTTGCCTCTGCTGCCTCCTCAATGCTTTTGAAAGAAATATACGGAGGTGCAGCACAATGACAGGCAGAATCAAGATAATTCGCAAGGTGTCGAGCGTTGTTGATGGCAGACGGCAGCAGGAGGAAACGGAGTTTTATTCCTGTTGGTGCGAGGTCAAGAGTTTGGGAACAAATGAGAAATACACAGCCTTGCAGACCGGACTTGAAAACACAATCGTTTTTGAGACACGAACGTGCGACAAGATGGAAGAAATCCGACTGAACTTGAAAGAGTTCTATGCGGTGTACAAAGGCGTTGAGTTCAAGATATATGATGCGTCTCCAATGTTCACGGACGACAGGAAATACCAGTTGAAATGTAGAGCGGGAGCATAGTGTCATAATCTGACACCGGAGGGATGTGATGAAAATTGAAATGGAATTTCAAGGCTTGAAAGAACTCATGAAAGCATTTGAGGATGCAGCAAGCGACGAGGACATCCGAGCAGTCAACAAAAAGATTGTTGAACAGGGGGAACCAGTCGTGAAACGCATTATGTCGGGGAAGATTCCAAAATCGGCAGATATAAAGTTGAGCGGTCGAGGATTCGGCTCAAAATCATCGGTCACATCACACGCAGCGGACAGCGTTCCACTGGGGGCGGTCAAGGTGAAAGACACCGGAGCGTCAGCGGATGTCGGATGGGAAAAGTCGGATAATAGTGAACACTTTTATGTGAAATTCATTAACTGGGGAACTATTTACAGACCGCCTCAAGAATTTATCTATGCGACAGGGCGTGAGGCAGATGCGGAACTGCAAAAAATCGCAGAACAGGAATATCAATCATATTTAGACAACACATTGAAATGAGGTGAGAGCATGAGCAGCAGTCCGGACATCATCAAAGATGCATCCGACGCATTGAAACCAATATCAGACAGGAGAATCATTGTGATGCAAGGATGGTATGACAAAAACATCCATGACAGACATGTGACATTGTGGGATTTGGGAGAAAACGACGAGAATTTTTCGGACGACGATGCAGAGGGAGTGACGCTGTCAGTGCAGGTCACTATATTTTCAGAGAATGACGAGGTTGAACTTGCGAGGGAAATCAAGTCACTCATGAAAGAAAATGATTTCTCATTTGACGGCAGGAATGGAGACGATTCAAAGCCGGAGGACGGAATCTATATGAAAGCACAAAGGTTTTCAAAGTTTTATGAAATGGAGGAATAGACATGAGCGAAACAGTAACACAGGTCAGCAAAACAGAACAGAAGATTGTCAGAAGTAGAACTTGCGGTTGTAGAGATTTCTACATCGCAAAACTCACACAGAACGATGCGAAAGCATACGTTGCAGAAACTCCGGTCAAACTGGCAAGAGCAATCAAAGCAAAAGTTGATGAAAAATGGAGTTCGGAGAAAATCTACTCTGACGACGGAACAGAGGAGGTCATCAATTCATATGAGGGAACTGAAATCGAACTTGAGGTCAACGCCCTTGCACCACAGGACAGACAGATTCTTTTCGGTCAGTTGTATGAGAATGGTTTCCTCGTAAAGACGGCAGACGACAAAGCACCGGAGGTCGCTGTCGGATGGAGAGAAAGAAAACTCAACGGAAAGTATGATTTCAAGTGGTTGTATGCCGGAAAGTTTGCAGAGGGAATCAGCGAGGAGGCAAGCACAAAAGAGGGAAAACTGTCTCCGACAACAAAGAGCGTCAAGGGTTCATTCTATGAGAGAAGTCTTGACAATGCATATGAGATTTCTGTTGATGAATCAAACCTTGTAACAGAAGATACAAAGGCAGCAGAGGCAATCAAGAATTGGTTCAGCAAAGTGCAGGAGAAAAACGGCGGTTTAGGCTAATAAGAGGATATATAACAGGAGGATAAATCATGAAAAGAAAAATTATAGTCAATAACAAAGAGTTTACAATGCCGAAAATGTCAATCGACACATACACGGAATATCTCGAACTTGCAGAGGTTATCGACGCAAAACAGAGATATTCAAAGCAGGACATTGAGGCGATGGGTCTTTTTATCTGCAAAGCATACGGAGACCAGTTCACCGTTGAGGAATTAAAGAATCCGGAGACCGGACTTGATGCAGCAGGTTTGATTCTTGAGTTCCAGTTCATCGACATGGGAATCGCCGACGACCTCACCAAACGTATGGAGAAGATAGAGAAAAATTTTCAGAGTGGCAAGTGATACCGGAAATCGAGGTCACTTGCAGAGGTGAGAGACTTTTCATCAATTCCGTAACGGTAGAACAGTATAAAAAATACATCAGTCTCATGGAAAAGAATGACACGGAGAAATTCTCCGGAGTGATGTTTTTCAACAAAAAGATAATGCAGGAGATGTTCGGGAATGAATTGTCGCTTGCAGCAGTTGGGGAGATTGATGCAGTTGAATTTCTGACGGCAATCAAGACGGTTCATTTCATCATGCAGAACATTGTTGCAGAGAAGATGTTGAGCATTGTCGAGGTTGAACAGGTAGAAAAAGAGGCATCCGCATTCGATGACTATGACCGTGAAAACGGATATGAGGACGAGGATGAACAACCGGAGGAAAATCAATGGAAAGTCTGCGGGGAAATTGTTGACCGTGTTGTGAAAATTGCGATTCGGCTATTGAAAAACTCATACAGTCAATGCATGAAAGAGAACATTGTCACGTTGTTGGACTACTTAAAATTTGAATTAGATACAATCAACGAAAATCAGTAAGAGAGGAGGCGACCGAATGGCTTATACAAGCGTCAAAATATCGGCAGATTCGAGCAGTTATCAATCACAAATGAAATCGGCAGCATCGCAGATGAAAGTCTTGTCTGCGGAATATACGACGGCAGCGACGAAAGCAAAGTTGTTCGGGTCAGAAACAGACAGCCTCAAGGCAAAAGCCGAATCGCTCACTCAAAAAATCACGGTGCAAAAGAACATCGTGCAGTTGAACAGTGAGCAGCAGGAGAAGTTGACAAAGAAACTGTCAGACCAAAAGACAAAGCAGGAGGAACTCAAAACAAAGATTGATGCTGCGAAAGAGGCTTATGAGAAATCAACGGCAGAGACCGGAAAGAACTCCGAGCAGTCAAAAGCACTCAAGGATGAACTCGACAAGTTAGAGAAAGAGTTCACCGCAAATGAGACAGCAATCGGAAAGACAGAGACCGCACTTGCAAATCAGACGGTAAAGACGGAAAAGTCAAAGACTGCCCTCATGAACATGGAGGCAGAACTGAAAAATGTTAATGACCAGTTAAAAGATAATAAACTTGAAAAATTTGCGACCGCTTGCGATACGGCGGGAACAAAGATGGAGAGTTTCGGAAAGAAAATGTCGGTTGTCTCTGCCGGAATTGCGGGTATTGGTGCAGCATCAATCAAAGCATTCACGGAACTCGACGAGGGTTATGACACCATAGTGACAAAGACCGGAGCAACCGGAGAGGCACTTGAGGGATTGACAAAGTCTGCGGATAATGTTTTCGGAACAATGCCGGAGGATATGTCAACGGTAGGAGAGGCAATCGGAGAAGTCAACACAAGATTCCATACAACCGGAACGGAACTTGAAAAGACCTCTAAACAGTTCATACAGTTTGCAACAATCAACGGAACAAACGTCACACAGTCAGTTGACCAAGTTGACAAAATCATGAAAGCGTGGAACGTCGATGCATCACAGACAGGGAATCTATTAGGATTGCTCACGGCAAAGGCACAGGAAACCGGAATCTCTGTTGATACATTAGAGGGATATGTCCTCGACAACAACGCTCAATTCAAAGAAATGGGATTGTCATTGCCTCAAGCAATCAATTTGATGGCTCAATTCGACGCAAACGGTGTTGATTCAACTCAGGCAATGGCGGGTCTGAAAAAAGCATTACAGAACGCCACATCAGAGGGAAAATCAATGGACGAGGCGTTGTCAGATACTATCGGCAGCATCAAGAACGCAAAGACAGAGACCGAGGCGATGCAGATTGCAACGGAATTGTTTGGAAAAAAAGGTGCTGCGGAAATGACAAAGGCAATTCGTGAAAACAGAATTGACCTCACCAGTCTTTCGTCATCAATGGAGGAATACGGTTCAACAGTCGAGGACACCTACAACGGAACACTCGACCCGATTGACAATGCAAAGGTTGCGATGAACAACGCAAAACTGGCGTTGTCGACACTGGCATCCACAGCACAGACATCCGCAGCACCTATGATTGAAAAATTGACCGGAAAGATTCAAGAGTTGACACAATGGTTCACGTCGCTCTCTCCGGCACAGCAAGAAACAGTTCTCAAAGTTGGTCTTGTGGTCGCTGCTATCGGTCCGTTGTCAATCGGATTCGGAAAAGTGGCAAAGGGAATCTCTGACACGGTAACGACCGGACAGAAATTTGTGTCCGGAGCTGCAAAGATAATTGCAAAGATTACGGCAAAGACAGCAGCCACGGCAGCAGGAACGGCAGCAGATACGGCAGGAACAGCAGCCACGGCAGCACATACGGCAGCTACAACAGCAGCCACGGCAACAACCGGAGGAATGACGGTGGCACAAACGGCACTCAATGCAGTTATGAACTTGTGTCCGATTATTTTAATTGTAACACTGATTGCCGGACTGATTGCAGCAGGTGTCGCACTATATAAAAATTGGGATAAGGTCAAAGAAAAACTGTCCGAATTGTGGGGCAACATCAAAGAAAAATTCAATGCAATCAAAGAGACTATCACGGGAGCATTCACGAAAGCGAAAGAGGCGGTCACGAATAAGGTCAAGGAAATCGGTGACAACATAAAAAATAGCACAATAGGACAAGCTGCATCGAAAGTATTCAACGGCGTAAAGGACACGGTTCACAATGTCATGTCGGCAGCGACCGAAACGGCAAAGGAAAAACTGGGGAACATGAAAACCGCCTATGAAGAAAACGGAGGCGGTATCAAGGGCGTTGTTGCTGCCGGATGGGAGGGAATCAAAGGATATTATTCAGCAGGATTCACATTCGTTGATAATTTATCCGGAGGGAAACTCTCTGAAATCAAATCAAAATTCTCTGAAAAGACATCGGAAATCAAAACAAAGGTTTCCGAGGGTTGGGAGAACATGAAAACCACTGTCACCACAAAAATGACGGAATGGAAAACCAACGCATCAAACAAACTGAATGAAATAAAGACGAATTTCTCAACAAAGGTTTCAGACATCAAGTCAAATGTTTCAACAGGTTGGGAGAACATGAAAACCACCGTCACCACAAAAATGACGGAATGGAAAAATAATGCATCGAATAAATTGACAGAAATCAAATCCGGATTTTCCTCAAAGGTTTCGGAGATAAAAACGAAATGGTCGACGGATTTCACGAACATAAAGGACAAGGCAACCTCACTCATGGAGACAGCAAAGTCCAATGTTTCAACGAAACTCAATAATATGAAATCCGCATACAGTGAAAAAGGCGGGGGAATCAAGGGAATCGTGTCTGCTACGTTCACAGGCGTAAAGGACACAATGAACTCTCTCATGAGTACGGCGAACACTCTGACAGGCGGGAAACTTGACAGCATCAAATCGGCGTTCTCAAGCAAATTAGCGAGTGCAAAATCGACCGCATCGTCTGCGATGGAGAATATCAAATCATCATTCTCCTCAAAGATGGAATCCGCACACGGAGCGGTGACAGGTGCATTGTCAAGAATCAAATCGGCGTTCAATTTCAAATGGTCATTGCCACATTTGAACTTGCCACACATCAGCGTGTCCGGAGGCGTTGCACCGTTCGGAATTGGAGGAAAAGGTTCACTCCCGTCATTCTCGATTCAGTGGTACAAATCCGGTGGTATTATGACAAATCCGACCGTGTTCGGAATCAACGGCAACAGCCTCATGGTAGGAGGCGAGGCGGGTGACGAGGCAATCTTGCCACTTGCAGAGTTTTACAACAAATTAAACAGCATACTTGACAAGAAACTTGATGCAGTTCAGAAATCGCAAGTTGTATATGTGACAAATCACACATACATTGACGGCGACGAAATCGCAAGCAGAACCGTGTCAAAGGTAGATGCGGAAATGGTAACAAATAAACGAAAAGGGAGGTAAAACAGGGCGATGAAAATAAACGGAATAGACATCAGAAAATATGATGCAAAGCAGTTGACCGCCGATGTGCAGCCTCCCTCTTTTGCTAATTCATACGAATGGTTGACGGGTGCAGCACTGCCGACGGAATTTGAGACAGAGGTTCAGATGGGTCATTTGAAACTGTCAATATATTTCAAAGGCAAGGACAGGAACAACATCATCCGTGCTGCATCGGAGTTCATGAGTAATTTCACAAAGGCTTGCAAGATGGAACTTGACGGCTACAAAGGAACATATATCGGATTCATCACATCAAATGACTATGAAAAAAAGAATGTGAAACAGAGGTACGTTGTAAACCTTGAATTTGACGGCTTTTTCGTCGATGACGACCTCTCAATCACATTCGACGGGAAAACCTCTGCATCGTTCTATAAAGTGGGTACAAGAGACGCTCCGTGCGTTGTGGAGGTATATGCAAAGAGTGCCTTGACGAATTACACAATCACCGGACTGGGAGAGGATGACATCATCATTGAGAGTTTGGCAGCAGGAAAGACGGTTGTGATAGATGCAAAGACAGGACTTGTGACAATCGACGGGGCAAATGCATTCGACAAGGTGAACATGTGGACGTTTCCGGTATTAAAGACCGGAGAAACAGCACTCACATTCTCCAACACAAAGGCGAGAGTGACTATCAGATACACGCCTATGTGGATTTAGGAGGTGAGAGCATTGCAGATTTTTAACGACAAAAAGAAAAGAATCGGAACATTGTCCGGATTCAAGGACAGGGAAATCACCACGACACTGGATTCCGGAGACAAAGAGTTGTCGTTCAGTTATCCGGCAGCGGGAGCGTTGGTTGACCTGTTAAAAGAAGAATATTATATACACACCAAAACGGACGAATATGTCATCAAAGCGGTTGAAAAGGGAGAACAATTCAACAAATACACAGCAGTTCTCAATGTCGAGGAGTTGGAGGGAACAGCGTTCCCGTATGGTTTTGAATCACAGGAGCAGACAATCAAGGCATGTCTTGAGTTTGCATTTGAGGGTACGGGATGGCATGTCGGAATATGTACCGTCACAAAGAAAAGAACCATCGACGAGCAGGAGAGTGTCACCGCATGGGATGTCCTGCAAAAGTGCCTCACAACATACCGTTGCGAGTGCATCATCCATTCACTGACAAAGACAATCGACATATATGACCGGATAGGCAGCGACAAAGGGTGTTATTTCATGGAGGGGTTGAACCTCCGGAAAATATCATTGAAGTCGGACACATACGATTTTTACACAAGAATCTATCCGATAGGCAAGGACGGCATCACACCGGAATGGTTGACCGGAAAAGATTACATCGACAATTTTCAGTACAGTTCCAAAATCAAGGCGTATGTTTGGAAAGACGAAAGATATACCAATACCACAAGTCTGATTGAGGATGCGACAGCAAAGATTGAGGAAATGTCAAGACCATACAAGGCATACACCGCAGAGGTGGTCGACCTTGCGAAAGCGTCAGAGGAATACAAAGACATTCTCTCATACGGAATCGGAGACACGGTCACACTTGTGTCAAAGAAAACGAGGACGAGGGAAAAGCAGAGGATTGTCAAAATCACAGAATATCCGGAATCGCCGGAAAAGAACACGGTTGAGATTTCCAATGCGAGAAAGACATTCGCAGAGATTCAGAAAGAGGAGACGGCAGCAGCCACAGAGGAGGCGGTCTCCATCTCCAACAGGGCAACCAAGAAAGTCCTTGAGAACTATTCGACCACGGAGGAGATTGAAACCAAAATCACGGCATCGAAAGAGGCAGTCGAGGCAGGTGTTGCCTACACTCTGAAAAATTATTATACATCCGTGCAGATGGATTCCTTGATAAAAGCCACGAAAGAGGAGATTTCTCAAGAGGTAAAGCATGTTGAGGAAAACTCAATGCACAACTATGTTGTGAATGGAGACTTTTCAAACGGACTTGATGATAATTGGTACAACAGCAATGAGACGAACAATGCCGTGATGGATGTGTCCGGATTGGGAACGGTTGCGAAGATTTTGAAAACATCAACGACCAGTTCCTATATACGGCAAACACTGGGAAAGTTACCTGCGGGAACGTACCGTGTGAGATATAAGGCAGCAACAGCAGCAGGGTACGAAAACACGGCAAGGGTGCAGGTGGGGGCGTTGGGAAGTTATTCAACGACATCCTCCGGAACGCTAAAGAGCAAAGAGTTCACGACGATTGAACGTGAAATCACGGTATCAGAGGGAACGAAATATATTTACATTTACGCATACACACAGAACGCACCCGTGTATATCACAGATATTGAGGTATTAGGATTGTATTCATTGTATGCGGATGCAAAGATTCAAGTGACTGCGGAGGAAATAACCTCCGAGGTCAACAAAAAAGTGAACAGCGATGATTTCGGAACACTAATCACACAGAACGCATACAATGTCCGAGTTGCATTCAATAACGGCAGTTCGTACATGCAGTTTGATTCAACCGGAATCACAATGTACACCGGAACGATTACGGATAACCAAAAAAGAACACGATTTGACTACAACGGAACTCATTTCTATCGTGACGGATATTATGTCGGAAAAATCGGAACGAACACGATGAAAGACAACGACAGTCAGAGAGGACTTGTTTTTGATATTGAGTACAACACTGCGTATATGTCATGGTCAAATAAAGAATCGCAGAATGCAGATGTGTACACGATGAAATGGTCGTACTGCACACAGCAGTGTGGAAATTACGAGGCGAACATGCTACATGCAGGGGCAGACATCAACATGCATTTCTTCACATTAAGGAATGTAAGTTTTGAGGATGGCTCAATAAGTGGAACGCTAACATTCAAACAACCTTTAGAAGTAGGCAGCGACGGGAAACTGACAAAGTGGTCAACGGCGACGCTTGAGTTCAAAAGAGGAATATTAGTGTCCGGAACATGGAGCAATGGATAAAACAGGAGGAAAAGAAATGCAGATGAATGACGAAAATATTCAGACAGAGGAAGTCAAACGAGCAGCAGAACCGGAGTACAAAATTCCGGAAGATGCTGCCGACAACTCAAGACCAAACGAGACAGCAGAGGTTGTGACAAGAGAATCAGCAGAGGAGACAAACACGGAACTCTTGCAGAGCATCGACAAGAAACTTGACATGCTACTTGCAGCACAAACAGCAACACAGACGGCAAAGGAGGAATAATCATGAATACACCGATTGCAGTGAGAATTGAATGTGCAAAGGGAGAAATCCTCAATGCTATGGAGACGATACAGAAAAGACATGCATTGCCTCCGTGCATCATGGACGGAGTTTTGTCCTCCGTACTGGCAGAGGTAAGGAGCGAGGCAAAGATTGAACTCATAAACTCCACAAATACAATGATGACAGAAAAAAATGAGGAACTTGAAAAGGCAAAGAAAGCAGCAAAGAGAGTTCTGAAAACAGAACCGGACGAGGAGCAGGAACAGGACACACAGGAGAATCCGGAAGAATAAACAATAAACACCGAGAGGAGGTGAGAGCATGGCAGCGTTGACAAAATTGACGACGAACATCAATCTTGAGATGTCCGGAGACACTAAAAGATATTTAGTATCAGCAAAGCAGGGAGACAAGGCAACACGATTCATCATCGCAAGGCTGCTCAACAACGGCGAACCGTACACAATCCCGACAGGGGCAAGAGCAGTCATCAACATTACAAAACCGGACGGAAAACATGTATATAACACATGTTCATATTCCGGTTCGGATGTGACAGTCGAATTGACAAATCAAGCACTTGCAGCCTCCGGAACGGCGTATTGCGACATTGAAATCCGGACGAGTGACGATTCACAGGTTATCACATCCGCATCATTCACAATAGAGATTGAACCGTCACAGAGGAACGACAATGCGATTCTATCAGCGAATGAGTTCACAGAACTTGAGAACCGTGTCAAGGGTCACATTGAGAGTATTGACAGCACGAATGAGGCGGTCAAGAAAGCGGAACAGGCAAGAGTGACCGCAGAAAATGCGAGAGTAAAAGCAGAACAGGCAAGAGCGAACGCAGAGAATAATCGACAGCAGAATGAAAACACCCGCATCCAACAGGAGCAGCAGAGGCAGCAGGACACCTCACAGGCGGTCAAGAATACGAACGATGCAACGGATGAATCCAAGAGGGCGACAACAGCCTGCAAAGAGGTCACAGAGCGGGCAGAGGACGCATTGCAGAATCAAGAGCAGCTTGAGGCGACATTGAACACGGCGACACAGATTCGACAGGATGTGTCACAGATGCAGACGGCAGTTGCAGAGGCAAAGAAACAGGTCGAGCAGGACAAAAAGGATATTGATGACACGATTCAAAATTCACTGCTTGCATCAGCAGAGAAAATCCTTGAGAGTGTGCAGGACTATTTCAACCGTGCAGAGGCGTTATATTCGAGCATGTATCTTGATTGTGACGGAGAAACGCCGTATCTGCGAACGGTGACACCAGTATTCATTGACGGAGCAACGCCACAGGTCAGAAATGCGAATGAGGGCGTTGATTTTGACGGAGGAACGCCGACCTCCCGACAATTAGCAGTATAATTCCATGATACTGGAAACAGACGGCGAAACGAACACAAAGGAGTGATTGTGTGATATATTCCATAATCACGGAGCAAAGGAGGTTGAACAATGGCAGCAATCAGACCATGCACCGGAACAACGGCAGACTGGAAAGCAGTTGAGGACACTCTGATTCTCAAGGAAAGAGAAATCGGAGTTGAGATTGACACATCCGGTCATTATCAAATCAGACAGGGAGATGGTAAAAAGAAATTCTTTGACCTGCCGATTATCGTCAACAATGCCCGTTATGAGGAAATACTGACATTGACACAGGGATATATGAACACCGTGAACAATTTCAGCAAGAACATGACAGAGGCGACGAACAGTGCAAACGGTGCAGCAGCAACGGCAAACAATGCAGCGTCGACAGCGAGTGCAGCAGCAAAAGCGTGTCAAGGCATTGTGAACGGTCTCAACACTATGGTTGACACCGTCACAAAGAAATCATGTGTCCTCACGGTTGAGGATGGAATTTTGACGATAAGGGAGGCGTAAAAAATGGCAAGTGGAGACTTGATTGTAAAAGTAGCAGACAAAGACACACTCGACCGCACATATGCGAATACAAACGCTATACTGGCAGCAGTCGGGGAAGATGTAAGAATAAAGGGTGTAAAGCGTTACGGAATGAAAATCAACAAAAATGACAGCAATCCGGCGACACGATGCACATATCTTTTCGATGCGGTGGGAATGACACCCGCTGCGATGAATTATTCTGCCGGACGATTCGATTTCGGAGACTGGGGAAACGTCTTTTTTGTAAAGAACAATTATCCGGCAATGGTCAAATATGACGGTACAGAAGATTATAAACTCGACCCGAACGACCACACAAAGAAAGCAGACGGAAAAACGGCATCCGATGTCTCAAACACGGCATACGGAGGAAATGCAATGAGCGTATTCGATGGCAGCGGTGACAAGGGCAAGATTTGGCTCTCACAGTTTGAGGTCGGAAATTATGAGTACATGATTATTTCAAACGTCCAGTACGATGAATCATACAACGATGACGCATATGTCAGAGAGGACGGCTCACATGCAGACAAACTCTATTTCCCGATGTTCGGCGGTTCGTATGACGGAACACGCATCCGCTCACTTGCAGGACAGGCACTCATGTATAACACAAACGCATCAACAGAGATTGCAAGAGCAAAGGCAAACGGTGCGGGATGGAATATCGGCTCATGGAGCAAACGAAACCTGTTGAATTGCATGCTCAAGATTATGTCAAAGACAGACAATTCACAGACTGCATTCGGACAGGGTCAGACATCCGGATATGTGAACGATGCATCACAGAATTACGGGCATCTTGCAACCGGAACGCTCAAGGACAAAGGACAGTTTTTCGGATATAACGACACAACACATGAGGTCAAAGTGTTCTACATTGAAAAATGGTGGGGCAACCGTTGGGATAGAATCAACGGTCTGTTGATGGTAGGCGGTGAAATCCTTGCAAAAATGACACCTCCGTACAATCTGACAGGAAAGGACTTTGAAAAGGTCGGAATCACATTCGCATCATCCGGCAGCGGTTATCAGAAAGGAACAAAGTCAAGCAGATTCGGACGCATTGTCAATTCAATAGGTGGCAGCAGTAGCACATACACATGTGATTATTTTTGGTGGAATGCCGGAATTACTGCGGTCGCCCTTGTCGGCGGTAACTGTGACTCTGGCGATTATTGCGGTGCGGATGGCTTGTATTTGAACGCTTCTGCGGGCGGTGCGAGCTGGTACTTCGGTGCGTCCGTTTTCTTAGAACAGCCTATCGCTGCGTAAGCAGCAGGGGGAGGAACGGAGGGGGAACGCCTCCGCTATTCCCGCCGTTAGGCGGTGTGGTCGTTTTTAGAAAAATGAATATAGGGATATAGGGTGCGGTGTCGGGCGGTGTTCCTGCTCCCTGCGGTCGCCCTTGTCGGCGGTAACTGTAACAATGGCGATTATTGCGGTGCGGATTACTTGAATTTGAACAATTCTGCGGGCAATGCGAACTGGAACATCGGTGCGTCCAATTTCTTCTCATATCGGAGCGTTTAATCAAATGCAGCCTATATCCCACGCCACAAGGCGAAAATCATTCCGGATATAGGGTCGGTTGAGTAAGCATCCGCACAAAAACCGATAGGAGATAAGAAAATACTATATGAGAAGTTACAACAACCTATATGAACCAATGTTGCAAGACGACTACATAAAACAGCGTTTTATAAATGCATCCAAAAAGAAAAAGAACAGGAATGATGTGCGGGAGGTATTAGAGAATCTCGATGAACACACAGAACTCTTGAAAAAGATGTTGACAGAGGAGTTGTTCATTCCGGACTATCACAAACCGAGCATCATCAACGAGAGCAGCAGCAAGAAAACACGCCGTATATTGAAACCGCATTACAAATATGAGCAGGTTATTCATCATTGTGCAATAGGTCAGTTCAAACCGATTGTGATGAATGGATTGTATGAATTTTCCTGCGGGAGCATACCGGGCAGGGGCGTTCATTACGGGAAAAAGTACATGCGGAAATGGCTTGATTCATACGACGGGAAAAAGTTCTTTGTTCTCAAGATGGATGTACACCATTTCTTTGAATCCATAAACCGGAGAATCCTCAAGAGAAAACTCAAAGCAGTAATTCGGGATAAACGGTTTTATAGATTACTCTGCATACTGATTGAACATGACAAAATAGCACTCGTTGCAAAGATTTTGACGGATGCAGGTGTTGAGATTGATGCAGAACAGACGAAAACGCTTGTCGGGTGCATAGCATTTGACGACATCTCCGGAGCGTTGGAGGTCTTGAGGGAAATCGGCATCGCCGGAGCGATGTTCGAGGAACTGAAAATAATTATTGAGGAGATGCGAAAAGGCGTTCCGTTGGGATATTTTACATCACAATGGTTCGGCAATTTTTACTTGAAAGCACTTGACCACTACATCAAGGAGGAACTCCATGCAGAACATTACATGCGATACATGGATGACATGGTGATACTGGGTAAGAGCAAAAAGAAACTGCATAAAATGCACAGGGCAATCGAGACATATCTGAACGACAACCTTGACCTTGAGATAAAAGGCGACTGGCAGGTGTTTAGATTTGAATATCCGGTGATGAAAGACGGGAAACCAGTGCTTGACGAGAACAGAAAGCAGGTCACAAAGGGGCGTATGCTTGATTTTATGGGATTTCAATTTCACCATGACCGGACAACTATCCGGAAATCAAACATCGAGAGTGCGAGACGCAAGGCGAACCACATCTCAAAACAGGATAAAATCTCATGGTATAACGCATCGGTGATGTTGTCATATATGGGATTGTTCAAACACACGGACACATACAACTATTACATTGAATACATCAAACCGAAAATCAATGTCAAGAAACTCAAGAGGATAGTTTCAAAGCATAGCAGAAAGGAGAATGAGCAACATGACAGACTGGAAAAAGGTGACAGGAACACAGCCGGAACGTCCGGAGGAAATCGACAGGACATCGTCTCCGTCAACGGTCTATCTGCGTAAGAACATCGAGCAGGTGGAGAAAGAGGTTGAGGGAGCAGACGGAAAGATACAGACCGTGACCGAATGGCAGTACGACGAGAAAGAAATGACAGTTGAGGAATATGAGAACATGGCTCTCATGAAATCAGTCGTCGAGGAGAACACATCCGGAATTGTCGAATCAGTGACACAGTTTCAGAAAGATGCAGTCATCGACGAATACACACAGCAGTTGATTGAGGAGGGGTTGATTTAGTATGAAAATGCTTGTTGAAAGTCTCAAAAGGATGTATAAAAAAGGCACTCTCACAAAGGAACAGATTTCCGAGCGTGTCGCAAAGGGTAGTATTTCAGCAGACGAATATGAATACATCACAGGGGAGACATTCTCCGGCGGTGATACAGAATGAGTCCGCTTGAAATAATCTCACGATTGTGTGATGTGACGGAAACTCTATCCACAATCGTGAAAAAGCAGCAAACAATCATTGAACAGTCGAAAATCGAGGAGGCGGTCAGAGCGGAACTCCGGCAGGAGGTAGAGGAGACAGACAGGGAGATGGATGTTCTCGAATATCACATGCGGAAATACTGCGACACCGACGACATCGAGGCGACAGAGTTCGGAAAGGAGAACGCCGTTGACGATTGAGGTTTCCTTGCTAATCTCCGGAGTGTCGGTTGCATTCGCAATCTTTTTCGGAATCTGCTCAAAGCAGAGGAACGACAAAAAAGACACACAGGAAGAAACGGAGAGACGAGCAGAAAATGACACAATGGTGGTTGTGAAACTTGAGAACATCGCAGACGACATCAAGGACATCAAACGGGAATCAAGAGAGAACCGTGAGGAGATGAAACAGTTGAGAGAGCGTGTTGTCATTGTGGAACAGTCACTCAAGAGCTATCACAAGAGACTGGACGGAGAACAGCATTCCGACCGATAACAGGAGGGCAGGAAACGGGCAAGAATCAACCTCACAGAAAAGAGGCAATACATGAGAATGACAGAACAGGAACGTCGCATCAGAATCCGGCATCTGAAAAGAATGTATCGGATAAGAGAGCGAAAAGAGAGACATGACAAAAAGGTGTCCGGTCTGTTCATGAAACGTGTTGTATTCACTTTGATTCTTGCAGCATTTATCTTTACAGTCGTGATGATATTTGTGTTTTTACGGATGGGTTCAGAGCCGTCGACACTGATTGAGAATGTATTCAGATTTCTTTCAGTTGAGGGCGGTGCAATGGCACTCATTAAGTCCGTGAAAACGGTCAAGGGAACAAAGTCAAACGGAGAAATACAACACAATGACGAACCGGAACAGGATGACGAGGAGGTACAAGGATGAAATACATCGTCGAGAATTGGTTTGTGATTGTGGGTCTGATTGCGGTATGTGCAGCGGGAGGATATGCAGTATATGTTTTCGTGAAAATGCCGTCAGACAAGCAGTTGAACAAAGTGAGAGAATGGCTGCTCTATGCAGTCACAAAGGCAGAAAAAGAACTGGGAGGCGGTACAGGTCAAATCAAGCTGCGTTATGTATATGACATGTTTGTCGCAAGGTTTGCGTGGCTTGCGAGAGTGATTTCTTTTGAGGCTTTTTCGATGATGGTCGACGAGGCACTTGAGAGAATGAAAAAGATGCTTGAGAGCAACAAAGCGATGCAGACGCTTGTGAGCGGTGAGGCAGGTGAGGTCAATGAGTAAAATCGTAGACTTTTTCGTGCAGAACGCAAGGACAATCGGGATTGTGTACGTTGTGGGTGCGGTCGTCGTATTTTTAGCGATGACAGCGTTTTACATTTGGGTCGACAGGGCAAGCAAAAAGGAACAGGAGCTTTACTATGACGAATATTATTATCCGGATGACGAATTTGCGGAAAGAATGTCGGTGGTAGTATGGTTCATTCTTTCATTGGGATGTGCGATTTTATGGGTCGGTATTCCGTTACTGATTTGCGGGTTGATTGTGTACACAGAACTTGAGGAACATTGTCCGGAACTTATGGGAGACATGACGGACAGAAACACAGAAGAATTTGACAAGGAGGAAAACAAATGATTTCAAATTGCGGACATGATGAAAACAACAGATACAGCGGAGGAAAGGCAGGAGACCAGACAGGTACAGAGTGGAGGGTTATAAATTGGTATAACAGACCGTGGAAATGCGTCCTCCGTCATCCGGATGCAAAGGTCAGAAAAATGATTGCGAGCATGGCAAAGGCAGCAGCAGTCAACAATAAAATCGGATATGACCAGTCAGAGAGATACACATTTTGGGAGCATCTCAAGGCATCGAATTACGACCCTGCACAAATCACGATTGCGTGTGAGGCAGATTGTTCATCCGGTGTCGCTGCAATCGTAAAGGGTGCAGGTTACAGACTGGGAAATGAGAAAATGAAGAATGTGAGCATTTATCTCTATACCGGAAACATGAGAGCGGGTCTCAAGGCAGCAGGATTCGAGGTGTTGACAGATAGCAAATATCTGACATCGGATGCGTATTTGCTTGAGGGAGACATCACCCTCAATGACAATGCTCACGTTGCAGTGAACCTCACGGACGGAGCAAAGTCATCCGGAACAGGTGCATCCAACACAACAACAGTCAAGAGCAATGCAAAGGTCGACGTTGCACACGGGTTCAACAAGAGCCTTGCAGGAACTTACAAGGTGACTGCATCCGGATTGAATCTCCGTGCGGGAGCAGGAACAGGAAAGTCAATCCTTGCGGTGATGAAAAACGGTGAGAAAGTCCAGTGCTATGGATATTATAACGATTGCAACGGTGTGAAATGGTTGTATGTGGTTTACAAGAACATCGTCGGATATGCGTCAAGCAAGTATCTGAGCAAATAGGAGGGAAAATCATGTTATACTATTTAGGCAAAGGAACAGAGTTCAAGAAAGAGGACTGCAAAGAGTACAAGACCATTGAGGGAGCAATGAAAGCAGCAGCAAAGGACGAGAGTTTTGTTGTGTGGGATGAAAACGGAAACCTCATCGGCTCACTCACGGACAATGTTCCGGAGGGAGCATTGCAGACAAATCCGGACGGCAGCGTCAACACATACGATGCAGACGGAAACAAGGTTGGAACAGTCGATGCAGAAACCGTTGAGAAAATGACAACATTTGAGAGCGACGAGGATGCAGCAGGGCAGCAGGAGGACGCAGAGGACGGGGGAACAGCCTCAAACGATGCAGAGACGACAAATCCTCCGTCTGAACCGGAAACGGGCGAAAATGGGGTAAATACAGAGCCACAGGACACAGAGGACGAGCCGGAGGACAAAGTCATCATCCCACAGGGAAAAATGAAAGTGACGGTCATTTGCGACGGCTCACTTAATATCAGACGTTCCGCAGCGTGGGGCAATGAGAACATCTGCGGTCGTGCTATCAGAGGACAGTCATATTATGTGAAAGAGATTCATGTTGTGGACGGAAAGAAGATGGTCAGAACAATCGGAGACCTTTATCTCTCCGGAGAATCCGAGCATGTACAGTTTGAACAGTTATAAAAGCATACAGACAAAAAAGAGGACGGCATCCGGAAACGGGTGTCGTCCTTGTGTTATAATGGATTTATGAACGTGCTTGAATTTTGGCAATCAACGCATCCTGCAAAACTTTTGAATAGTTGATACCGTAATTTTCACATGCAGTATTGAGCCATGCAGGAATACTCAAAGTTTTCTTGACTGCCTTGTCATTGTACGCACGGGCGTATTCGTCGAGGTTGACACAAATCAAATTGACAAGTGCTGCATCCTCGTCCTTTTCGACTGCATCAAGAGGGGTCGGAGCGGGAAGAACATCACCATCACGCAAGGATGTGAATAAATACTGACCGCAAGCCTCTTGAGCCATTGCGAAAGCGTCCGCAAGGTTATCTCCGTAAGTTGCTAAATCATTGAGGTCGGGGAAAATAACGGAATATCTCCCGTCGTCCTCCGGATAAAAAACAGCAGGATAAATATAATTCATGATAACGCTCCTTTCTTTAATGGGTGGCAGGTCTCATTTGAGACCCGCCTGTTTGAGTATGGAGTTGACAACCCTTTGAGGAATGTCGCCTCGATGATTTGGGATTGTAACTTTTCCCGTTTTGGTTGGGTGTTTGTATTGGTGATGTGAACCTCTCACATCTACCAACTCCCATCCGTCATTGAGGACTATTTTTTCAATTTCTCGAAATCTCATTTGTATTGTTTCCTCCTTACAAGTATATAATAACACGTATTTTACGTAATGTCAATAAAAATATACGTAAAATACGTAAAAAATAACAGAGGTTTTTATACTACTAAAATGAACCTACCGACGGGAGCTTTGGACTCAAAAGCTTCCAGATTGTTGCTGGAAACAATGGCTGACATCAATAAGAAAATGCAGGCAACTATTTTGATGGTAACACATGACCCGTTTAGTGCGTCTTTCTGTGAACGTATTTTGTTCTTGAAAGACGGTAAAATATTCAATGAAATTTTCAGAGGGGAAAAAAGCAGAAAAGATTTCTTCAATGAAATACTGGATATATTAACCTTGCTCGGAGGTGAAGTGGGAAATGTTAGGTAAGTTAGCGTATAGAAATACAAAAAGAAATATTAAAGATTATTTGATTTATCTGATAACCGTTACTACATCCTTTTCTCTTATATTTGCTTTTAATTTGGTGGCAAGTTCTGATGAAATTGTAAAGTTATGTTCCAGTATGGATGCATTTAAGAATTCATTGTTCGCTGTAAATATCCTTATTACTTTTGTGATATGCTTTTTGATCAACTATACAACGAAATTTATGTTTGAAAAAAGAAGTAAAGAATTAGGAACATATATGCTTCTTGGCATTAAGAAAAAAGAAATTGCCCACTTAGTTATAATTGAAAATATACTGTTGGGAATTTTAGCATTTGTATTAGCTATTCCTATTGGCTTTTTATTCAGCCAGTTTGTGTCGTTAGTAATTGTAAACTTACTGGGTATTCCAAAAACTCTCTTTATTTCTTTGAATTTTGTTTCTATTGGACTATTGATAATTTATTTTTTAACTATTTATGTTTTGGTTTTACTTAATCTATTAAGAAGAATAAGTAAAATGACGATACGTGATTTTCTTTACTTTGATAAACAAAATGAAAAGAAAATGTTCCGTGACAGTAAAAAAAGAAATGTCATTTTTGTTTTAAGTATTATTCTTGGTGCGATTTCTCTTTTTCTCTGGAATTCACGTTGTACTATGGATAATTTTAATAAGCAAGAAACACTTACCTATTTGATGGTAAGCGTAATCATGTTGATTATCAGCATTTATGGTATATCTACAACTTGTGCAGATATGTTCTTGACTGTTTTGTTAAAGAATAAAAAAATGAAATATCAAAATGATAATCTGTTTGTAGCAAGAACATTTGCTTCTAAAGCAAGAACAATGAGCTTCACATTTGGTACATTGTCTATGTTGATTTTAATTTCACTGCTGGCTCTGAATTATTCTAGTATCAACAAAGCTTCGTATGATATCAGCGTGAATTTAAATGCACCATATGATGTACAACTCTTTGATGATAAGCAGGTATTTGATGAATATATTCGAGTAATTGAAGAAGAATATACGATTGATAATACCATTGAGTACGACATTTATAAAGAGCCGAATCATCAGGTACAAAATTTCTTCCAATCAGAATATTATGATTTTGACCCAGTCTTGAAGTTAAGTGATTATAATAGGTTACTAGAATTAAGAAAGATGCCGTTGCTTTCTTTAAATGATAACGAATACTATATAGTTACAAATAGCAAGTTTGCATATGAGGTTGAAGATAACAAAGATATTGAAACCATAACAGTAGCAAATAAAAATTTGAAATTAAAAGGATATGACACTAAGTCTTATTGGAACTCTATAACTAATACTGGCAGATTTGTTGTTGTACTTCCAGATAAATATGTTCAAGGACTTGAAGTATCAGAAAATCATTTGATTATAGATACAAAAGAAGATACAGACGCAGAATTAGAAAATAAGATAAAAGAAGCTATGCAACATCAATTAGTAAAGGTTGATGAAAATGGAGAAATAAATGACGAATCGTATAGAGTAAACGTAAGAGGTGCAGAAATAGAACAACAAAAAGCAATGGTTGCAATAGTAGTCAGTCTGTTTATGTATATTGCATTTATCTTGATTTCCGCAGTAGGGACAATTTTGGCAGTTCAATCATTGAGCGACTCTACTAAATACAAATATCGCTACCTGACCTTGCGAAGATTAGGAATAAATGACAAGTCGCTATTTAAGACAATCAGAAAACAATTATTGATATTATTTTGTGTCCCTGCAATATCAGCAATATTATGTTCTTTCGTGATGATGTCGTCATTGAATAATGTGTATCAACAAATTTTGGGAGATAAACACCTTTATCTAATGTACTTTGGCTTGAATTTAATTATCTTCTTCCTAATTTATAGTATTTACTGGATAGCAACGTATATCGGTTTCAAACGAAATATCAATGAGGCGAGTTAGATTTTTCTAGCTCTCCTGCTGTGGAATTATTATAATGGTAAATCAAGGGGGTGTTGAAATGAGAATAGCAATTATCGAAGATGATGAAATCACTCGTTTGGAGCTTTCTAAATTATTGAACACACAAGGATATGAAACAGTTTTATTGACTGACTTTGGAAACCTGACAGATGAATTAAAGCAATATTCCATAGAACTGGTTCTGCTTGATATTAACCTGCCGTATGAGAATGGCTATGAAGTATGCAGGAAAATAAAACAAGTCATGCCAGTACCGATTATCTTTGTAACAAGCAGAGATACAAATGCTGACGAATTGAAAAGTATTCAAGTGGGTGGGATTGACTTCATAACAAAGCCGTATGACACGCTTATTCTTCTTGAGAAGATCAAGCGTGCATTGCAGTTGTCAAACCCGAATAATTTCCGTGAGCTTGTCAAAAAAGATTGTACCCTTGATTTACATTTATCCATTTTGAAGTATCAAGAGCAAAGCATTGAACTGACAAGAAATGAATTTCGTATTTTGTACTACTTCTTTATGAACGAAGATAAAGTTATTAGCAAAGAAGAACTATTGGAAAAGCTGTGGAACGACAAATATTATTTAGACGAAAATGTATTACTGGTTAATATGACTCGTCTAAAAAAGAAAATGAAAGAAATCGGTATTGTTCATTTATTGGAAAATATACGAGGAAAGGGTTGGAAACTGTGAGTTTTTTTACATTCTTAGAAGAAAAAATAACAGAGATATTGTTTCAGCTTTTCTTTCTTGCCTTAGTAGCATTTCTCTTGATTTTCTACGGTGTAGATATGCTATTTGTTGTATTGCTGGTAATTCTGTTCATCAGCATACAAGGGCTTTTTCAATGGTGTTTGTATCGGAAGAAACGTAACGCTTCACAACATATTATTGATTTAGTAGATGGACTGGAAGAAACCTATTATATTGCAGACGTTTTACCAAAGCCAAAAGAATTTCAAAATGAAGCCTATTACTACGCACTAAAAAAAGCCTGCAAATCTATGAATGATGAAATCGGCAAAATCACAGAGGAAAAGCAGGACTATCAAGAATATGTGGAAAGTTTCGTCCATGAAATTAAAATACCGATAGGAGCATTGTCTTTGACGTTTGACAATACAAAAAATTACACATTAAAAAAAGAAACAGACAAAATATTTCAGTTAGTGGAACAAATGCTCTACTATGCAAGAAGCGAAAATACGGAAAAGGACTATTTTGTAAAACAGTTGCAGTTAGACGAAGTGATACATAATGTCATTCTGAAATTCCGTCATTCGCTTATGGAAAGAAAAGCAATTATCAATATCCATGACATAGAAAATGTCATTTATACTGATGAAAAATGGCTGACATTCATTCTATCTCAAATCGTGCAAAATGCGATTAAGTATTTTGATAAGCAAGAAAATAAACTGACGATATACAGTCAAGACAATGGTACAAATATATTGCTTGTGATTGAAGATAATGGTTGTGGAATAAAAGCGTCTGATTTATCCCGTGTATTTGAAAAAGGTTTTACGGGTTCAAATAGAAACAAGGCAAATGCAACGGGTATGGGACTGTATCTATCGAAAAAATTATGCGATAGGTTGGGCTTGAAATTGGATATTGCTTCTACGGAAAAAGAATATACAAGACTGACCATTACATTTCCAAAAGGAACAGTTCATAATTTTTCAGAGTAATTTGAAAACCATGCCAACATTGATACGGTGCTTTAAGGGGGCTTGCATTATGGAAAGCTTTAAGTACAATTATTTGCAATCAAATTCCACCTAATAGCACACTATTAAAAATTGAATATGTTTTAGCTTTAAAGGCTCGTACAGACTATATGTTTTGTGCGGGCTTTTTTCATACCCGAAAAAAATTTAAAAATTTTTCAAAAGAGGTCATTAAATCACACCTTTCATTCCCTATATGGTGCGGAAAGAGGGATAAACACTTTTCAAATCATAGTGGAAAGGGGGTGAGATTGATGAAACCGTCTGACTTCCAGAAAACAGTTCAATGTCGCTTTGAAAGTTGTTTGAAGAAAGTTGTCCGTCATGTTGTAAAGGACTACCAACAAGGATTGAAACGACGAAAAGATAAAGAAATTCCATTCTGTGAACTTCCAGAAATTTTCGTTGAAAATTTTGCTGTGTGGGACGACTACGAAACAGATTATACAATCTTTTCAGTATGTGGCATTGATATTCGTGTCCTTGATGATGAGCTGGCAGAAGCCTTGAAAAAACTTCCAGAAAGAAAGAGAAATACTCTGTTAATGTATTACTTCTTGGAAATGACAGAAAGTGAAATTGCCAACTTACAAAAGATTACGCAAAGCGGTGTATTTAGAAACCGACATCATGCTTTGGAAACTATGAAAAAAATACTAAAGGAGAAGCAGTAAAATGAAGCAAACATTTAAGAAGCCGTCCTACTATTTGCTTTCGCAAGCAATGGACGGGGACGAAAAAGCGATTGAAAAAATACTGGCATTTTATGACCCGTACATATCAAAGTGCTGTTTGCGTCCACTCTATGATGAATACGGCAATGTCTATATTGTTGTAGATATGGAGTTAAAGGGACTTATCCGAGAAGCACTTATCAAAATGATTTTAGGGTTTGATATTGCCTTAGAAATCGAAGAAGAATAAGCAGTTTTTAGCAGAGCATGGTTTAATGTCCCCCTCTTTCCTGCTCTGCCCTGCTTTTACATGAAAGCAACACGCTTTCGCCACAGCTCTTTGACAACTGAATAAAGCAGACAGATACGTTTGTGAGATAGCGAGCCACGGGGACTGTACGCCACGACCTTTCCAAAAGAAAGCGAGCGACCCACGCAGTGATCCGAGAGCGACTGTTGGAAAAGTCGTTTTGCCATGACCTATCCTCACAGAATAATGATACGTCCGCATGGTGCGGTTCTGCCCACAAGAATGGGAATAGTTGAGATACTAATGGAGCTTTCCAAAGCCGTCTGTCTGCTTATGTAACTTATAAATAGACACACAGTAAAGGGGGTGTTACATTATGTTAAATACTGATGTGTTAAATGATGTGATGTTCCAGCGAGGTAAGGTGTTGGAATATGAATAAAACGAAGATAAGAGCAACGGAACAGCCGATTGCTGTTGATATAGAGGGACTGTCTGCTATGTTATCTTGTGGTCGTGCTACTGCAAGAAAGATTGGCGAGCAGGCAGGAGCAAAAATTGTGATAGGTCGCAGGGTTCTTTATTCCATAGAAAAAGTCAAGAAATACTTGTTATATTTGGAAGAATAGAGCGATTTTCTATTTATGTTCTCTGGCGTGTGTAGTATAATAAGAAAGGACAAAGCACGCTGTGAGAACAAGAAAAGAGGCTTTTTCAGAAAGGAATGGTTCTCATGGCAATTAGTAGAAAAGACCCAAAAGGAAGAAAATTAAGAGAGGGCGAAAACTGGCGTAATGATGGAAGATACAGTTATCGTTATACAGATGTAAGAACAGGCAAGAGATTGACAGTCTATGCACAAGATTTACCAGAGCTTCGAGAAAAAGAGAAGCAGATTGCAAAAGATATGGAAGATAACATATTGACAGACGGAGCAATCAAAAAAATGACGCTCAACACGTTATTTGAGCGTTATATGGAAACTCGTGAGCTGGCTGATACTACAAGAGTTAGTTATGTTCGTGCTTGGGAAAACAGAGTAAAAGACGAGATTGGAAATATTAAAGTTGTTCAGCTTTTACCCTCACATATTAAAGCGTATTATGCGAAACTTTCCAAAGCTGGATATGCTTATTCTACAATCAAGTATATTCACAACCTGCTTTATCCTGCATTAGAAATGGCTGTTGATGATGATATTATCCGAAAGAACCCTGCAAAAAGTTCCATTAGTGATTATGGAAAACCAGCAGAGGAAAAAGAAGCCTTAACAGTTTCTCAACAAGAAAAGTTTATGGAGTTTGTAAAACAGAGCAATGTCTATAACACATATTATCCTATGTTTACCATAATGATTGGTACGGGGTTAAGGTGTGGGGAGCTTATTGGTCTTACATGGAAAGATATAAACATCAAGGCAAAAACGGTTAATGTAGACCACCAGCTCATTTATAAGAATTTAGGCGACGGTTGCAAGTTCCATATCTCAACACCAAAAACGTCGTCGGGTATTCGTATTATACCTATGACACAAGAAGTTGCAAAAGCCTTTGAGGAACAAAGGAAAATCAATTTTATGCTTGCAAAGGATAAGAGCATTGAGGTGGACGGGTATTCGGGGTTTGTCTTTACAGCAAAATCGGGCAGACCGCTTATGCCGAATGGCGTAAATAGTGTTTTATACAACATTGTAGACGCATATAACAAAACCGAAGTAGAGAGAGCAAAAAAAGAGCATAGGAAAGCAGAGCTGTTACCAAAGTTTTCAGCTCATGTAATGCGTCACACAGCTTGTACCAGAATGGCAGAGTGCCGTATGGACGTAAAAGTTCTTCAATATATTATGGGACACGCTCATATAGATGTAACAATGGAAGTGTATAACCATATTGGAGAGCTGACAAGGATTGAAAATGAGATTGCAAGACTAGATAGTATGGTGTTAAATGCTTGACACCACAAAAAGAGAAATTGGTGTCAAATTGGTGTCAAAACAGAAAAAATCACAATTTCAAAAGAAATAAGATACTGCAAACCATTGATTTTAAAGGGTTTGCAAAAAAA
>OLRW01000424.1_pt1 | contig 35347 bp, 29 predicted proteins | sample 1672701 | NCBI WGS metagenome assembly OLRW01 (sample SAMEA3136715, study PRJEB25190) | human gut metagenome | biome: human gut; feature: human-associated habitat; material: faeces | place: Austria | collected 2013
CAGCCATCAAAATACACCAGATAAAAGCCCCAATTTGGGAAATACATATAGAAAGAATTGGAGGACTTTTGATGGTCAAACCAAAGGAAAAGCAGCCAGATGCAAAGATACAGTGGCATCCAGCATTTTGCGCAGCGGCAGAGCTTGAACTTCGCTTAAACAAAGCAGATCTCGAATTTAAACGAGAATACAATTTAAGCAAGAAGCCACTGCAGATGGATCTGTTAATCATTGAGAAGCGAAAGAATGCGCAGATTCAAAACGAAATCGGAACGATCTTTCGCTGACATAATGTAATTGAGTACAAGTCGCCAGATGATGGAATGACGATTGATGATTTTTTCAAGACACTGGGATATGCCTGTTTGTACAAAGGATTGGGAGAGAAAGTCAATCAGATTCCATTAGAAGAACTGACAGTTTCCCTTTTCAGGGCATCAGCACCAAAGCAGCTGATGAAGCAGCTTATCGATTATGGATATAAAGTAGAACTGCATACGTCTGGCATATACTATGTACAAGGCTTTTCGATTCCGATTCAAATCGTTGTAACAAAGGAACTTGATTCAAAGAATCATGAAAGCCTAAAGGTATTGTCGAGAAGCGCAGAGAAGGAAGATATCCAGAAGTTTACCGAGCTAGCAAGAGACTTTTCAGAGCCGGGAGACAAGGAAAAGGCAGATGCAGTGCTGCAGGTAAGCGTAGCTGCAAACAGAGAAAAATATGACGAAGTCAGGAGGTCAGAAAATATGTGTGAAGCATTGCGAGAGCTTATGAAGGAAGAGATTGAAGAAGAACTTAAGAAAAATCGTGAGAAAAGCCTTGTAGAAGGACACTCTGAAGGTGAAACTCAGGCAAAAAAAGAAATGGCCTATGAGCTTTACCACGAAGAAGGCTTTACAATCGAGCGAATTGCAAAGTTAGTTAAGCAAGATCGTGAAACGGTAGAGAAGTGGCTGCAGGAAAAGACAACTGCTTGACATACTCCCACGGTTAAAACCGTGGGCTTTCCCACCCGACTTTTGTAAATTTCAGAATTTACTGCCACCTGAAATGCCTGATTCCCAGGATTTACAAACATGCCCATACTTTCTCATTCCTTTCTGTTAATTTGGTTTCACCATAACCCGACATTTTTTATGATAAAATGCAATTCCATATTTCAAGATTTTCCGATAACCTTTGTTACACAGCTCCTGCACATAGTTTTTATCCTCGATTTGCTGTAACGCTCCACGGCAGTCTGTATCAAGGTTCTTTTCATCGCTACTATATTTTAGCTCAATCACAACTCCAATCTCATTCTCTGGTTCTGTTGTCTCTATAAGAATATCGCTAAAGCCATCGCCGGACTCTCGATTGGATAAAATCTCCCAGTCTCGCCTGTATCCTAAAATTCCAATCATCAATCCATGATAGAAATTTTCGTGAAGCGATCTGGCAAAATTATCGCGAATGCTAATCGTTTTTTCCATGTACTCAGTCAGTAGCTGTTCAACAGCCGCTTCATTTGCCGATACGATTGCATTGCAAAAGTCTTCAAGCAACTTGCCGTTTTGGGCAACCTCCTTGCGAAACAAGGTTAACACACGCTCAATGATAATATTGCAAATCTCTCGATTGGGAACTGCAAGGCGGTAATATCCATTTCCGATATAACCGCGCTGCGTCAGATAGCCTGTCATAAAAAGTGTACTCCACAGATTGTCGATACTTGAATACAATTCCTTATACGTTATCATTTCATCTACCTTTTGTGTGATAAACTCGCCGTTTACCAACCGTTCCAACTCACCTTTTGTCAACATTCCGGGATCATTGATACTGTCGATGAAATGATTGATCACATCATTTCCACTTGTATTCATCCAATAATTTTTCGGCTCTGCATTTGGATTGCTGCGATGGTCATCGCAATAATTCACAACATCCCACGGACAATAGACATCCGCATTACCAAAGCGATAGCCATCGTACCATTCCCTTACCTGATTAAAATGACGATCCAATCCATAATATTTTAGCATTGATTTCACTTCTTCATTTGTAAAGCCAAATGTCTCATCAAACTCAACATCGGTAATTGAATACACCTTAAAATTATTTAAGCCCGTGAAAATACTTTCCTTTGCAATACGCAAACACCCCGTCAGCACAGCAAAAGCAAGACTCTCATTCGTCTTTAATACATTTCCAAAAATATTCCGAATCAAAAGAACCATCTCGTCATAAAAGCCATTTTCATATGCCTTTGCTAACGGCACATCGTACTCATCAATCAATATAACCACTTTTCGATTAAAATGTTTTTCAAGAAGCTTTGTCAACCATAACATACTTGAACTCATAATTTTCATATTCATATCATCATCAAGCAGCTTACAAAATCTTTCTTTTTCATAATCGGTCAACCTACCGCTATTCTGCAAAAATTGAAAGCTCGCTGCACTCTGATTTATAATCTCTACGAGTTGGACAACTGCCTCTTGATAAGATGCTGCATCCACACCTTTTAAACTAATTGCAATCACAGGATACTTTCCCATATATCGCTCACACAGCGCCGCATTTTTTGAAATATGAAGCCCTTCAAATAAAGAGGGATCCGTTCCTATTTCAAAAAATCGTTTTAACATACTCATGTTTAATGATTTTCCAAAGCGGCGCGGCCTGGTAAACAAGGTTACTTTGCTTCTCTTTTCAAGAACTTGCTCAATCAATGCCGTTTTATCAACATAATAATAGCATTCCTCTCGAATCTCTTTAAAATCTTCGATTCCAATCGGAAGCATGAATTGATTTTCCATAATCCCTCCTTCTACTTTCTGCTTTCTGCTTTCTGAAAAGCGATGTCATCTCAAAAGTTCACACTGTTGTTTTTTGTTTGTATACTTATATGTTACCTCAAGTCAAGTAATTATGCAAGCACTTTTTGTAAAAGAAAAAGCGCTGCTCTTTGCAGCGCCCCTTCCATCAAGAAACTCCATCTATTGGCGTAAGTACACCGGCATCCATCTCATACACCTTATCACACAGACAACGGATATCCTCCATGTTATGGCTCGCAAGAAGAATCGTCGTCCCCTCTGCCTTTAAATTCAGAAAGATCTGGCGCATTTCCTCCACGCCTCTCTTATCCAGTCCATTCATCGGCTCATCCAAAATAATTAACTTTGGCTTTTCCATGATAGCCTGTGCGATTGCAAGCCTCTGCCTCATTCCGAGTGAAAACTTCGCCACCTTTTTTCTTCCGGTATCTCCTAATCCAACAGTCTCTAATACCTGTTTCACATCTTCCTTTGTGATCCGGTGACGAATCGCCGCCAGATTATACAGATTGTCATATGCATTTAAATATGGAATAAAATCCACATTTTCAATGATCGCGCCAACATCCTGTGGAAAATCCACATCCTTTCCCACACGTTTTTTGCCTACAGTCACCGTACCCTGTGTTGGCTTTAGAAAGCCTAAAATCAGCTTCATCATAACTGTCTTGCCAGAACCATTTCGTCCCACAATGCCATGAATCAGCCCTTCTTCAAATTCAATCGAAAGCGGCTTTAACACCTCAACCGACCGGAAGCTTTTTGATACACCATCCAATATAATATAAGGTTCCATATACACACCTCGCTTTTTAGCTATAATCGTATCTGCCTATTTTCAGATTCATGACAGCAAGCGGCACAAGAATCATTCCTGCCAAAAACAGACACGCATAAGAAAACGTTGGATTAACACGATTAAATGCAGTCGTGCTTAAGTTTCCGACACGACTCATGCTGAATGGAGAGATAAACAACAAATATTTACTTGTCACTCCGACTCGCACAACCGTTGCCCAATAGTCCATCGCAATTCCGATTCCACCGATTGCAATACCAGGACCACTCGGCCACAGCATATGAAGCATCATAGTCAGAAAACCAGTTGCCATTCCAATCATCAGGCAAAGAACAATGCATCTGCCAAACAGCTGCAGCGCCGTTGTCTGGCGCATGACCGAAACTGGGAATGAAAAATAATTGGAAATTCCATAGCCAAACGGTGCATTGATCATCTTTACAAAGGTTGTCGTCCACGCTGTCTGAAATGTTACCTGCGGCACAATAAGAAGCAGCAGTAATAAAAATATATATGCAAAATAGATCACTGTAATTGCGACAATATACACGATCTGTCCCCAGAGCCAGCTCCTTCGGGAAGTACGCAGCAGATACTGGTACACACCATCATCACGATATGGAATGTCACATATAATCAGCACAAAACCAATCCATATAGTAAACGACGTGTACATATTGTTGGTCACAACAAGAAACATCTCCATAATGCCAATTTTCTGTCCCGACTCCATCAGACCACCACGCACATCACCAAAATAAAGATAGAAAAAGACGGCCAGACAAAGACAAATTACCAGTGTTTTTCCCTGAGACAGACAGCGCTGAAAATTTAATTTTACATAGGCGTTCATTCTTCTCATGCTATCCATTGATTCCCCTCCATTTCATCTCTCGGTAATAAAGAAATCCAAGCACTGCGTATGCGGCGAGATTTCGGGTGAGGCAGATTCCCCATCCACCGTCAGCTAAAAGTTCTTTTCCATATGGAATATATGCGTCTAATGCGAGCACACCGCCAATATATGTACCTACTCTTGTAAGCAAAAATGGCATCGCATAAAATACATATTGATTTGTACAAAATACAGAAACACACAATCCAATTAGCACATAAATTCCAATATGAAGAGAATACTGAAATGCAAATAATATCGCTGTTGGATAATAACCAATAGAAGATGCCATGCGATACCACAAAGATTCTTTTGTTCCCAAAAATAATTCAACTGATTCTATTGTATTTCCACGTCTTATTGCTGGGACACATACCACACATAAAATAAAAAATAGTAACACACTTACCATATACAATATAATTCCGCCTAATACAGCCGATACAATTTTTGCCAAACAATATCGCAACTGACCGGAACGCATCTGCATCAACCAATCATAATGTCCTTTTCGTTCATCAAAATAATTGCCTGCCGCCACAATCGGAAAAATTAACGTTTGTATAAAAATAGTTGCGCCAAAATTTTCTGTAAACCAAAACAGATTTAACATTCCTGTTTCATAACCAGCTCTCAAATCAGACTCTATTCCCAAAAACAAAACTGCTATATAGATAATAACACAAACAAGCGCAGTCGGCTTTTGCAGAATGCGCTTTAATTCTCTTCCTATCACAAAGCATCACCACCTTTTACTTTTTTCGATCTGAAATTTTTAAATGCTCTGTCTGAAACTCTTCATCCGAATCTTCTGCCATTGTAAAGCTATAGCAATACGGCATTGTTGCATCGACAAGACCTGTAAAATGCCATAACTTGTCCGCACCATCCTGATCAATCAACTGTTTTACATAAAATCCGATATCATATACATATTCTCCAGCATTTGTTCCCATATCTACCGGAATATATTGAACCTCAACCTGTAGTGAATCTGCAATCGGATTTGTTTCCAATGCTGGAATCTGTAATGCATCCCATACTGCATCATATACTGCCTGTAACGCTTCCTCATCTGTTATTCGCTGACGCTGTGCGACACTTTCCCGTTCACTAATCTCTGGGATTCGTTGCAAATTGATCAAATACCCATTTTCTTCTACCGAAACCCTTGCAAATACACCAAAATACTCGGTTGTATTTCCTACTTTTCCAATTGTATATGCTTCCGGCGATAGTTTTATTCCTTCCTGTTGAATGTAATATGTGTATACTGGTCTATCATTGTTCAGAAAATCCACCTGTTTCGTGTATTCATCTGCAATATCAATATTGAACTTTTGAAATAATGTTTCCCATTCTTCAAGCATACTTTCTTCATCAGGTACATCATCTTTGTACTTAACACTTATTGTCTCATAAATAACATTATCCGTTACCATTAAAATCTGCCGTTCTTCTCCATCATACAAATTTCGGTCGCTTGCTTCTATTGTTGTCTCACTAGTGAGTAAATCCTCATTCCATTTTCCTTCTCCAAAATATGCATCCAAAACTTCCTCGGGGCTAAATACTCTTATTCTCATCAAAAGTCGGTCTGCACTCATCGGGTCTACTGCTTCCTCTGCCTGCGTTTCTGATTCTTCAGATTCCTGTTCAATTCCCGTTTCCTGCTCGGTCTCGTTTTCGGCTCCCTGCGCCACAAATGAATACATACTAGTCACGCTCATCATTGTTGCTAACATACATACACTGATTCGTTTTCTCATACACAATTCTCCATTCTTCTTAATGACACTTAAGCCTGCATAAATCTGCAGGCTCAAGCTTTCAATATTAATTTACGGTGTAAAAGTTAATGTAAATGACGCTCCTCTTGTTGAAGCGGTATGTGTTGCGATATTTGCAACATAATCGTTTCCATAAATGCCATATCCCGAATTATAATATAACGTATATGTTCCTGTTCCGTACACCGAAACTACACCAGTAGCTGCTGCACCACCTGGAGTACGTACACGCAATGCCAGTGGATGCTCTGACGGTTTCGCGTCATAATTTGAAAAAGCTGAAAACGTTACTAATGCTGGTGCTCCTGTTGCACTAGACTTTTTTGTAACTGCTGTTGTCGAAACAGAGCCACCACCAGATACTGCATTAGAATGCCACGATGTATCTGCTAATACTGGTACTGCCACGCACGCTGCTACTCCTAATGCTGCTAATGCTCTTTTTAATTTAAATCCCATAATTTACTCCTTTCCTATAATGTTGTTTCGTTCTTGATAAGCTTATCGTGTCTCTACTATAGCAAATATAAATAAGTTTATGTAAAACTGTCCTTAAAATCGACATTTTTGACTTTCAAATCAACTTTTCTTCGCTTATTCACCCCAATATTTCTGGATAAGTTGTTTAAAATACTTTATTTTCCCTCTGCTTATCCAGAATTTATCTCCATTTTTCATTACAATTGCCCCATTGTGGACACATTCTACAAACGCAAGATTACAAATAGTACCTCTATCAACCCATATAAAATCATAATTCGTAAGTCCTTCAAATATTTCTTTTAATGTTTTGCGAACTCTTATTTCTCTTTCCCCCTGAACTAAAAATATACTATATTTTCCCTCATGTGTAATACTTTGAATATCTTTATATAAAATACGCCATGTTCCAGCCTGATTTTTCATAATGTAACATTGTTTTTTTCTTTTTTCCATTGCAGCCTTTACATCTTCTATAATATTCTCAATCTCATCATCAGACGCATTCTTTGCAATGATTTGAACTGATTTGATTGGAAACGCTAAAGTTGGTTCAAGTTTATCTGCTAAAACTAAGAAAAAGGCTTCAGAATCTCGCCCACGCACAGTCTTCATTAACTGCTTTTCTTTTTCTGTTCGCCCCTGCTGAATCACCAATATGTATAAATCAAAATACACCCTATCTTCTACTTCATATCGCAATAATGCTGCATTCTTAAAATAACTAATTCTAATCATTGTTTCATCTTTTTCAAAAATTTCATTTATCTTCTCTGTTAAGGCAACCGCTTCGTTTTTATCATCACATACCGCAATTTTAATCATAGTCCCTCGTTCCCCCTTTTTGTATTTTTTCTATTGCCAGAAAATTATTTATGTCGTTGTTTACAATATACTATACGTCTGTTCAACTTACAATACGTCGTATTTTTGACATGTTTCAAAAACCAGTCAAAAATACGACGTATTGCTTCTTTTTGTTTTTTATTTTACAATAAGAAAAAAGAAAAAGGAGATTTTATCCATGAAAAAATTTAAAGTTGTGTACCTAACCTTGTTAGCCGCTTCAGCAATAGCTTCTACTTTTTATTTTACTACTGCCAAAGCAGCTAACTCCAAAAATCCTGATACTATTATTGAGACAGAAGAGGCTTCCACAGAAGAACAATCTTCTATTACACCACAAAGCGATAAAGATTACTCGCATACTTCATGATAAATATTTGCTTTTTCTTTCTTCGTAAAAACTTACATCATTTTTCTTACAAAAAAATTCTGCAAGTTTATATGCTATAGGAAAAAGTTCTCTCCACCAATTCTGATACTTTTCTTTTTTATCAGGATATTCGTTTACCAATTCATATAAGCTCCAACAGATATCATATATGAATGCGTCTACATCTTCTATAGTATCATTCAGTAACACATTGATACTTCTTTCATCTTGCTTTATGGATTGGTAATACTTTTTATTTTCACCCAATGCATTTACCAATCCAGTCGTTATCACAACATAGCCTCTATACGGAATTCTGGTATGCTCCATTTGCATATCAAAGGATTGAAGCAATTTACTAAATAATTCTTCTGCCTTTTTGCTTTCCCCAGAATTTAAAAATTTCCCAGCTATATTTCCAGCAACAATCCCCTCCTCTCTTTGAAATACCCACATATTCCACTTTTCCACTGGGATTTTTGGCATTGTGCAATATAATGCTTTTTCCATTTGTTTTACATATTCCTGAGCGGTTAATTTTTTATGATACGTATGTTGAATATCGGTATCAAAAAAAATAATCTCCTGCCGATTTAATGGCACGTTCACATCCAGTTTTTCCTTAAAGCTCTGAAAACTTTCCCATGCGTTATCCCATTCTTCGCGTATAATGAAGTCAACAATTTCCTGTCTCTGGTGCAGCACTTCCAGCGAATCAGTCTCAAGTAACAGCTGCCCTTCTAGTCCCGTCTTATGATAAAACTGCATGAGCATTTCATAATTTCTGCCAGAAGGTCGATGCGTTCCCGCCTCTATTTTCTCTATCTGTCGCGCAGTCAGATGGTCTGGATTCGCAGCCGATACCTTTGCCGCTGACAATCCCATTGCTTTTCTAAGCATTTTAAGTGTCAGTCCAATTTCATGCGTATTGCTGACACTAATGCTCTGCCACATTCTCTTTTTAGGGTGCGAAAACAACCGATATAATTCCTCAAATGTCTTGAGAAATTCTGTTACCTCTGTCTCTTCTTCCTTGTATTTCTGATCCTCTTTTCCTTTTACGCTAATGCATTCTAACACATTAAGTAGTTCTTCCAAAACAAAAACAACATAACGCTGTGAGTACTGATGTCTGAGTAGCTCAAGTGCTTCCATTCCATATGAAAACGCTTTTTCTTCATTGCCTGCATACAATTCGAGTTTCATTCCAAGAAATGCCACCTGTGGATAAATCAATATCTGAACCTTTGGTTCAAACTTTGCCTGTTTTACATAGTCGGCTACCTTCTTGTGCATCTGCATAGCTTCATCTGTCTTACCGATAAGAAGCAGACAATTTGCCAGAAGCAAAATACTTTCCAACTCACAGGGAGCCAATAAAAACTTTGACAGCTTCTTTTTTTCCCATCCATCGGGTAATGTACATAGTACCGTCTGCTGTGCGCTTTCCACCAGATTTTCTCCCTCTGATTTTTCACGTTCAACGTCAACGCTCTTGCTCTCAAAACTTTTTTTGTACGCCTGCATCAGAAGAATGGTCTGCATTTTCTTTAAAAACTGCTCTTCAAATGGCGTTTTTTTTCGATACTTTTTCTGATACACTTCTAGTAATTGCTGTGCTTTCTGCGGCTGCTCAAAAACAACTAGACAGATATCCTCGCGGTCTCTCCATCCGTTCAATTCCCTTGCATCTGCCATTACCTCAAAATATTCAGTCGGCACACCTAGTCTTTGCAGCAGATAGTCACCTATCATTTTCTTCCATGGCGTGTCGCCATTTTCCATTTTCCTAAGCTCAGTTCTGGTGCAGACACCTCTTGATATTTTTTGTTCAGAGATGCCGCGGCGGCATCGTTCCTTATACATGAATTTTCCGCAATATTGGTTGTACCGCCGCAGCCATAGTAATTCCTCTTTGTTCATATATTATTATTCAATCCACACTCTTTTATCTAATGCCGGGCAGCTGATGCATACCTTTACATCTTCTTTTGGCTTTACATAGACAATCAATCTGCCGTTGTGTGTCTTTCTGTGTGCCTCGCAGTATGGAGTTAGGTCTGCTAAATCACCGTTTTCTAGTCCGAGAAGTGTTCCTCCTATTACCTCTGCCGTGATTTCTAGATCTTCTGCCGCAAGAACACCATTTTCATCGGTAAGTGAAACCTCGATCTGCATCACTTCTTCCTTATTTATAGTTTCTTCTGCATGCCATACATTTGCAGACAACTCGACTGCTTTTCCTGCTGTCTGAATGCTGCACTCGGCTTCGCCGCACACTGCCTTAAGTACACCTGGCTCATAAGCAAAACGCCATTCGGTGCAGCCTTCTTTTTCAAGATATGTTCCATCGTGCAATGACTTTTCACCATCAATACCAACTATACTAAGAGAAATAGTTTCTTTTTGCACATTTGTGAAAACGCGTACAACGACATTTTCTCCGTCTGTATAATTCCAATGTGCATTCCACGGTCTCCACTCATGCTCATCACCATCATCTGGGCGTGTCAGGATACAAGCAAATGGTTCTGTGCTCCAGAATGCCTTTCTTCTATAGAAGCCCGGCTTTTCAAATCCTGCAAGATCCATTAAACCAGCTGATGAACCATGAATCGGCCATCCATGTGCCTCTCCAAGATAATCAATTCCTGTCCACAAAAACTGTCCGCTGATATATGCATTGTCGCGCACCGCACACCACTGCTCGTAGCCGCCGCCGTTTTCGCTGCCTAAAAATGGCTTGTCTGGAAAACGTTTGTGGCTTTCCTCATACAGATGCTCTTTATAATTGTAGCCCACAACATCAAGTGCATCAAAAAATCCAATATGAGATGACAGCTCTGGGAAGGCTGCTGCCAATGTAACTGGTCTTGTGGTATCCTGTGTGCGCACAATCGCTGCCAATTCCTTTGCAATTACGCTAAGTCGCTCAGCATTAGGCTTATTCGGGTCATACTGACGCTCCTTTGCCGGCTTGTTGGCATCGTTGTTTCCTGTCATGGTTTCAAATAGTGGATGGCAATATGGGTCATTCGGGTAGTCGATCTCATTTCCAATGCTCCACATAACGATGCTTGGATGGTTGCGGTCACGGCGTACCATATCGGCGAGATCACGCTCATGCCACTCTGGGAAATCTTCTGCGTAGCCCTCATGCTTTGGCGGATATACATTATGACCGGTAGACCACTTATTCTTCGGATTTTCCCACTCATCGAATGCCTCATCCATCATTAAAAGTCCAAGCTCATCACAAAGATCATACAACTCTGGCATATGAGGATTATGACTGCAGCGGATTGCATTGCAGCCGCCTTCCTTCAATTTAAGCAGTCTGCGAAGCCATACCTCACGATACATTGCTGCACCAAGACAGCCGCCATCATGATGAACACATACGCCCTTAAACTTTGTTTCCTTTCCATTCAGGAAAAAGCCTTGATCAGCATCAAATGAAAATGTTCTGATACCAACGCGTTCTTTATCTAATACAATCACATTTTCATCTTCTTTTTCAAATGAAATGCAAAGCTCATATAATGATGGTGATTCACAAGACCAAAGCTTTGGTTTTCCAATCATTCCATTTAAATAGAAGGTTTTCTTCTCATGTGCCTCCATTGCAGCAGGTACTCTAGCAAAAACAACCGACTCCTCATCACTTCCACATAGCTTTAGACTAGCAGTCAATGTTCCAATCACACGCTCATCCAGCTCATTTACAATCTCTGCATCTGCACAAACAGCCGCTGACTGCTCATCCGCTCTTGACACATTAAAGGCAACACCATTCCATACAGCATGAACCTGCTCCTCCACTACAAGGTATGCCTTGCGGTAAATACCAGAGCCTGTAAACCAGCGTGAATCTGCTAAATCAGTATGGCATACACGCACAGTAATCTCATTATCAATCGCACCAAACTGAACAAAGTCAGTAATATCATAGCTGATCTGTGTATAACCATAAGGACGCTTTCCGATGTGATAGCTGTTGCACCATATTCTACTATTTTTATAGATTCCATCAAATACAACTCTCACGCGCTTTCCCTTATATGCTTCTGGAAGTGAAAAACGCACGCGATACCAACCAATACCGCCGCTTAAATATCCAGTTCCGCTGGAATTAGTCTGCTCAAACGGCATGTGAACAGACCAGTCATGCGGCAGCGTAACGCTAGTCCACGCGCTGTCATCATAGCCCTTGTACCAGCCTTCCGGCACCTCGCCGTAGTGGAACTTCCAGTTCTCATTTAAAGCAATATATGTTCTATCCATACTATTTTTCCTCCTAATTTTCAATAAACAGTTCACGTTCGTAACCTCCCCACGTGAACGTCCTCGCTCCAAAAGAAAAAAAGGGCAGACACCTTACAATGTCCGCCCCAGCTTCATCAGCCGATATCCGGCTCATCTTTTAAGGTTATTGTTCCTGGCTGTTTGCCGTCTGTCTCGAACACGACGATTTCATTTCGTCCTTCTTTTAACAGCGGTGCCGGAATATAAAGTCTTTTCTGTGGTCCGATCTCCCAGAATCGTCCCAGATTAAATCCGTTTAAGAAAATGCATCCCTTACCCCATCCTTCGAAATCGAGGAAGGTATCTCCCTTTTGGTCCACGTCAAGCGTAAAGTGATAAAATGCCGGAAGTCCCTCTGTATAGCCCTTTGTATAATCGAGCTTTTCGATGTTGTCAAGCGGCAGGCAATACTCTTCCCAGTTTAAGTGAGTGTGACCGTTGATCTGTACGTGTCCGTCGATACCTTTTCTCTGATGCTCCATTCTTGGTCCGAAGTTTACGCGTCCCATGTTCTCAACAAGAATATCAAGCGGTGCACCCTTCTTAAAGGTAACTGGCTTTCCATCTTCCTTCGCAAAATCCTCTCCTGCCTTTGCCTCAGAAAGAAGCTGTCTGTCATAAAGCGTTACAAGCGGTTTCTGATCGACAAAGAGATTTGCACGGTCATTTGCCTCATACAAACGGATCTTTTCAAGATTCTGCTCTTTCTCAAGCTTTGTATGGTACAAAATATATCCATAATTTTGTCCTAAACGCTCCATAGAAGTCGGGAACTTGCATTTTACAGGTGCTGAAAGATCATCAAGAGATTCAAAGAGTCCAACTCTTGCATCATACTGTAAGGTTCCGTATGCTTTCTTCTCGATCTTTGTGCTGTATGTTACTTCCGGAATCGGTGCATACTTGCGGATAACTTCCTGATAGCGGCGATATTTCTCTGTGATATCACCAGACTCTGTAAGTACGCCATCATAATCATAGGAAGTAACATCTGGTGTCAGCTCATCATAATAATTAGATCCATTCATAAAGCCAAAGTTTGTGCCTCCCTCAAACATGTAAATGTTGACATGGCCAAGCTCAAGCATCTTGTCAAGATCCTTTGTGCTCTCCTCTAAGTTTCCTCTCATATGGCCGCCATTGCCCCAATGATCAAACCAGCCGACCCAGAACTCGGTACACATTAAAGGACCGCCTTTTGTATACTGCTTCAATATTTCAAAACGCTCCTCGGTGCGTGAACCAAAGTTTCCAGTCGGAAGAGCACCTTCTAAGTGACCACAGGAAAGAGACTCATGCATAGGTCCATCTGATGTAACAAGAGGTACAACAGTACCAAAATCGATCATGATCTGCTTCATTGTCTCAAGATACTCTGTGTCATCACCATAGTAGCCATACTCATTTTCTACCTGCATCATGATGACTGGTCCGCCGTAGTTTACCTGAAGCGGTGCCAAAACCTTGAACAGTTCTTTATAATAAGAACGAATATGATCTAAGAACGGCTTATAGCAGCCGCGAAGCTTCATGCCATCCTCTGCCAAAAGCCAAGCCGGCAGTCCGCCAAACTCCCATTCTGCACAGATATATGGTGATGGACGAATAATCACCCACAGACCTAACTCCTGTGCTGTTTTTACAAATTTTGCAATGTCGAGCATTCCGTCAAAATGGAACTCGCCCTTATTTGGTTCATGCATGTTCCAAGGAATGTAAGTCTCAACTGTATTGCATCCCATCGCCTTTAATTTTTCCAGACGATCCTTCCAATACTCCGGAACTACACGGAAATAGTGGATTCCACCAGAGATGATCTGAAATGGCTTGCCGTCCAGATAAAAATTGTCTTTGATCTCAAATGTATGTGTCATCATTGCTCCTCTTTCTAAATTATGTTACAAAAAAGAGCAGGATGACCAAAGGTCACCCCGCCCTTTACGCGTTTACTGACCCATTACTGTGGGTAGTTACTATTTTTATTATTCTGCGTCACCGTAAACTTCATTTAACTGCTTCTGAAGCTCTTCGATAACGATATCCATACCTGCATCCTTCAGAGCCTGCTGATACTCAGCAACGATCTCTTCTGCGGTGCCAGTGTACTTACCATATGCGATCTGCTTCATGTAGTTGGTGTTAACTTCGTTGATGTTGTTGATATAGGACTGAATATCATCAACGTTTGCAACAAACTTACCATAAGGATAATCAATTGCTGCATCTTCTAATTCTTTATACATAACATCAATCTTGTCCCAATCCTTTGTAGCGTCACGGATCTCTAACAGATCGTTACGTCCCCACCAGAAGTTAGTTGTAATACCATCAGTATCAGAATTATAGGATTCTGGAGTAATACGAAGACCTTCATCGTTTACATCCCACTGAACACCCTTCTGACCATAGTTGATCAGATCGTAGCACTCAGCATCATTTCTCAGTAAATCATAAACCATCAGAGCTCTCTCTGGGTTCTCAGAACCGTAGGAAACTGCCATTGCACCGTGAGTAATATTCAAAGCAGTAACATTCTTTTCTTCCTCGCCAAACCAGAAGAATCCAACCTCAGCACCCGGTACGTTCTCTGGAGTCTTACTTACAAGATCAGTCCAAGTCTCGGTATGATGCTGTTCAGCAGCAGTCTTGCCAAGCTTGAAGTCCTCTCTATTATCAGAAGAGGTATTGTTCAGAACGTCTGTCTTCCAAACACCCATCTCATCCCATTCCTTCATCATCTTTGCAAATTCTACAAGAGAATCGGTATCAGTATACAGTGGGCTTACAATTGTATACAGATCATCTTTTGTTCCGCCCCAGTAAGCTGCTGCTGCAAGACCATCAATTGATACGAAATCGCTATGGGAAGAAATCCAGCCGCCTGCCATTTGTGAGAACTGTGTGCCATCAGAATCCCAAGGAGTTACAACGCCAAGCTCATCCTTGTTATCGCATACATACTTAAAGTATGTTGTCATATCTTCCCAGCTGTGAACGCCATCCTCAAGACCAGCTTCCTTTGCCCAGTCAAGACGATATGCAAAACCATGATTTGTCCACTGTGCGTAATTATCCTCTGGCATCAGATAAATGTTGTCATTGTACTTACACAGATCCCAGTCTTCCTGCGGAACAGTCTCATAAGTAACTGGTGCGTACTTAGCAAGCATTTCCTCGTCTAACTCAAGGAAAGCACCATTCTTTGCGTTTGGCCATGCATCCAGCCAGTCGGTACCAGTACCAACTAAATCTACAGAACCATCCATACGAGCCAGAGTCAGGTTGTAGTTTGACAGATAATCGGTCCAACCAATGTAGTAAATCTGCAGCTCTGCGTTAACCTTCTCTGTCAGGATTGCATTCAGCTCATCTAACATTTTCTGTGTTGCATCGTTTGTCGGTGCATCACCAGTAGTCATGTAATTGATAACTACATGCTCAGATGTATCAACATCTGCCCACTTCTCTGCCCAGACATCATCATAATTTGGAACCTCGCCCGTAGTTGCCTCTGCTGCTGCGCTGCTGGACTCTTCCTCTGCTTCTGCGCTTGTAACCTCTTCTGCTGCTGCGCTGCTGGACTCTTCCTCTGCGAATGCCGGCATTGATGCGAACATTGTTCCTACCATAGATGCTGCCAATGCGGATGCAAGAAACTTCTTCTTCATATTAAAATCCTCCTTCTTTGTGCGAGTCTTCTCCTCGCTTGCTTTCTTTGTTAAGTATCTATTAATGCAGACTATCCTGCTATTAATCAAAAATCATTAGCCCTTTACGGCTCCGACGGTGATACCGCCGATAAAGTAACGCTGTACAAATGGATAAAGCAGAATAACTGGTCCAGTTGCCAAGACTGCATTTGCCATCTTAAGTCCATTTGACGGAAGATCGGACAAGTCAACATACTGACCTGCTACTGTACTCTTTAAGCTGTTTACCTTATTTACGACCTTGTACAGAGTATACTGCAATGGATAAACACTCATCTTCTCACTTAAAAACAGTGATGACTGATACCACTCATTCCAATAACCAATTGCAAGGAACAAACCGATTGTTGCAAGTGCCGGCTTTAACATTGGAAGAATCAATGCTGTGAAAATCTTCATATCACCAGCTCCATCAATCTTACCAGACTCGGTGATCTCATGAGGAATAGACTTTACAAAGTTCTTCATCAAAATGATCAGCCAAGATGACATCAGAAGCGGAAGCCATACTGCTAAGTAGTTATCCTGCAGCTTGTAGGTCTGTGTCATTAACAGGTAGTACGGAGCCAGACCTGCTGAGAACAGTGTTGTAAAATAGATGTAGAATGAGATTGCATTGCGGAATGGGAAATCCTTTCTCTGCAAAGCATATCCAGTCATGGAAATGATGCCCAGACCAACGAGTGTACCAGTTAAGGTCATCGTAATAGTCAGTCCATAAGACTTCCAGATTGCACCACCCTGAAGTACCATCTCATAAGCCTTTGTTGTAAACTGCTTCGGGAACAGCTGTGCTCCTTCTATACGGATCACTTCCTCAGCTGTAAATGAGGTTCCAATAATAATCAGGAATGGTAACACGCAAGCCAACGCATAAAGTGTAACTACTACATATCCTATTGTACGGATTATGATATCGGAGCGATCCAGCTTGATTTTCGTACCTTTTACTGTCGATTTTGCCATTTCTTTCTCCCTCCTTAGAATAATGCGTACTCAGGATCGATCTTCTTAACAGCAAAGTTGCTTGCCATAACGATACAGAATCCGATGATTGACTGATACAGACCGACTGCAGATGCTGTTGAGAAGTTAAAGTCTGTGATTGTACTTCGATATACGTATGTCTCGATAATATCCGTTGTATCATACAACAGTGAATTTGTACCAACAATGTTGTAGAACAGACCGAAGTTTCCTTTTACGATACCACCAAGTGCGAACAAAAGTAAGATAACGATTGTGCTTCGAAGACTTGGCAGAATAATGTAGCGAATCTTCTGGAAACAGTTTGCGCCGTCCACTTTTGCTGCCTCGATGATAGAAGTATCAATACCACAGATAGATGCGAAATAAACAACTGAGTTATAACCAGTTACCTGCCACAGATATACGGCAATTAAGATTGGTGGCCATACACTCTTATCGGAATACGGCTGCCATTTTTCCATACCCAGCTTTACTAAAATACCATTGATAAATCCGGTATCGTAGTTTAACAGGTTGAATACAAGGAAACCAACAAGAACCTGTGAGATGAAGTATGGAAGGAACATCAATGTCTGTGAAACCTTCTTAAAATACTTATTGTGGATCTCGTTTAACAAAACTGCCATTAACATCGCAATGATGTTTCCTAAGAAGATGAAAGCCAAGTTGTAAAGAATCGTGTTCTTTGTCAGGCCGAGGAGCTTTCCAGACTGCATTAGAAACTCAAAGTTTTTCATACCTACAAACTTGCTTCCGAAAATACCGTCTCTGTAATTGTACTTAACGAATGCCACATAGATACCTGGGAGCGGCATGTAGTTAAATGCAAAGAAGAATACGATTGCCGGTACACACATCAGTGTCAGTACACGATACTTTTTAAGGTTATAGAAAAAGCCATGCTTTCTCTTGTACTGATACTGAGGTAAAGTTGATGTTTGCTTTGCCATGTTACCCTCCTTAATAATAATAAAGAATAAAATTTGAATTTCAGCCACTGCTGCGCTCGCGGTTATAAAGTTATTTTGACGCATTTATGAAACCGCTTTCATCTTTCTCATAAAAAAATAAATTCATGTCACATTATGTATATTTTCTATCAGAAAGGTGAGGTTTCATTCGTGCATTTCAACTATCCTTGCTGAAACCCTTTTCATAGCTTTATTATATATTTTTTATCTGATATGTCAACATATTTTTGCGCATTCTAACATCTTTGTAATAACTCACCAATATACAAGCCTTTTTATTATGCATATTTTACAATTAAAATAGGAGTGAACATATGTCACTCCTTGATTTCTTGTTATACTAGCCTATTTTGCCTATTTTCTGTCTTCCTTTGACCTTATGAAACCACTTTCATATTCCTCAAATATTTTCTTCAGGCACATGTGTGCAGGAATCTCTTACGCTAATACCAACCGGAACCATATAGTCCTCAGGGCATGTCTCGTTCTCTGATGCACGGATTGCTGCCTCTACAAGATGCTTTGCAAACTCTGTATAGTTGGCTCCTACTGATGTCAATGCCGGTGTCAATGCACCTGACAGGTACGTATTATCAAATGCTACTACTGAGATATCCTGCGGAACACGAAGTCCTTCATCGTGAATTGCCCTAAGTACACCTGCTGCCGTAAAATCGTTGATTGCCACTATTGCTGTTGGTCGATCTGGATTTTTTAAAAGCTCTTTCGTACAGTTGTAACCGCTGTCATTAGAATAATCAATGGAATCAAATACGTAATCTTCACGATATACAATTCCTCTTTGCCTAATCATTGTGCGATATCGCATACGCTTTTCCAGTGTAGACTTCGCATCCTTTCGTCCGCCAATTATTGCAATCTTTTCATGACCAAGACTAAATAAATAGTCCATCGCCAGATCCATGCTGCCGCCCTCATCAAGATGTATCTTACAATTTCTCACACCTACAGGACGATTTGTTGCTATAATTGGTGTGCTTTCCAAGATATGATTTAGCTGTTCTACATATTCTTCATCTACCGCAATTCTGTCTATTACACCGCCAACTACGATAATTGCATCCACCTGCTGCTCATACAACTTCATTAACTGCTTTTTTTCAAGCTCTGGATCACCCAACGACGTAAGCATCAACAGCAGATAGCCTGCTTTATCTGCTGCTTTTTCACATTCTGTCGCTACCGCTGAATAGAATGGGCTATAAATATCAGCAATCATTAGACCAATCGACCTTGTTTTTGAGTTACTAAGACCTTGTGCCAGCGCATTTGGTGTGTATCCATATTTTTGTATCACGCTTTGTACTTTTTCACGCTTTTCTTTACTGACTCTGGCGTTATTGGTCAGCACGCGCGAAACTGTTGCTGGAGATACACCAGCCTCTTTTGCGATTGTATAAATATTCGCACGCTCTTTTGCCATAAATGTACCATGCCTTTCTGTCACCCGCTGTGCAATTTTTATTCAAGCTGTCCTTTGCAAGCGGTTTCAAAACTCTTTTATTTAACTATACATGATATTTTTTTCTTTGGCAATGGGAAATTTTCCTATTTTCAAGGAAATTTGTGTTTCAACAGTTCACTCGTCCTGCAAGATCTGGACAAATTTCATGCTTGCATAGAAATTTGACAGATCAGCAGGACGAAGTGGACGCCCGTTCATGAACAAAACAAAGTTGCGCGCAAACTTGTTTGCAGCTAGCAACGGCGCACGGAACGTGCGGTTTTGCGAATGGGCGCCCAGTGAACTGTAGCGAAACGCGTCCTGTTACGAAAGCCCTTCGGTGCAGTGATTTCGTCGGCGGATCAAATAATAGCAAAAACCACTGGAGATCATTCCCCAATGGTTTTTTATACAAATTTATAGCTTTTATGCGTTCTTGTAGCGATTGTACTCGTCTACGCAAAGAATCTTTCTTGCCAGTTCGACTTCTTCCTTGGTTGGAGTCGGTACACCTTCAAGACCATACTTGATTCCAAGCTCTTTCCATTTGAATACTCCGAGTGTATGGTATGGAAGTACATCGATACGATATACATTATTTAAGGTGCTGATGAACTCATGAAGTTTTGTCAGTGACTCTTCGTCGCTGTTGATGCCTGGTACAAGCACGTGACGGATCCAGATTGGCTTATTGATATCGGAAAGATATCTTGCCATATCAAGGATATTCTCGTTTGTCTTGCCAGTCAACGCCTTGTGCTTTTCTGGATCAATATGCTTTAAATCAAAGAGAAGCACGTCGGTATTTGTCATCAGTTGCTCTAACTGTCCGAAGAATGGCTCTTCTCTCGTAAATGGCTCTCCTGCGGTGTCGATACATGTATTGATCTTTAACTTCTTTGCCTTTGCAAACAGATCGTTCATGAACTCCATCTGTAAAAGTGGCTCTCCTCCACTTACAGTGATGCCGCCCTTGTCGCCCCAATAATTTCTATAACGAACTGCCTTTTCTAAAATTTCGTCAGCTGTTAAAAGCTGTACGTCTTTCTTTGCCCATGTATCTGGATTGTGGCAATATTTGCAGCGCAAATTGCAGCCATTTAAAAATACGAGATAACGAACTCCTGGTCCGTCTGCAGAACCAAAAGATTCCAAAGAATGAACAACGCCTTGAATCATAATATTTTTTTCCTTTCTTGTCTTGTTTTATAAATCACATTTACTATCATTTTCGTTTGTAGTAAAACAGGCGGGAGTGCCAAAGCACCCTCCGCCTGTATTAGTTTTATAAATTTACAGCAAATCTATTCTGATTTGTTCAGATCGAAATCAATCGAGTCTGTCACTACTCCTAATTACAGGAAGGAATGGCAAGTTCTCTTGATAACGTCGTCCTGCTGCTCCTTGGTCAGATCGATGAACTTAACTGCATAACCAGATACACGGATTGTGAAGTTAGCATACTCTGGCTTCTCCGGATGTGCCTGGCAATCCAGAAGCTTCTCAACACCAAATACGTTTACGTTCAGGTGATGAGCACCATTTGCAAAGTAGCCATCCATAGCCTGTACAAGGTTGTTTACGCGCTCTTCGTCAGTGTTTCCAAGTGCACTCGGGTTGATGGTCTGGGTATTGGAAATACCATCCAGAGCCCACTCGTATGGCAGCTTAGCAACAGAGTTCAGAGATGCAAGCAGACCGTTCTTCTCAGCGCCGTAAGACGGGTTAGCACCTGGAGACAGTGGCTCACCAGCTGGACGACCATCCGGAAGAGCACCAGTAGCCTTACCATAAACTACGTTAGAAGTAATGGTCAGGATAGAGGTTGTCGGCTCAGAGTTACGATAGGTGTGACGCTTCTTGATCTTGGTCAGGAACTGTCTTAACAGCTCTACAGCGATGTCATCTGCACGATCATCATCGTTACCGTAGCGTGGGAAGTCTCCCTCGATCTCATAATCAACAACCAGACCGTCCTCATCACGTACAGTCTTAACCTTTGCGTACTTAATAGCACTTAAGGAGTCAACTGTGTGAGAGAATCCTGCGATACCAGTAGCGAATGTACGACGTACATCAGTATCAATCAGAGCCATCTCAGCTGCCTCATAGTAGTACTTGTCATGCATATACTGGATCAGGTTCAGAGTATTTACATACATTCCTGCCAGCCAATCCATCATAACGTCATACTTCTTAACAACTTCATCATAATCCAGATACTCGGAAGTGATCGGCTTGTATGCCGGACCTACCTGAACCTTTGTCTTCTCATCAACACCACCGTTGATAGCGTAAAGCAGACACTTAGCCAGGTTTGCACGAGCGCCGAAGAACTGCATTTCCTTACCGGTCTGTGTAGCGGATACACAGCAGCAGATGGAGTAGTCATCGCCCCATACAACACGCATAACATCATCATTCTCATACTGGATAGAAGATGTCTTAATGGAAACCTCTGCAGCATACTTACGGAAGTACTCTGGCAGGTTCTTGGAATACAGAACAGTCATGTTCGGTTCCGGAGCCGGTCCCATAGTCTCCAGTGTGTGCAGGATACGATAATCGTTCTTAGTAACCATGGAACGTCCGTCTACGCCAAGACCAGCGATAGCCAGAGTAGCCCATACCGGGTCACCAGAGAACAGCTCGTTGTAAGACTGAATACGAGCGAACTTAACCATACGCAGCTTCATTACGAAGTGGTCAATGATCTCCTGAGCCTGAGTCTCGTTGATAACGCCATTCTCAAGGTCTCTCTGCATATAAATATCAATGAAAGTGGATACACGTCCGATGGACATTGCAGCACCGTTCTGAGTCTTGATAGCTGCTAAGTATCCGAAGTACAGCCACTGAACTGCTTCCTGAGCGGTCTTAGCCGGCTCGGAAATATCGAAGCCATAGCTTGCAGCCATAACCTTCATATCCTTCAGTGCTCTGATCTGATCAGCCAGCTCTTCTCTCTGACGGATTACATCATCAGTCATAGTACCATCGCCGCAGTTAGCCAGATCCTTCTGCTTCTCAGCAACAAGGAAATCAATTCCGTACAGAGCGATACGACGATAGTCGCCTACGATACGGCCACGGCCGTAGGTATCCGGCAGACCAGTGATGATCTTGTTCTTACGTGCAGCACGAATCTCTGGTGTATATGCATCAAATACGCCCTGATTGTGGGTCTTGTGATATACAGTGAAGATCTTGTGCAGCTCTGGGCTTGGAGTATATCCGTACATCTCGCAGGACTCCTCTGCCATTCTGATACCGCCGTAAGGCATGAATGCTCTCTTTAAAGGCTTATCAGTCTGAAGACCTACAACCTTCTCAAGATCCTTATCCAGGTATCCCGGGCCATGGGATGTGATGCTGGAAACGATATCGGTATCCATATCCAGTACGCCGCCCTTTGCTCTAGCCTGCTTATTTAACTCCTGCAGCTCTCCCCAAAGCTTATCTGTAGCCTCAGTAGCATCTGCAAGGAAGGATGCATCTCCATCATATGGAGTATAGTTGTTCTGAATGAAATCGCGGGTGTTAACTTCCTCTTTCCAGAGTCTGCCCTTAAAACCAGCCCATGCTTCAAACTGTTTCATGATTCAAAAACCTCCTTTAATATTGTTGCTGTTCACGGGGACACCCATTCACAAAACCGCACGTTCCGTGCGTCGCTGCTACGCAGCTTTGTTTTGTTCATTAACGGGCGTCCACTTCGTCCTGCTGATCTGTCAAATCTTCATGCAAGCATGAGATTTATCCAGATCTAGCATGACACGTGAACTGTAACTTAAAATTGCTGACACCCCCGGTCAGGGGCCCTATCATGTGCCGCATCACCCGAAACCGAATTAGTATTTTTTTCTTCGATTCCCGGCGATGCTGCACATCCACCTGTCGCCGTTTGTGTCTTAACCTTTGGTCTGACATTATAATATCATATCCCCTAAAATCTTACAAGCGGACAAATGCGTTTCTTTGCACTTTTTTCAATACATCGGGGGGGGCAGCCCGGTAGCATTTTTTATTCTGTCAGGCTGCATAGATTGAAAATACTATTAAGTAAATCTTCGTATTGCTCGGTACAGCACTTTTCGAAGCGTTCCATATTTTCTGGGCAGTATTCGATTTCTTTTGAGAAACGCCGTACTAATTCAATGCGGTCTTGCTGTGTGTAAGCGGTGTTTTTCTGGAAACACTGTAAATCCATAAGAAATAGTAGACATATTGATGCTGCTGCAAATAAAATTTTTGCCTCGGCCTGACCGTCTAACAGAATCTCTGGGTAATAACGATATATCATGTACACTGCAATGTGCTCGTACTCGTATAAGCGGTTCTCGCCCTTCATAAATTTGATGAATGCGTTTGTGTTATCTGTATCCACTAATTTATCAATATTCTGCTCTAGCTCTTTCATCATAGACGGCCATGTTTCGTCAAGTGATTCCATACCACCGAAAAAGCGAATCAAAAATAATGCACTGCTTTTTAGTGTATTCGTGCTTGGCTTTGCTTTATAGTCTAATTTCGGAATAGATTCAGGATCGTCCCACTCCAAGATTGGAACTGTCAGAAGTAACATTTCATCTGCGTATGGCAGCTGCAAAAGCAGTCTCTTTAGGCGTGCACCGATATTTTTTTTACGGTTTTGTAGAATTGAAAAGATTGCTTTTCGTTCTTCAAGCATCTGCTCACATTCTTCGGATTCGTCGTCTAATAGGTCAAAATCATCTGTATGTTCATTCTCATCACTGTCATCTTGTTCTTCGCTTACAGATTGACAGACATCTTCCGTCTCATCCTCTGCCTCATGCCACATTTCTTCCGATAGTTCATCATCTTCATCCTGCGTAACTTCTTCCACAAAAGTAAGCGGCTTACTGTCAGAAAATAAAAGTCTCTCGGCCTCTTCACAGCATAGTCCAAGACCAACTTCCGTGTAATCGCCAAACCAGTTATAAAATCTCGGATGCTCACGGCAGATATCACAAAGCCTATCCTCTCCCAAATTGATAAAAATATCGCATAAGTTTTCTTTATTTAAAAATGGACAGCGATTGTCCTGTAATTTAAAGAAATATTCACCGGGTTCGCTTCCAATCTCACGGCGCAAACGATCTCCAAATGCACCCTTTTCGGTAAGATACCCTTCCGCTGTTGTCTCATCAACTTCGATTTCCCATCCGGCACAGCAGGTATCTGTACAGGCCGAACCAATACACTTAAATTGATCAAAAAATGATGGTTTATGGTATTTCATAATTTTCCCTTTCTTAAAAATGGTCCATACCTGTCAATCAGATACAGACCATTTCACTATATTATGCAACAGCACTCTTGGTTTGCCATCGTAACGTAGTGGCACCCCGAAGCGAATGTGCTTTACTGAGACACTCGTCTGCTGCGCAGCCGGGGACGTTGTAGCGGGCCCGTCGACAAAGTCACTTCGCCGAGTGGGTCCTTCGTTAGCCTTCCGGGCTACATTTACAGTGGTAAGTTCTCTACTGCCGCGCGCTCTACTGGCAGACACTCCTTATATCTCTGAATGAACGCATCAAATCCAGCTACATCTTCTGCATTTGGCTCCATGCGAACACCAGTCTCACCGTGGAATACTTCTTCTGAAAGGAACGCATCTAATGGCTGGTTTTCTTTCTTATTAAGCATGTAGGAAGCAAGCAGTGCGATTCCCCATGCTCCGCCTTCTCCTGCTGTCTTCATCAAGGATACAGGTGCATTGATTGCTGCTGCCATGATACGCTGTCCAACACCCTTTGTCTTGAACAGACCGCCATGACCGTAGATATTGTCAAGCTTTACGCCCTCTTCCTTAAACAGAATATCAAGACCTACCTTTAATGCGCCTAGAGAGGTGTACAGATGAGTTCTCATGAAGTTTGCAAGTGTAAACTTGCTGTCTGGTGTACGCACAAACAGCGGACGACCCTCTTCAAAGCCTGTGATGCTTTCGCCTGAAAAATAGTTATATGCCATCAGACCACCGCAGTCAACATCGCCCTCAAGTGCCTTATTATACAGCACTGAGAAGAGCTGATTCATGTCAACTGGAACACCAAGCGCCTGCTGAAACTCCTTAAAGATACCTACCCATGCATTCAGGTCAGAGGTACAGTTATTGCAGTGAGCCATTGCTACAGGAAGACCATCTGGTGTTGTTACCATATCGATCTCCTCGTGAACCTTCTTTAATGTCTCGTTCTCGTCCATGACAACCATTGCAAATACGGATGTTCCTGCTGATACATTTCCTGTATGTACAGTTACACTGTTTGTTGCTACCATACCAGTTCCGGCATCACCTTCCGGCGGACACATTGGAATACCAGCCTCAAGTTCGCCGCTTGGGTCTAAGAGCTTTGCACCCTCCTCGGTCAGATTTCCGGCCGGCTCACCTGCTACAAGTACCTGCGGTAAAATGTCACGCAGCTTCCAGGAATATCCCTTCGGTGCAATGAGCTTATCAAAGGTTTCTACCATGTTCTGATCGTAATCCTTTGTCTTACTGTCAATCGGGAACATACCTGATGCCTCACCAACACCAAGCACTCTCTTTCCAGTCAGCTTCCAGTGAACATAACCTGCCAGTGTAGACAGATAGTCAATGCGCGGCAGATGCTCCTCACCATTTAAAATTGCCTGATACAGATGAGCAATGCTCCAACGCTGCGGAATATTAAATGAAAATGCAGCTGTCAGCTCCTTTGCTGCCTGCTCAGTAATTGTATTTCTCCAGGTACGGAACGGAACCATCAGTGTTCCTTCCTTATCAAATACCATGTAGCCGTGCATCATTGCTGAAAATCCGATTGCACCAATTTTTTTCAGACTAGCACCGCACTGTGCCTTAACATCTGCTGCCAGCTTTGCGTATGCATCCTGCAATCCGCCCCAGATATCCTCAAGAGTATACGTCCAGATTCCGTTCTCCAGACGATTTTCCCAGTCATGTGCTCCCTGTGCAATTGGGGCATTCTCCTCATTTGTCAGCACTGCCTTAATTCTTGTTGAGCCAAACTCAATACCAAGAATGGTCTTTCCAGCCTCTACGGCCTCTCTCATTTTTACCGAATCCATAATAGACCTCATTTCTGCGCTTAGTACGCTTTTCAGAAAGTACAGCTTTCTGTTTTTTCAAGATTTTTACTGCTTGTTAAGTATACCATACCGCCGACAGAAATACAACTTTGACTTTTACTTGCGAAGGCTTTTCGCAGACTCCGTGTTACTGTTCATGCGTCATGTAACGAAAGCCCTTCGGGCTCTGCTGCAATATTGGCTTATCCATGAACAGTAACAAATCGTGGGGTTTCCTGCCCGATTTTTGTAAAACACTTGCATGTTTCCATACTTATAAGATAAAATATCAACAGAAGGGAGATTTATTTTTATGACTGGCACATTTACAGTGGAACAGCTGCGTCCAATCAAGGATGGAATGACTATCTCACGCGATGCAAAGATGGGACAGACAACTGCGGTTACATTCTTTTCTCTTGGCAAGGATACGTCCATCAGTCAGGAGCGCTATGATGTAACATCCATTTACATTGGTGCAAAAGGAACTGCTGATTTTCTTATTGGAGATCAGGCAAAAAAGGAGCCGGTATCAGGCGGTGACTGTCTTATCGTTCCTGGCGGCACCCTCTGCGGAGTGGAAACTGCTACCGGAACCGTTTATACAGAAATTATTATTAAAAAGGAGACAACTATGAACAGTATTGTAAAATCTGGAGAAGTAATGAAGCTGAAGGACTTAATCTCTTATGAAGAGGGAAGTATTGCAAATCTTGACGTTGTTAGCAACGGCACCATGAAGTTTGTGCTGATGGCATTCGACGAGGGAACTGGCCTGACACCACATCGTGCACCCGGCAACGCAATTATCTTCGCACTCGAAGGAAAGGCTACCATCGGTTATGAGGGCAAGGATTACACGCTGTCCGCAGGTGAGAATTTCCGTTTTGATAAGAACGGTCTGCACAGCGTTACCGCTCAGGGCAAGTTTAAGATGGCTCTGCTGCTCGTACTGGAATAATTGTTTTTATCGTCTACGGTACAAAAAAACCTCCCGGAAGAAATTTTCTTCCGAGAGGTTTTTTGCTGTCAAATCTACTTATATCTCTATCCTTTTATGTAGCGCTTCAACTGATCATAAAAATTTTCTCTTGTTCCTGCCATAACTACAACTACCAGTTCTTCCCCAACTCGTTCAATCGTATATGCCAATTCATAATTTGTCTTATTATAATAAATGTCATATCCATAAAATCCACTCAGATCGCCGGTTTTCGCCTCTCCTATTGTATAGTCATTGCAGATTTTATCAATTGCTTCCCGATACAGCGTTTTTAATTTTTTATCCTTCAGCTTTTTGATATATTTTGCTGCTGGAGGTTCAAATCGTACTGACAGCATTACTCATCCTCCGATCCGAAAACATCTTCATACGTTTCAAATGGCGCATTTCCATTTGCGATTTCTTCCGCATTATGAAGCATAGCTTCCGCAGCTGGCCTAATTTGAGCTTGACGTTCTTTAAATTTAGAGAGTAACGCTTCCCCCGATAGTCCCTCATCAATTAACTCTGCAAGAATCTGTTCTGCAAATTCACCACCAGAAACAGTTTTCACCGGACGAATTATAAGTTCATTCCCATGAACAATACATTCTGCTTCGTTTCCAAATCCTAATGTCTGATAAAATTTTTGTGGAATTGTAATCTGTCTCTTTGAAGATATACTAAGAACTTTTCTATCCACTTTTCTACTTCCTCTTTCCAATACAGCTGTAGGCATATGTTACCTCCTTACTATTCTATACAAAAATATGGCTATCTATTCCTTTTTGCTTGGTTTCTTTGTTTCTTGATTATTATTATACCCATTTTTTTTGCAAAGTCAAGAAGAACGCCTCTTAAAAGATATACTCTTCCGAGAGACGTTCTTTCTTAGTGAAACCCTAGGTGAATGTGCTTTATGAGACGGACGTTTTTGCGAAAGGCGTCCCGTGAACCCAAAAAGTCACTTCACCGAATGACCCTTCGGAAAACTTCCGGGTAGATACAATAGCTGCTAGCGTGTATAGCCCTTATATATCCATGTTAGTATCAAGTATTCCAAAAACATTATCGCATATATCCCTGATAATTTCCATAATGTACCGCATATAAGCACTCCAACACTTGTTGCAATCGTTCCGGCTGCAACACAATAAAAAACTAATTTCTCATATCCAATTCCTTGAAGGTAACTCATGTAAATTTGATACGGAACTTTAATCAACTGTATTGCAAATAAAAATATTAATAATTTTTTCGCTTGCTGTATTATATTCGTATCTGAAATAATACATCTTAGCATTTGCTCCTTCCCTATCCAACAACAAATACATACTATCCCTATTACGAGGAACGCCATGCCTGCGCCAGTTTTTAAATATTCTTTTGCCTCATCTTTATTTCCTGATGCTCTTTTTTGCAGCGCATAGGTTTGAGCTGCTATTGCATACGCATAAACAGGAAGTCCAACAATACCGCCCACAGTTCCTAAAAGACTGTATACAGCCATTTTATCTGTTCCCATTCGCGATACTATCCCAGATACTACAAAAACCAAAATCGTATTTTCTAAAAATTCTTGCCCCCAAAAAGATGGATACAACCGAAACATTTGCTTTATTGTATTTTTTTCAATCATTCTTTTCGCTATCACCGGCGAATGTTTCCGCCAATATGGAATTTGATATATGAAAAGGCCAACAAATAAGCCAATTACACTTCCCCACGCTGCGCCAGCTGTTCCAAGTTGTGGCAATCCAAAGCAACCAAATACCAGAGAATAATCAAAAAATAAATTAACTATCGTAGAAACAATTGTACTATACAGTGTGATTTTTGTATTGAAACAATTTCGATAATATGCAGAATATTGAAAAATAAGCATATTTTGAACTACTGTAAATGCCGCTGGATAAAAATAAGAAAGCATTTCTATCAAATCATTCCCTGTAATTCCATACACTTGTCGAAAAAATAATTTTCCGCCAAGACAACCTATAATAAAGAACAGAAAACCAATTAGCAATGTCAGCATTTTATTAATAGCAAATACGCTTTCAAAGCCAGCTTCATCCTTTTTTCCTTTTCTTTCAGCCGCGATAATATTGAATACAGTTGACATTATACCAAACGCTCCTGTAACTGCATAAATCATAGACGACGCAATCCCTACCAATGCAAAACTCTGACTAGAATAATGTCCTACAATCGCTTGATCAAGGATCTCAAATATGCTGTTCAATAAATAATTTAATAGAATCGGATAAACCAGTCTATTGATATCTTTTACTTTATATTTCAAATTTCTTTTCTCCTTCTATATAGTTACGAATCAATGTATATTAAAGGAGAATATGTGATTCAGCCTATTCTCCCAATAGGCTGAAAGCATACGCATAGCTCATAAAAATCCCTCTTTCCAAATTATACTAATATCGCCGACAAACGCTTCACCGAGTGGCCCCTTCAAAAAACTTCCGGGGAACCACTCTCGCCTTTCAAAAAACCTCCGAGTAGCCACTTCCTTCGTAAAACTACCGGGTAGTCACCGTCGATGCCAGCGCTGGCAGCACATACTTCCACTCCATATCGCTTGCCAGATAAAACTTTGTATAGCACGGCTGGTTGTAGCAGTTATTCTGCCATGCCACGCCGACGCGGTACTGAATGTCATGAAGAAGCGTAAACAATTTATGTGCTGACAGATCTGTGTTTGTGTAGATACGCACTGCACTGCTGTCTTCGAGGCGAAGAATAATCTCGTCACGATAATCGCCGAAAATATCAGCGACAAGGCAAGGATTTCCTTTTGTGCCATTGTTTGTGAGCGTTCCATGCGGGTCAAGCATAATGCCATGTGTGTTATCGTTAATGATACCGGTCTGCTTTTTGCGCTCCATATAGTCAACACCGTCAATGATCTGCGTTGTCATATCAGAAGCCCAGTGGATATTCGCGTTTGTTCCAAGACGCTTTACGTCAAGCTTGTTTCCGTTGCAGTCAAAGGTGTCCTTTACCCACACCTGAAGACCTCGCACACCCGGTACGACATCTCCTATCATGCAGCGTCCAAGATCTTCTTCTGCATATTCACCAAAGAATACTTTTCCAGTAAGTGCATCGCGAAGCGCAAATCCATACGGTGCTGCCTTTGCACCTTCGAACACATTAAAGATCTGGTATCCCGGCAAATCTGGATTGATTCTTGCGACATGCATTGCATCACCGTGACCAAGCTTTGCAAGACGTCCATCTGGCAGATGATCATAGCTTGAATATAAAAGACTGCCATCATGGTCAATCACAGCTGCACCATAGATAATCTCCTGGCAGCCGTCACCATCCACATCTGCTACTGAAAGGCTGTGATCTCCCTGTCCTGCAAACTTTCCATAAACAGGATCTAAGCCCTCTTTTTCGTGTGCATTGTCATTAAATGGATTGCTCATTGGCACATGACCAGAATCTGCCATGAATCGTTTTGCAAAGTGACCATCCTTAAAATCATAAGCTGTCACAGTACTTCTTGTGTAGTAGCCTCTGCATATGATTACGGACGGATGCTCGCCATCTAAGTATGCAACGCCAGATAAGAAACGATCTACACGGTTGCACGGTTCAATTCTTCTCATTGCATAGTCGCCCCACATCAGGCCATCATCGCCTCTTGGCACTGGAAAATCAATTGTCTCAAGCTCTTTTCCATCACCGCCAAACATAGTAAGATATTCTGGACCATCATAGATAAAGCCCTCAAATGCTTCAAGATGATTCTTATCGCTTCTTGACGGTGCAAATTCATATATAAAGTAAGAAACAAGCTCTTTTGCATCCTCGCGGCTAAGCGGATAATGATACTTAACAGGAATACCAAAACACTCCTCAAGTGTCGCAGGCCAACGTCCAGATACAACCTCTGGGTGACTGCTCCAGCCCATAAACATCTCTACAAGATGCTCTTTATAATCGGCTGCGGTGCATACATAATTGTCCTGATTTGTCACGCCATTTTTTACATCGCGCTCAGGAAGAGTAATATATTCCTCTGTCGCTGTTCCGTCTGCTGCAAAACGAGTCACTTTTGTACCTGGTGCAGTCTTTACGCACATTTCTGCCTTGCCGTCACCGTCAAAATCGTACACCATAAATTGCGTATAGTGCGCTCCTGAGCGGATATTTGGTCCCATATCAACACGCCATAAAAGTGTGCCGTCCAGTCGATAGCAGTCAATGTAGCAATTTCCGGTATAACCGCGATGAGAAACATCATGTGCATTTGACGGATCCCACTTTACGATGTACTCTAACTCGCCGTCTCCGTCTACATCACCTATACTCATATCATTTGCGCTGTATGTGTAAGGCTGACCCTCTGGATACATCTCGCCCTTCGGGGAACGGCCATCAGCCGGCTTATTCATTGGAATATCAATATAATTGTTTTCCCATACAAGAACTTTCTTACAGCGTTCTCCCTCTTTGCCGTCAATAATTGGTGCAACACTATATGTATCCTGCAATGTTCCATCTGTATCAATATAGTTAGTGCTGTCTGTAACGACTGCAATTTTATTTTCACCGCGGTATACGACATAATCAGCACCCGTAAGTCCTGTATCGCAGTAGCCGCGCACCTCGTCAATAAACATACGCCAGCCCACATATACACCTTTGTCTGTCTTAACAGCAACAAGACCTCTGTTTAATTTTTCAAGCTGCTCATGAAAAACTGCCTTAAGAGGTGTCTCAACAAGATTGCTCATCTCATACTCAGTTCCATCCTTTACAGCTGCTACCTTTAAATAATGCGGCACATGCGTTGCCTTCTTTAAGACAAAGCTGCACTCTTTTGTATCGCCTACAAGCTGATACTTCATTGTCAAAATGTCTTTATCGGCCCAGTAAACATGATACTTTTCGGCGCCCTCTGCCGGTTCCCATGCAATTTCTACGTGGTCATTCCAGACCTGCTTTACTGTCGCGTTCATAGTTGTCTCCTTTTTCTTATTCGGGCGAGCAACCCATTTTGTCACTTCGCCCTTCGCAAAACTTATGCCAACTCTGCTTTCACCTTATCCAGCTTGTCATCACGATCATATGAACGAATCAATCCTGCAAGAAGTCCTGCAAATGCCTTTGCACCTGCCTGCTGTAAATGTGCATTGTCCTGCTTTCCATCTGGATAGCCCTCGTATGCACCTTTTTCTAACCACATGAACAGCTTTTTTGAGCCCTCATCGCCCACAGTATTCAGATAATCAGCGGTTGCTTTTCCCAGATCAATCACAGGAATATCATACTTATCCCCAATCTCAAGCATCTTATCACGATACTCTGGAAAGCTTACGCTAAACTTGCCATCCGGCGTATCATCACAATCTCTCATTGCGATTGCTGTCACAAGAACTGGCTGTGCGCCGCGCTCCTTTGCTGCATTTATATAGCGAAGCAGATATTCCTCATACTGCTCTGGCGTAACATAACGCTCCTCTTTTTCCTTGTTTGCATCGTTATGTGCAAACTGCATGAACAGATAATCACCTGACTTGATCGCCTTTTTTAAATCATCAAGGCGACCCTCATCGAAGTAGCTTCTGCTGCTTCTTCCTGCCATTGCACGGTTATCAATAAACATGCCATCTGTCTCATAAATAATCGACTGGTCAAAATCAGAATCACTCTTTTTGCCATAGCCCATCCAGTCACAGCCATCCTGATTCATCTTTTGTTCTGTCTCTTTAAAATAGGTATGCAGCATCTGACCCCAGCCAGTAATCGGCTTTACAGGTGTCTTATAGCTTTGTACGGTAGAATCTCCTGCTAAGTAAATTGTAAATTTTTTCATTTTTGCGCTCCATTTTTCAAAAATTTCTAAGTTACAGTTCCTTTACAATCACATCCTTCAGGCTTCTCTTCGGAACATAATGAACCTGATTTTCGTCACGATAATATTTGATATCGTCGTCTTTTACCTCAACCATCTTTACTTCTTCAACTGGAACGCCAAGTGCGATTACCATTGAAATTGCATACTTCTCTGGATCTAATCCAAAGATTTCCATAAGCTCGGTGCGCTTGATATTCATTAACATGCAGCCGCCGTAGCCCATATCTCTTGCGCCAAGGAAAATGGTCTGTGCCACGATTCCTTCGTCAACGGTCTGATTCTTCTGAAGGCTCAAATCACGCAAAATCAAAATATAGCCTGTCGGACGCTCTCCCTCTACCGGGCCGTCCCAGTCACTTAAATAGCCTGCCCATGCCAGATTTTTGTAAATCTCTGCATTCATCTTCTCATCTGCGCAAAGTGCAAAGCGGATATACTGACGATTTCCACCGCATGGTGTGATGCGGCCTAACTCAGCTAACTCCTCAAGTTCCTGCATAGTCATTTTTTTACTCTGGTCAAAGCGACGGTATGAACGTGCGCCAGCTACTAAATCGTGAAATTTCTGTGTCATAATTATTTTTCTCCTTTACGCTTTATGGAATCCACTTTCATCAAGCCCTGCCAAAAGCTTTTCTAACTCTTCCATTGTCTTTGGCAAATCCTCGCGAATATAGCGAAGTGCCGTGATTATATTTAAGCACCACTGTGAAGTGAAGTTTGTAGTAATCCATGGAATCTCATGAAGTACTTCTTTATTTCCTGCATCAAAGATGTCATGCGCCAAGAAGCCCTCTGTATTATTATGAGTGCAAAGTGCATGAAGAAGAATCTTCCATGTAGTCTGTGCCAGCCACTTATCGTGCAAACGAGCTGCTCCATATGCTGCAAGTCCCGATGCCATAAATGGAAGGCTAAACTCTCTGTTTCCGATAAGACCATTTGATTCTTCTAACTGCTTTTCCTTTGGCAGATAATAGAAACGGCCATGCTCTGCTAACATATCCTTCCATTCTTCATCGCCAAGCAAATCGGCAATCTCAATCCACACCTGAATAGCACCCATGCACACCTGCAGATGACTTCCTCCGTTTGTGCGCTCTCCGATGTAACGAAGATGGCTGTCCTTCGGATCATATTCAAAATCAGGGCCTGAGGTAAGGCGAAGCGGCAACGCCTTTAAATCATCAATACCGATCTGAATCTTATTTCTGTATGTGTCATCGTTAAATCGCTCCCACTGTGTCATCCAGTCAGAGCAAAAGCTTGACCAATCTGGTCCTGAACGCGCATGTGCCTGTGCATTCATCTTATCTTTGTCAAAGAAGAAACGAAGCGGATCTGTCGTAACAATTGCCTCATCAGCATCCTTTACATCCTCAAAGACATCACCAATACGCATATCACCTGTCAGGTAGTAATAGAAACGATGATGACCTGCCATTGCAATACGAGCCTCCTTGCATGAGCAGCCCCAGTGGCGCACGTTATGACGAGATCCAAGACCTTTAAGCGGACCAAAATGATAGATATCAACCTCAGAACAGTGACGGCTCATTGCCTCTGCCATTGTAAAAATATCTTCTCTTCCGCTTCTCATAAAGGCCAACCACAACCACAGCGTTGGAACAAGCTCTGTATTCTGCCATGCGTAGCCGCCCATATCATAGCGCCAGCTATGGCGGAATGGATCATAAGTATGCATGATATCTCCATAATTAAACATGCCGTACCAACTGCGCACCTCTACCTCATTTTTATAAAAATCAAATGCCTTATCAAGCTGTTCCTCTAAGAAGCGCTCTACCTGTGTTTTTTGGGATGGAAGACTCCACTCACCAAATGCCTGAAGCTTTTCATAAACAGACGGATCTGCTACATATACAGGCGGCTTTTGAACACTGTCTGAAAAGCGCTTTAATGCATCGCCA